>WNGI01009492.1_pt1 | contig 12278 bp, 12 predicted proteins | sample 5400621 | NCBI WGS metagenome assembly WNGI01 (sample SAMN13153374, study PRJNA577476) | soil metagenome | isolation source: 20 cm soil or saprolite under Garry oak tree replicate 1 | place: USA:California | collected 2016-06-15 | reverse complement strand
AATGGCGGCAGGCAGCGCCAATTGTATCAATTGCTATATCGATCGTGACATCGACCAGATCATGGGACGTACACAGCGCCGCTCCCTCCCATCCGGCAAAGTGCAGCCGACGCATGCCCTCATCTTTGGCGTCATCCTGGGCGTCGGAGCCTTTGTCATCCTGACGGCGTTCGTCAACCTGCTCAGCGCGACCCTGGCGTGTTCAGCTATCCTCTTCTACGTCTTTGTCTACACGATGGGATTGAAACGCACCTCCGCACAGAACATCGTCATCGGTGGAGCAGCCGGGGCTGTCCCCGTGCTCGTGGGATGGGCGGCAGTAACCAACAATCTGTCACTCCCCGCTATCTGGCTCTTCGCCATCATCTTCTACTGGACACCGCCGCACTTCTGGGCGCTCTCACTCTTGATCCAGAAAGACTACGAAAAGGCGCGTATACCCATGTTGCCGGTGGTCATGGGTGAGCGTGAGACGCGCAAACAAATATTGCTGTACTCGCTCTTGCTCCTTGCCGTCACCCTCGTGCTCTTCGGCATGGGCGCGATGGGCTATATCTACCTGTTGTCGGCAATCGTCCTGGGCGGCATTATGGTCTATATGGCCGTGCGCCTGCTGCGCGAAAAGACAAAAAGATGGGCCAAAACACTTTTCTGGTACTCAAACTGTTATCTAGCCATGATCTTCGCGGCCATGGTCATCGACCGCGTCATTCACTAAAGGGGCCCTAGACGACAATTTACTTGTAAAAAGGATAGATAAAAGAGATATGAACTGGCGTTTGGCATCAAGGCTTTCGGTAATAACCTTAGCAGTATTCGTAGTATTCATCGTTGCCCTCCTGGGCTCACGCGTAGGAGGCCCATCCTCCACGACTGTTAACACCGCACCGACAGCCAACTCTTCTGGCCTGCAAGGCACCGACCTTGGAGGCGTACAAGCGCCTGATTTCCGCCTCACCGATCAAACCGGCAAATCAATTGCGCTATCACAGTTCAAAGGCAAACCCATCATCCTGACTTTTCTCTATACTCACTGCCCCGACCAGTGTCCGCTGACTGCCGAAAAGCTGCACGCGGTTATGCTCAACCTGGGTAACAAGGCTGAGAACGTAGCAGTACTGGCTGTCAGCACCGATCCCAAGAGAGACACAGTCGCCGCAGCCCTCGACTTCTCAAAGGTCCATCGGATGCTTACCTACTGGCATTACCTTGTGGGTACTCATAACCAGCTCTCTCCCATCTGGTCGAGCTACTCCGTCTACGCCGCGCCAACTCCCACCACGACAGGAGGCTCAGTCTCCCATACAACCGCTATCTTCCTTATCGATAAGCAGGGACGAGAGCGCGTCTACTTCGGTGATGATGCCACCTCCGCACAACTGACCGCGGACCTACAAATCTTACTCAAACAATAAACATGCAGGACACCCACTCGATAAGAGAGTTGTGTATGGTATGTGGGATTGGGGAGTGTCCTAGCGTTAGCCCAGATAATTTTTTCAGTTTAACAGCTTGCAACATCCGCACATTCCTGGTATTCTTATGAATGAAGGGATTACTTTGTACCTATCGGGATCCCGGTGGAATTTACTTGATACTTAGAGGGAAGCAAGCTCACATGATGAATACACCTCTTGAAAGTGTTAATCTCACAGCGGACGACATCGCCGCAACCACCCATGCTGATGTGGGAGAGCATGAGGGCGAAGAAAGCCATGCCAGTATCCACATGCCTAACGGCAGTCTATGGCCACTTTATTTGTCCCTGGCCATTGTCGTAACGATGGCTGGCATACTCGTCGCCAGCACCTTTCCCTGGATCACCATTATTGGGGCTATCTTTGTTCTTGTCTGTATTGTGGGGTGGGGGGTAGAAGACCCATTTGCTTCACGCACTGGCGCAGTCAGGACCTCGCATGTGGCAACTAGCTATGCCGAAGCTGCCCAGACAGGACAACCAACTGTTTTGGCAGAGATGCTTCTGCAGGATGCTCAAGACGTGGCTGACAGTACCGTCACCGTCGGCAGCACCGCGTGGAGTGCCCATCCTGTCAATGTTGAAGTCGAGCGCGAGGGCGTCGTACTGGCACTTTATGGGAAAGTCGAACTGGAGGCTCAGCGTAAAGCTCTTGAGGAAAGGCTGTTACAGATGCCTGGCGTCATCGATGTGAAGAACTTCCTCGTCGCTGAAGATGAACTCTTGAATGCTGTCAATGCTCGTATTGAGAAGCTAAGAGCCGAAGGGAAGCTTGAGGGCGCAAAAGACATCTCGGCGCTCGTCGAGAACTACATTGTGAGCCTTTACGGCGAAACACCAACCAAGGAGATGAAGTACGTCCTTGAGAGGGAGATCCTCGGTATACCCGGCGTGCGGGTCGTCATCAACCACATCGGCCTCGATGAGAACATTCCAGGGAACCTGGGAAGAACGAGTAATAAAGTCGGTAACTAACTGTTAGCAGGCAAAAGAAGAGCAGGTTCCAGGTGGGGACCTGCTCCTCTTTTGCCTGGTTTACTACCGTTTCCGCAGGAAGGCCGGAATATCGATCACATCACCCGAGGGTGGATGGCGATTCCCACGCGGCAGGTCGAGTCCCTTCTGATCTAGCCGCCGCACCGGCCGCTGCGATCGCTGGTCACCGGAAGGGCGCTGCGCGGGCTGCGCCTCTGGCTCAGGTACCGGGAGTCGCCCATGGGAGCCTGCACCTACTCCTGTGCTCACATCCGTCCCTGGCATAGCCATTGGATCCTCGTCCAGGTCGTACATATCCATGTTTACATCGCGAGCATATGCCTGGCGTACCGGCTCCTGAATCGGTGGGACTGCCTGGCGCTGCCGCATAAGCGGGTCAGCCTGCGCAGGATAGGATCTCTGCACCGGGTCCGTCGGATGGTTGGTCACATTCATCGGCGCTTGTGACGCGTGCAAAGAACCATATGCCTGTTGCTGGAAACCCTGCTGCTGAGCCGGCTGCTGGCGCACGGGCGTGGGTGCGTTCCCACTGTTACTGTTCATTGACGATACAGGGTACAGCATGCTGCGATCATATGCCGGCGCACGGTTCTGCTGTTGCTGGTATGGAGCTGCGACTGACACAGGTGCCCGGGAATGCCCGTCAAAACCAGTGGCAATGACAGTAATCTTGACCTTCCCATCAAAATCCGGATCTTGCACTGCGCCAAAGATAATATTTGCCTCCGGGTGTGCCGCCCTGCTGATCACATCAGCCGCTTCGTTGACCTCGAATAGCGATAAATCCATACCTCCAGTGATATTGAAGAGCACTCCCCGCGCTCCACTAATATCGATATCCAGCAATGGACTGGCGATCGCCAGTTGTGCCGCGTCCAGCGCACGCGTATCTCCACTTGCTTCGCCAATGGCCATTAGAGCCGAACCTGCCGTTGACATGATTGTCTTCACGTCGGCAAAGTCCAGGTTGATCAGCCCTGGCACGGTAATCAGATCGCTGATACCCTGAATGCCCTGGCGCAGCACATCGTCAGCAAGGCGGAATGCCTCGGAAAGCGGCATTTTTTTGTCGACGACCTGCAAGAGCCGGTCATTGGGTACGGTGATCAAGGTATCGACGTGCTGCTTAAGGTTGGCGATGCCCTCCTCCGCAGCGGCACGACGCTTATTGCCCTCAAAGGTGAATGGCTTTGTAACGACACCGACTGTCAACGCTCCGACCTCGCGCGCAATCTGTGCCACTATCGGGCTAGCGCCTGTTCCTGTACCACCGCCCATACCAGCCGTGATGAATACCATATCAGAGCCTTTGAGGGCCTCATACAGCTCTTCAGCATTCTCTTCGGCTGCCTTGGCCCCAATACCGGGATTGCCACCCGCACCGAGGCCACGGGTAAGCTTATCCCCGATACGGATATGGTGTGCAGTCTCTGTGAGCAGCAAGGCCTGGGCATCGGTATTGACGGCAATGAACTCTATTCCCATCATATTTACCTGTATCATGCGGTTAACCGCATTACTGCCCCCACCTCCGACACCGATGACACGGATCTGGGCGAAGCCTTCTACTTGATGATTTCCCATTGGTAGCATATTCGTGGCCCCCTTTATACTAAGGAATAAACGCACGTAACCAGCGTCCTAAACGGGACGCGAAACTCAATAGTCCATTATTCTCAGGCTCATCATCTTCGATGAGGAACGAGGTGTGAGTCAAGGCCCACTGCAACAGGCCTACCGCGGTTGCATATGCTGGCCGAGAGATCGAATCGGCCAGTCCATGAAGTCCCAGAGGAGAGCCAATGCGAGTCGGCAAGTCCAGGATCTGTCCTGCCACACCCTGGATACCCGGCAATTCTGCGGTCCCACCTGTTAGAACCATTCCAGCCGGTAGCAACCCATCATAACCAGATTTCCTGATCTCCTCGTGGACCATCTCAAACAATTCTTCTACACGAGCCTGGATGATCTCAGCCAGCAATTTACGCGGCACCAGGTCATCACAATTCGGTATGAATTGTGCCAGGTCGATCATATCGTCATCAGAGATAGTTGAAGGATCGCAATGACCATAGGTCACCTTGAGTTCCTCCGCTACACCAAAAGGCAACCGCAGACCGATGGCGACGTCGCTGGTAATCAGGTTGCCCCCGATCGGCAGGACAACCGTCTGCCAGATAGCTCCATCGGAAAACACGGCAATATCCGTAGTACCACCGCCAATATCGACCAGTGCCACCCCAAGCTCTGTCTCACCATCCGCAAGGACAGCCTCACTCGAAGCCAGGGGTTCCAGTACGAGATCCTCGATCTCTACACGTGCCTTTTGTACACACTTAATTAAATTGTGGATCGAAGATACCGAACCGGTAATGATATGGGTCTCCACCTCGAGGCGGAAGCCGGACATGCCAATCGGGTTCTTTATTCCCTCCTGTCCGTCAACGACGTAGCCGCGTGGTATCACATGGATCACCTCGCGATTCGCGGGTATGGCAATAGCTCTTGCAACTTCTATTGCGCGGCTAATGTCGTTTTGCACAATATCCCGGTGACTCGGCGAGATTGCGACAAATCCCTTGCTATTCTCCGAAGCAATATGACTACCGGCAATCCCCACGTATGCTGTGGTTATCTTCTTTCCTGAGAGACGTTCAGCACGATCAAGCGCCGCTGCAATTGAAGTAACGGTCTCTTCAATGTTAACCACCACCCCACGGCGCAAACCCTGTGAAGGGCAGGTGCCAACGCCAACAATATTCATCTTCCCGTCGCGATCTAATTCACCGACGAGAACGCAGATTTTTGTTGTTCCTACGTCGATACCGACGATCACCCGCTCTTGCACCATACACGCTCCTATCGGGCGGTAAATGTGTGAGACGCACTACACAGATACATCACTACTTTATGCTTGTTTTAACGTGTACACAGGTCGCATGCCAAAACGCAGGTCAATCGTTGCGAGACTTAGTTGTTCTTGCTGCGCCAGCTCCAGTATCTGATGGAGTTCCATCAATCGATTGTTCAGTGGGTTAGCATCATTTGCTCCGCCGAGGTATGCTGTCCACCCTGCTTTACTTTCGACGACATATCCTCCATGTCCCCCTATAATCGTTGGCACACGGGCAGGCACTGTCGGCATGCTATCTATGTAGCGCAAGCTAAAGTCTGTGACGCCTGCCACTTTTGGCACACCTGCAAACACAGCCATTGCGAACGCGATATCAGCCGCGTTCAATTGAACTCCAGGTTGTATCTCTGTCCCCCTTCCTCCAGAGATCTTCCCCTGTTGTGGCACGTCCACGACGGTCATAAGTGCATCCGCGCCCGACGTCTTAGACGCGGGCGCGATGACTACCCCGTTCCGGTCAACACTATACGTACCGTGTGGTGTCTGCCAGAGCAGCGATGGAATCCGCTCGGTTACCGAGACCTGCAACTGGTTCGGCCACTGCTTCTCAAGATTCGCGGAGGCTACTATCGGCAACATTTCGATACGCTGGGTGAGCGCCACCACGTCTATGAGAAAAATGTTCTGACCCTGCATACCCATATGTTGAATGCTACTCACCAGGAGATCGTTATGCGTCCCAACCACACTCACTTGCGCCACGCGAAATGCGCTGCTGGTGAGAGCAAAGTTCGCACCCAGAATCACCATCACGACCACGGCAAAAATGCCGAAAATCCTCCACAAGAACCCAAGGCGATGCGTATGTCGCCGCCCGCTGCGCACCGGCACTGGCGTCCGATGGTAGCGTGGCAAAGGACGCTTCAACCCACCGACGGCTGGTGCACCCGTCTGAGCCAGGGTACGGGCCCTACGCGGGGCGGGTGCATGATGTGCAGGCGCTTTCGTCCTGGCGGAATACAGTCGATTCCGCCGCTGAACATAGCTCTCCCCTGCTGTCGGCTGCACTTCACGATGCCGCGTCACTACCCTCTGGTGAGTGTTAGCATCAACTGACGTAGCGGATAGTTCTCTTGCTTCCGGCCGCCTATAGATATGAGTTGCTATCTGCTCTCTCGGTTGTGTCTTTTGTTCTGTCATTGTGCCTCCGGCTGTATCCCATACTCTGCCCACTCGCCTCGCAGCTCAACCTCTAATTCCAGGTCCACCCCGAACTTTTCATGAACGCGGTTGCGAGCCTCCCTTATCAGTGCAACTACGTCAGTGGCACTGGCACCCCCTAAATTGACGATAAAGTTAGCATGACGATCAGAGATTTGTGCCTTACCGTGGATCGTGCCCTTCATGCCTGCCTGCTCCATCAGGCGACCAGCAAAATCTCCCGGCGGGTTTTTGAAGACTGAGCCTGCGCTCTGCTGCACAGGTTGAGTCATCTTGCGATGTTGTTTATATTGTTCAATCAGCTTCCGTAGTTTCTGCGGTTCTTCGCGGTGAAGACGAATTCCCAACCGCATAATAATTTCGGCTGGCTCAATCAGACCGCGCTCTGCAACCATCGGATTGCCTTGTCCATCAAACTGGATACGGCGCAACTCACGAAAACGGCTGTGCCGATAACTTAAATCAAGCTCATTGCGCTGATAGCGCTGTACCAGCGGGACACTGTTCCGGTTCACAGAACTGCCGCGTGCATCAAACACTTCAATCCACTCCAATACCTGACTCATATCGCTATTGTGCGCCCCGGCGTTACTGATGACACCACCACCCAAAGTACCGGGTATCCCCGGTCCAAATTCCAATCCACCCCAACCAAGCGGCGCCAGCTCATTCAGCAGGCGTGGCCAGCTGATGCCAGCCTCCGCCAGCAGCAGCGCTGTCCCATCACCATGCTCCTCGATCGTATACTTATTCAGCACGACACGGGCAACTATCCCCCGCACACCGGCATCGGCATACAAGGTATTCGTGCCATTGCCAACCAGCAAGAGAGGCCAACGCCGTTCGGCGCAGAGCCGTACTAAACTCATCAGCTCATCTCGCGAATCGAGTGCGATCCACACATCGGCAGGACCACCAACGCCAAATGTACAATGGCGTGACAGCGACTCATTGCGGCGTATCCTCCCCCGGAAATGTGCATGTAGTTCAGTGTAAACAGCCTGAGCATCGAAAGTCATATTTCAATTCCTCTGTGCGCTGGAACCCACTCCAGCACGTCCCACTGCCGATATTTTTATTCCTCATCGTTCAAAATCATGTCAGTCAATGTATAAATATCGCCCGCACCCATAACCAGTACCACGTCACCCGAGCGTATTATGCTGTGTAATAATTGCGTCGTCGCCTGCACGCTTCCACCGTGTAACACCTGCCCGCCTTCTCGCAGGAAGTGTGGCTGCTGCGCTATCGCGTCCACCAGTTCTCTCGCAGAGACCTGTCCAGTGTCGCGCTCTCGTGCCGGGAAAATATCGGCGATGATCGCCACATCGGCAAGGTCAAAAGCACTCAAAAACTGCGTAAAAAAGGTTTTTGTCCGGCTGAACATATGCGGCTGGTAGATCGCCACCAGGCGCCGTCCAGGATACCGCTCACGTGCTGCCTCCAGTGTTGCCGCGATAGCAGTAGGATGGTGCGCGTAGTCATCGACCAGCACAATATCCAGCGATTGCCCATTGACCTGCATCAGCCCTTGATTACGAATCTCAAAGCGCCTCCTGATGCCGCTAAAACCCTCCAGCGTCTTCACTATCGTCTCTGCATCTATTCCCAGTACAATGGCAGCGCTAATCGCTGCCAACGCATTCTGCACATTGTGTGCTCCCGGCAATTGGAGATGAATGCGTGTATCAGCGGGAAAAGCTTCAGACCAGCGCGAGCGCACACGGAAACTGGTTTCGCCCTCCAACTTCAGATCGTAAACCTCAAAGGTCACCTGGTTATCCAGCTTAGACGGCAATGACCCGCTTTGTGCCACACCGCTATTCATCGATATTACCGTTTCTCCTTCAAAATCCGTCAGCTTTTTTTCTTTAGACGCTGCGTTTATATCTTTTTGGGTCATAAATCCTTCGACCGCATAAGTCACCACGCACCCCTGCCAATCCTTTATCCTGTCCAGCAGTTCAACGCAACCCGCGCTATTCGCGTTCAGGACGAGTGTTGGCGGCAAAGGCCAATCCCCATCCATATCCATACCCCGGACAAAATGCTCGAAGCTGGCTAGAAAGGCTTCATAATTGGCAAAGAACTCCGGGTGCTCGAACTCTATCGACGTTACAACCGCCAGCCGCGGGTGATAGTTCCAGAAATTGTTATAGAACTCATCGGCCTCGTTCACAAAGTACTGGCTCTGACCCAGCCGATAGTTGACGCCGAAACGCGGTACAACGGCTCCTACCTCGCAGGTTGGATCGAGCGCCGCATCCACCAGCATCAGCGCGAGCATAGCTGTCGTGGTGCCTCCAACATCTCCTGCCAGGTGATCAACGGTATCCCTCGCATCCTCGCCGTCGCCAGCTCTGGATGATCCGGGTTCAACACAAGCGCTGCCGGGACAACTACCAGCCTGTCGATCCCCTCCAGGTGATTCGCGCTGTGACCGATCTCCACCGGCACACCGATACGCTGCAGTGCGCGCGTCGTAGACGATGCCTGCATATCGCATCCGGTCACCGTTACGCTCTCGCCACTGGCCTGGAGCACCATCTGCGCCACCGCTGAGATACCCTGACCGCCTATACCCATGAAATGTATGCGCGACTTTTTCAAATGTTTGCACCCTCGTGTCTTCGCTTGTTCGTCTTCGCTCTATTCTTCTGCGCGATGTTCATCACTTCCGCCGCGATCTCCTGCGCTGCCTTTGGCTTCGCGAAAGAGAGCGCAGCCTTCGCCATCGACTCTAGTCGGGTAGAAGATGCTATAATAGATATTACACGTTCTACCAGCATTTCCGGTTTCATTTCCGCATCACGTATAACCTCTGCCGCCATCTTGCGTCCAAACATCTCCGCGTTCGCCTCTTGCGGCGAGCTGCCTATCGCGGGCGGCAACGGCACCAGAATGCTCGGTTTACCCAGTACAGCCAGCTCGCTCAGTGTCGCAGCCCCGGAGCGGCATAATACCCATTGCCTGGCTGGCTTGTTCTCGCGTCTCCTCGAAGAGTTGCTTGCCACTGATCTGCAAAACCTGGCAATGCGGCAGCAGCCCGGGCAGAGCCTGGCAAACCACCTGGTTCAAATGCCTCGCCCCCTGGCTTCCACCAGTTACCAGTAGTAACGGCAATTCCGCCTCAAAGCCCAACTGATGGCGCGCGTGCTCTGGAGAAACCTGGCGCATATCCAGAATCTGCTGTCGCACCGGGTTACCCAGTTGTAATGTCTTGCCCCCTGGAAAGTAGGAGAGCGAGCCAGCAAAAGCCACCGAGATACGCGTCGCCAGCGGCGCAATCAACTTGTTCGACAGGTTCGGTGGTACATCCTGCTGGTGCATCATGAGCGGTACACCGTTCAGTCGCGCTGCCAGTCCCGCCGGTACTGCTACGTATCCTCCACTTGTGAAGACTGCGTCCGGCGCGAACCTTCGCATAATGCCAACAGCCTGTGCCATACCCAGCGGAACGCGAGCGACACCAGTGACCGTTTGCCACGAGATGTAGCGCCGCAATTTGCCCGCCTTGATCACAGCGAAAGCAAATCCCGCCGAGGGTGCCAGTTCGGTCTCCAGGCCGTCGTCGCTGCCGAGATATAAAATCCTAGCCTGGTATTGCTTTTCCAGCAATGTTGCCACAGCGAGAGCCGGGTAGACATGCCCCCCGGTGCCTCCACCTGAAACAAGTACTTTCATTCGTTCAGCTCTGGTACCCTCGCGTGGTACCGCTATATCTCTTTCCTTCAGGATTTTCAACCTTCGTTCACCTATATTTTCTTGCGCAAATTCACAGTTGCCGAAGGCCGCGCCAGTGCTGGTGACTCGGGTTCCTGGATAAAGCGGGAGATGTTGAGTAACACCCCCACCGCCGCAAGGGAGATCACCAGCGATGAGCCGCCATAGCTGATAAAGGGGAGCGGTACCCCCGTATAGGGAATACTAGCTGTCGTGGCCCCCACGTTAATCATCGCCTGCAATACCAGCCACGTCGTAATACCCGTTGCCAGTAGAGCGCCATAGATATCCTGCGTCCTCCTCGCCAGGCGAAAACCACGAAACGCCAGGAACAGGAAGAGCATGACCACCAGCGTACAGCCAATAAAACCCAACTCTTCACCAAGAATGGCCAGTATCGAGTCGGTAAACGGTAAAGGCAGGTAGCCCGTCTTCTGACGGCTGGCTCCCAATCCTAACCCGAACCAGCCACCGGAACCCAGCGCCAACAACGATTGATAGAGTTGCAGGTTGAGATCCGACACGTGCTTGAATGGATCGAGAAACCCAATCAAACGCAGGTAGCGGTAACCCTTGCTAAACGCCTCCACTATGAAAATTAACCCACCGCAGGCCATTGCTAGCAGAAATTGCACTATATTGGCCCCCGCCGTAAAAAACATTGCCGTCGCGAAACCGGCGATGACAATAGCCGTGCCCATGTCGTTTTCCAACAGGACCAGCCCCAGCACTACCCCGACCAGGATCACAAATGGTGCCAGGCCATAGAGAAATGTGCTCACCTGGTTCCCTTTGCGCGCCAACCAGTCTGCGATATAGAGAGCCAGTATCAATTTGGCGACCTCGCTCGGTTGAATCGAGAAAAACGAGCCAAATGTCAACCAGCGAGATGCTCCGTACACTGTATGACCAAATATGAGCACAATGATCAGCAGCGGTAGAATAACCACCATACCGGCCAGCGAGAAACGTCGCCATTGGCGATAATCGATACGCATCGTTACCAGCATAGCGCTGATGCCCAATATCACCATGAGCAACTGCTTCTGAAAGAAGTACGATGCATCGCCATAAGCACGCGCGGCCACAAAAGAACTCGCACTATAGACCATCACCAGGCCGGTACAAAGTAACACCAGCACAATGATCAGCAGCCAGGAGTCGATCTTACCGGCAACGCGCGGCAGCCGCATGTCTAATTCTAGCTCCGCCAGCTTCTTCTGTTCCTCTTCGCTGATGGCCTGCGCACTTGCATCCTGTTGATCCGGCTCCCATAATCCCTGTAATCGCCACCCAGCTGTTATTCCTGAGCGCTGTTGCCTCACGACGTTTACGCTCCGCTTGCTGGAGCGAGGCAATCTCTTGCGCGGCTGCACGGGACGAGCCACCACAGCCTCTCCAGTCGCGTAGCTCACTCTACTGCCTGGCGTGGCAGAGCGCCTGCTTCTACTTGCATTCGCTCCCTTCGTACCCGTTCGCCTGGTTTTACCACGATCCAGGGACTCCAGTACTGGTGAACGCATGGGCGGCGGCAGGTGATCATTTCGTCGCTGCCTCCCCATCTGGTGGGATACATGTGATGACTGCACCTTTGTATCTTTGTTCGATTGTTTACGGAAGCCTAGTACCATGCGTGTTTCACATTTCCCACTTAAAAGCTTGACATAGAACAAAATTTCTATTATACTTATTTCAGCTAGCAGGTTGACGACACATCTGTAGGCATCCCTACAGGAGCAGACATTAGTATATCGCGAACAGATGCCGAACTCTATCAGGGCATCCAGCCAGCATGGCTCTTCAGGCATACGCCTTGTCCTGACAGGGGACAACACATCCCGCACTACAACCAGGTACTCATAAAAAATACTCTTTCAGGCGATGTAAATAGTGTTCCCTTTGTCTATTCACCTCATACCAAACAACTCGCACTTTCTACCTCTGCGCATTATCCTCAACTGGCTGCTCCTGCATTACTTGCAGAGCCCGCTCCATCTCGGCCTCACT
>WNGI01007338.1_pt1 | contig 12278 bp, 6 predicted proteins | sample 5400621 | NCBI WGS metagenome assembly WNGI01 (sample SAMN13153374, study PRJNA577476) | soil metagenome | isolation source: 20 cm soil or saprolite under Garry oak tree replicate 1 | place: USA:California | collected 2016-06-15 | reverse complement strand
TCGCCGAAGCGCCGAGCTTGGTTGCGTAGAAAGGAAGCAGCGGGATCACCATCGCCAGGCCCAGCATGTCCACGAAGGCCGTGATCATGAGGACCGTCAGCTTCCCTTTCATTTTTCTATTTGCGCGTCACCAGCGCGGTTGCGACATCGCCGACCATCGCGAGGGACTTCGCCGAAATCTTGTCCATCGTGTCCTGCGGGGTGTGGTGGGAAGGATAAGTGAGATCGATCACATCGATCACGTGGATTCCCACGTTCAGCAGCGGAATGTGATCGTCGGTGATGAGCCCTCCGCTCTCCTGGACGAAGACATCGCCGTAGCCAAGATCAGCCGCCGTCTGCCAGACGCGCGAGACGACCTCGGGCGCCTGCTGGAAGGAATTCATCTCGTAAGGAATGCGGAGGTCCTTGTCGCCGATCATGTCCCACAACACACCGTACTGCGGTTTGTATCCAGGTGTCGGTAAATGCATAGCGAAATACTTGGAGCCGATCAGCACATCGACTTCTGGAGGACCGAACTCGCCATAGTCCTCGCCGTCGGTGAAAAGTAGATCCACGCCAACGTTGGGTGGCGTTCTTTTGAGCACGTCGCCTAGCGCGACGAACATGCCGACCCCCGACGCGCCATCATTGGCGCCGGGAACGGGCATTTTTTTCTCCGAATCCGTCGCCGCTGACTCGGAGATTGGTCGCGAGTCCCAGTGAGTGATGTACAGAACGCGCTCGCTGAGGTTCGGACGGAAACGCGCGAGGATGTTGCGGAGCGGGAGCTTCTTACCATCGGCGGTGGTGTAGGTGAAACTCTGGACGATCACCGTATCGGCGCGAGCCCGCATCTGACGGATGATCCAGTCACCCGCCTTTTGCGCGGCCGGTGTTCCCGGAACGCGCGGTCCAAAATCGACCTGGGCCTTCGCGTAGTTGTAGGCCGCGCTCCCATTGAAGCCGGTCGACGTCGCGGCTGGGCTCCTTTGCGCAGCGCTCCCCTCCTTTGCGTCGCTTTTACAACCCACGAGCAGGCACAAAGTCAAAAAGACGAGCATCGATCTCACTTGAAATCCCCAGCGTAGAACTGCAAGTGCATCACTGCACTGATTACGGTCTGCGTAAACCGGCGGTTAAGGTTACGGTCGAAGCTCTCGACGCGCGAGATCACGAAGCTCGAGGAAAGATTCTCTGCGACATCCGTGTCGGCGCTCATGCTGAAGGCGCGTCGTCCGTTGTCGGTCAATCTGCTCTCTTCCGAAAACACATTCGGATTGAAGACGAAGTTCTGGCCCTGGCTCTTCTGATAGCTGACGCGAGTCCTCAGGTCGCTCCGCGCGTTCCAGTCAGCGGGAAGCTTCCACGGCTTCGAGACATCGACACTGAAATCGGAGTTGTTTCCGTTGCTGGTGAGGCCGGGCCTGGCGTCGAGCTGTTTCGAGAACGAATACCCTACAGTCGCCGCGAGGGGCCTGGCACCGGCGAACACGATGGAACCGCTCAGCGGATAGGTGCGGACGCGGATCTCGCCCCTATCGTCGATGACGACGCTGTCCTGGGGCTGAGTACCGTTCAGTTGATGCGTCTCGAGCATGCGCGCATTCGCGCCGAGGCTCGCGATGATCGATTTGAGCGCCACCGGCTGGCCGGTCCATCGTAGCGCGATATCCGGGAAGATGGTCTGGGTCCCATCGACGATGTCCTGGCCCTGCTCGAGGCGGCGGGTCCAGTTCCGCGTGTTGATACGCTGGTAGCGCGTCGCGATGTTGGCACCCAACGGAAGGTTCAACGATTCGTTGACCGAGAACTGGGTGACGAGTCCGACGCTGGTTGCCAGCTCGTTGCCGATCTCTCGGAAAGTGTTGATGCCGCCAAGCCCGAACTGGTAGGCGAGGGACGCCCCGGCTGCGCTGCCATCGTAAACGGACAACAGGCTGCGATTGAAGTTGATGTCCACGGGCTGCAGCACACCGAGCAAGCCGCGCAGAAAACCCGCGCTGTCGGTGTGTAGTCTCACCGCTCGCGGCAGATCGAGTGTAAGGCCGGCGGTCGTCGTCTGCGAATTGCCGAGCCGGCGCGGAATCCTGAGGTCGCTGGTGCTGTCCTCGCGGGCGAAGCTCAGTGTGTTGGGATCGCGCAGCATGTTGTACGAGGTTCCGAAATCGAGCCGCGGTCGGAACCACGCCGTAATTGGCGGCGAGCTGCGAATCGGATCCGTAGCCTCGCAGATCGCGGACCGAGGTGATGTCCCAGCGCACCGAGGCTGCCTTGAAGGGCCTGAAGACGAAGCTGCTGCCGTTGCGCCAGGTGCGGGTGCGCCCCTTTACCAGCTGTCCGGTGTCGTCGAGCGCGAGCGCCGGCTTGAGGAACGAGGCGCGATCGTCATGCCCGTTGGTGTATGCGCTGGTGAGATGAATCTCTGTCGGCGACCAGCGCGCGAGATCCGGGAACAGCGCGCGCGTAAGGTTGAAGTCGACGCCGACCACGAAGTTCTTCGCCCGTCCGTCCTGGTATTCGCTGCGCGACATACCGGTTGTGTACGACGAGCTGAGCGTCAGGTTGTTTAGTATCGGCGACCACATCGAGCCCGTTAACTGCTTCGTCCGCCGGACGCTGAGTGTCAATGAAGTAGCAGCCGATTTGGGCGTGCGGAGCCCTTCGATCGCGTCGCCCTGGATGTCCGATTGAGACAGATAGAACGGCTGCTCGGATGCCGACGTGTAGTTGACAGTGAGCGGGATCGAGAGGCCTAGAGACGCCGGCAGGAGTTTCTCCAATCGAAACGCCGAGCTGATGTCCCAGTTGTTGTCGGTGAGGAACGTCGGAGCCTCGGCGAGCTGGCGGAAATTTCCATCCCGCCGGCTGGCATTGATGCGAATGTCGGCAAAGTCACTCGCCGCGATCGTGAGTCCAACCTGCCCCGCGAATCCCGTTTCATTGACCACGCCGGCAAGCCTGATGTCGTCGACCCACATCTCGAGAGTGTCCGCCGGAAGAATGGGACTGAGGCCGGGCGGAACCGGGAGGCGGACCATGCCCACGGCGAGCTCCTGGACCGCGGCGAGATTTGGCGGGCTGGTGCCGGGATTCAGCGTGTAAACGATGTAACCATCATCGCAGGCGGCGTATCGCGAAGCGGCTGTCGCTCCGGCGGGGAGCGGCGTGTTGGCGATCAGAACTGAGTCGAGACCCGTGCAGGTGTTGCGCTGCTTGTTCTGCAGAAAAGCGTTCTGGATCTGCGCGCGCAACGTGATGAGTCGAGAGAAATCGACGTTGATCTCCGGGAGCCAGGCGTCCCTCGTCGAACCGGATTTGATCGGCGTGCGGTACATGTAAAAGTTGTCGTCGTCGCGCGCGATCTTGACGTAGAACTGCAGCTCGCCATCCAGACCCCAGCCGCTGCCGACGCCGCGGGCCCAGACGCGGAGCTGCTTGTAGCTCATGAAGTTCTTTTCGCCTTCCGGGAACCGGTAATACGTCTCGGCCCGATCCATCACGCTGAGATCGCTCGCTGAAAGGCGGAGCGAGCGCTCGTTTATCTGAACGAGACCGGGCTGATATGCGACGGTCTTGCTGGTAGGAGCATCGGTAATTCCGGGCGGCGAATCATAGGAGATTCCGCTGCGCGCTCCCCTGTCCTGCGTGCCGATGACTCCAGCCTGCACGGATCCGGTCGACGTTTGATCGCCCGCGATTCCGTGCAACGTTCTATCACTTACTTTGAGCCACGGAGCGCCGGTGAGCCGGAGCCGCGCCAGCGGAACGGTGCTGAACTCGTCGTCGTTGAGACCGGTGCCCGATATCATCGTGATGCGAAGCGCGCGCACGCGACGCAGCAACGGGTGACCCAAAGAGTCGTCGGGTGTTCGGAACGGGATGCGAAAGAAAAACCAGCAGACGTTATCGCGCGGACCCTGGGGTTGGCCCGAAAGTTTGGGCGGAGGTCCGCACTTGCCTCGCCGCGTGGCTTCGGTCGTATCGGCGAGATTTACGACGTATCGCTGCCACTGCTCCTGATCGCGTTCGGCGGTGGTCAGATTCAGCACGTTGTCGGCGTCGATATCTTCTTCGTCGAGGCGATTGTTGTGCACAGTGCAATTCGTCCTCGAATCGCCAAGGATCTGAAGGAAGCCGAAGCCGCCGCGGCATATGCGCGCGAAGCGGAGGAGCGAGTTATTGACGGCCTGGCCGCTCAGGTCCGTGATGAAGAGCGTGTCTACGACATCCCCGGGAAGCCCGTTGTCGTTGGTCGCGACGTTGAACGACCGTGAGAACGGATCGCGTTCGCTATCGAGTCGGTCGAGCCCCTGGATCTTCTTGCCGTGGTAGGTCGAGTCGAGCGTGCCCGGCACCGTGCCCCGACGGATGATCAGCGTGTCGGGACCGAATGTGACAGAATTCTCCGAGATGTCGCCGAAGTCGAAGACCACTGTCGGATTCTTATCCATGTCGGTGACGGGAATCTGAGCCCAGAACTCCAGATTCTCGGCGTGCGAGATGTCGACACCGCTCGGACCAAGCACCGTCCGAATCGAGCGCCAGCGGCGACCGGTCGGCGCGTTCGGCACCGTCCAGCGGAACGTGCCTGCAGGATTGGAGCTGATGTCCAACTGCCCGCCGATGCTGAGCGGGTAGAGAGTGAGCCATAGCAAAGGCTCCGGAGTGGCTCGTCCGGTGCCGCTGAAAGCCGTCAGTGTGTCGATGTCACTGATCGAGTATCGGACGACCTGGCCCTGAGAGTCGACGCCATTGCTCTGCCAGGCGAGAGTCGTCGCGCGCGACAGATCGAAAATCCCGGGGCCGAAAAGCGATGGAATCTTCGTCCCGAGCGCAGGCTGACTGCTGAAGTACCACTGCGGGTCGGTCAGCGCGATCGGCACGCCGCCCTCTCCCTCGAACGACTCGAGGTACGCCTGCTGCGACGCGTTGGTTTGCGGACGACTGCCGGCAAGCTCCGCCGAGAAGCCGATCCTCGAGGGAACGGTCGTCGGACCGAACGGCAGCTTCGAAACGAGCGACGTCAAGGGCTCTGCCTCGAAATTGAAGAGCGCGCTCACGCCCGCTACGAGCGTGGCCGCCGGCTCGAAACCGAGCGGTGGGCGCGTGAAATTCGTGCGCTGGCTCTGCGAGATGGCGGTGAAATTGATCGTGCCGTTGTCGAACGGGAGCTCGGCGGTCGCACCGAATATCGATGTCGGAGTCTCCTCGAAGACCGGATTCTCCTCGTACTGCACGGTCACCTGTCGAGGTCGCGGGAAGAGAGTGTCCGGTCGATTGAACGAGACGCGGCCGAGATCGTAGTCGACCGAGTAGTCCGTACCTCGGGTCAGTGGAATTCCATCCACCAGCAGACGCTCGGAGTTGGGGCGGATTTGCACGGTGCCGAGCATCAGCGCGCCGCCATCGCCGCTCCCCTCGGACTGCGCGCGCATCCGAATGTGGTACACGGCTTCGGGTCGCTGGGGTGAGCGCACATACTCCGGCGGCGTCGAGTAGATCGTGTCGTTGGTTGGATTGCCGGCGACCGCGAGCCCGTTGGACGCAAACGGTTTTGCCGACGGGAAGATCAGAAACTGATCGCGAATCGTACGGGCTCCCGGGGAGCCCAGACTGAGCTCGAAGTTGGGATCGCTGGGACGCGGCCAGATTCTGTTCTCGAGATCGAAGCTCGAGCTGTTGGTCGACTGCGCGAGACCGAACAGTTTGAGATAGGTGTCGGCGTTGCCGGCAACCGGTTTCTCCTGATCTTCGCTGCTGCCGGTCACGACTTTGAGAGTGACGCTCTGGCGGCGCAGATCGGATCCGCCGAGTCGATACACGCTTCTGATCTCGCGATCGAAGGTTGGGTCTCCCGGCTGGACGTCGGGGTCCCAGATGAGATTAGCGAGCTGATCGTGCTGGGTTGTGAAGGTCAGGTCCGGAGTGCCGCCCGTCGCCTGGTAAATCGTGTCGCGTCCATTAATGCGTACGCGATAGGCGACCACGAGTCTTTCGTTGTTCAGCGCGAGTGGACGCACCAGCGCGATCCAGAGCAGCGACGGATCAGCGTAGTAGTCGACTCCTTCGCGCAGATACTCATAGACCTGCCCGCGCCGCGAGCGCGGATTCCCGATCAACTTGAATTGCGGTCCTGCCGGATTGGGTGGCTGTCCGCCGATCAGCAGTCGGTAAAGGAAGATCCTCGTCGGACGCAGCGTATCTGGAAGACCCGCCGCAAGCGCCGCCATTCGGTGGGTGTTGAGAATGTCGATGTTCGGATACGCGCCTTCGAAGCGCCTTGGGTCGACTGTGAAGAAGAAACGTCGCGGCTCGAACTGATAGTCTTCGATTTTTCGATCGATCGCCTGCAGAGTGCGGTCGCCGATGGTGTAGACGCGATCGCGGACGACGTTTCCCTTCTGCTGCGCGAGAATCGTTTTAAACCGCATCGAGCCGACCTTCGCGATCGCCTGGATGCCGTAGTTGCCGCTCGGGATTCCTCCCGTGATGTAGCGTGACGCCGGCGGCTGAAATGTCACGTTTCCGACCTCGAGCTTCTGCAGAAATTCGCTTCCCTTCCCCTCGTAGTAAATCGAGATGTTGTTGGAGGCGTCGAACTCGCGCTGGGTGTCGTAATCGAGGTTCACGTGGACACGGTCGGCGACGATGCCCCCCGATTTGGCGGCGAACTGAAAATCCACGAGTGGCTCGAAGATGCTGCGGCAGTCCGCAACGGGATCGAAGGCGAAAGTCGAAGAGCAAAGCGCGCTCTGATTCTTTTCGCCGCGCACTTCGAGGCGCCCATCAACTTGCAGGCCAAGGTCGGCGTACTCTCCGAGAATCGGAAGCGGCTTTGGCGTTATGGTTGGTTTTGGCTTCGGAGGAAGCTCGCCGGGATAGCTCGGCGCCGACGCGGAGCTGGCGAAGTTGCTCGTCGCCACCTGTCCCCAGACCGCCTCCATTATCGCGCGCATGTTCTGCTGAAACGCGGTGGCGCGCGCCGCCTCGATCTGGGCCTGTGCCTGGCGAAAAGACTCGCGCTCGCCGCGCGACACGACAGAAGGCAAAACGAGCGGAAGCGTATCACGGCCGAGTCGGAGCCGGATGCCGGGCGCGCCCGGAGTACTGGTCGGGGGCGTGACGGGCGGAGCGGGAGTGACCTTACGAGTGGTATCGCGCGGGTCCTGCGCGTGCGCCAGCCGTGGCGTAGCGCAGAGCACCGCACCGAGTACAAAAACGAGCCCGACACGACGTGACCTGTGCTCAGCCGAACGCGCGGAACTCGTTGTGTTCGTGTCGCTTACCCACGAGCGCACGGTATATTTCACTCCGTGAAGATACTGCACCGCTACGTTCTAAAGGAACATGTGGGGCCGCTCACTTTTGCCCTCACCGCCCTCACGTCGATCCTGCTCCTTCAATACATCGGGAAGCACTTTGGCGAGCTGGTCGGCAAAGGTCTGCCCGCTTTTGTAATCGCCGAGTTCTTCGGGCTGTCGATTCCGCTCACAGTTGCTCTGACACTGCCAATGGCTGTGCTGGTCGCGACGCTTTACGCATTCAGTCGACTGGCCGCCGAAAACGAGATCACTGCGCTGAAGGCAAGCGGAGTGAGTCTGAGGAGCGTTCTCAAGCCGGTGCTGTGGGCGGCGCTGGGTGTCACCTTCGTCATGGTCATCTTCAACGATCAGGTGCTGCCTCGCTCGAACCATCGCCTGGCGGTGCTGCAGCGCGACATCGCGCAGAAGAAACCGACGTTCGGGCTGCGCGAGCAGGTGATCAACGAGGTGAGTCCGGGAAAGATCTACCTGCGCGCCGGACACATCGACGAGTCATCCAACCTGATGCGTGAGGTCACGATATACGACATGTCCGATGCCACGCGCCGGCGCACTATCTACGCCGACAGCGGCAACATGAGAATGACGAACGGGATGAGCGATCTCGAGCTCACACTCTATAGCGGCAACACGCAGGACGTACCCGTCAGCAACCCGGACGAGCTGCAGCGCCTCTATTTCAACACCGACGTCATTCGCGTGCGCGGTGTCGGCAATCAGTTCCAGAAGACGACTGTCGACTCCTACAAGAGCGATCGCGAGATGACTGTCTGCGAGATGCAGGACGCCCAGGACAAGGCGCGCCGAGATCACGAGCTGGCGCGCGTCGAGTTCGAGAAAAAACTGGCGCAGCTGAAAAAAGAGAGAGTGAAGTTGAGCCCGGACGTCCTCAACCAGAACACGAGCGCGCCGTGGGACATCGGACTGGGCAGACTTTACTGCAAGGCACTCGCTTTCTTAGCCCCGAAGCAGGCAAAGGCTCAGGGGGTGCCGCCACCACCTCCCGCGCGTGCACGCATGCCGCAGGCTGGGTCGTCGACGCCGAAGACGATACAGCGCCCGGCGGGTCCGGCATGGCAGGGATTTGCGCTGCCGACAAAAGACTCGTCGAAAAAAGGAGCGACCGGCCAGAAAGCGTCAGGGACTCCGAGCGGAACGCAGCACGTTGTGCAGCCGCAGGCTCCGCCGCCAAACAACACCGACATCCCGATTCTGGAGAATCTGAGACTGAGGCTACAGGACAGCTCGACGCTGATGAATTCGTACGGAGTCGAGATCCACAAGAAATTCGCGCTGGCGGTGGCGTGCTTCGTGTTCGTGCTGCTCGGCGCGCCGATCGCGCTGAGATTTCCGCGCGGCGGCGTTGGACTCACCATCGGAGTCAGTCTGTTCGTGTTCGCACTTTATTACGTCTGTCTGATCGCCGGCGAGTCGATTGCCAAACGCGGAATGATGCCGGCGGTCGTATCGATGTGGATGGCGAACGTCATCTTCGCGTTGATCGCGCTGTGGATGCTGGCGAAGATGGGTCAGGAAGGCACGACGGCGCGCGGCGGTGACATGAAGGAGATGATCGGCACGATCAAAGGCTCGATCAGGTCGAAGTTCCGCTGGCGGAATCGCCGCGTCAGCAGAGAGAGAATCGCCGCTTGAAGAGAATGGTGCGGGCGCTGGACCGCTATGTTTTCATCGAGTTCTGGAAGATATTCGTGACGACGGCTCTCGGCTTTCCGATCCTCGTCAACATCATCGACCTCACGGACAATCTCGACAAATATCTCGGGCAGCATCTCAGTATCGGGCGCATCGCTTTGAGTTATCTGTACTGGCTGCCCGACTCGATGTTCATGGTGTTGCCGGCGGCGGTATTGTTCGCGACGGTTTTCGCCATCGGCGCGCTGACGCGGCATTCAGAGATAACCGCTGCCAAGGCGTCGGGAATCAGCTTCTACCGCTTCATCGCACCGATCTTCGTCGGCGCTGTGATCGCGACATTGCTCGGGCTGGTGTTGGGCGAGCTGGCGCCGATCACTAACAAGAAGCGACTCGAAATCCTGCAAGGCAATCAGCAGAACGTCGGGAACGATCGCTACAACTTCGCCTACGCCGCGGACGGCGGGCGCGTCTACAAGATCGGCGCGCTGCATTTGCTGGACGCGTCAATCGATGGAATGGTGATCGAACGCAAAGGCAAGGGACCCGAATATCCTTCTTACGTCGTCTCGGCGAACTCGGCGCGCTACAACGCGAAGACGGGATGGATCATGAAGGGCGGCGCGCTCCACGTGATTCCCGACACGCTTCATAATCTCACGTTCAGCTTCGACTCGCTGGTAGACAAGCACTTCACCGAGCCGCCCAAGCAGCTGACGCTGGCGCAAAAGGCTCCCACCGACATGGGGTTCAGGGAGCTCGGACGCTTCATCGAATCGATGGAGCGCTCCGGCGCCGAAGTGAACGAGCTGAGAGTGGAGAGAATGCTGAAGATCGCGATTCCTGTTACCTGTATCGTAATTCTATTATTCGGCGCGCCGCTGGCGACGAGCACCCAGCGGGGCGGCGCGGCGTATGGAGTGGGGCTCAGCCTGGCGACGACCGTGATATTCCTGATGCTGATTCAGCTGACGAAGGGCATCGGCGGTAAAGGAATGATCCCGGCTGATCTGGCAGCGTGGTTGCCGAGCATCATATTCGGGTTGGTGGGAGCCGTCCTCTTCGCGCGCGTCAGAACTTGATCCGGGATCCGCTTAAGCCGTTCCGCAAGGTCGGCAAGTGGACGTACTTCCTGCGCGACATAGGTCGCGCCCTACCGGACATGAAGACCTACGGATCGGAGACGATCCGGCAGATGCGCAACATCGGCGTCGATTCACTGCCGCTGGCGGCGATAGTGGCGGCGTTCATCGGGGCCGTGACGGCGATTCAGACGCGGTACCAGCTCTTCGGCGGAGTCCAGCTATCAGTCGTGGGCTTGATCTCGCGCCAGTCGGTAATCCTGGAACTGGGTCCGCTGCTGACGGGCTTGGTGCTGACGGGTCGAGTCGGAGCGCGGATCACGGCGGAGATCGGGACGATGCGCGTCACCGAGCAGATCGATGCGCTGGAGACGCTGGCTTACGATCCGATCGCCTATCTGGTCGTGCCGCGACTGATCGCGGCGCTCGTCATGCTTCCGGTGCTGACGATTCTCGCGGATGCCATTGGCGTCGTCACGGCGATGGTGACCGCGATAACGGCAACGGATGTGACAAGCGCTGATTTCAGCGCCGGCCTCCGATTGTCCTTTACGCCATTCCAAATAGTGTACAGCCTCATCAAGGCAACTATATTCGGGGGCGCGATAGCCTTCTTCTGCTCCTACGAGGGCTACACCGCGAACGTCGGCGCCGAAGGCGTCGGACGTAGCACAGCGCAGGCAGTAGTCGTCTCATCGGTGGCGATTCTAGTGCTCGACGCGCTGACCGCCATACTCCTCGCCCCATATCTGCAGGCATGAAAACAAGAGACGAAGTTCTTGTCGGTCTGGTCGTAACCGTTGCAATCATCGTGACCGTGCTCGGCTCTCTATGGCTGGCGCGCGGCGGGTTGTCGAAAGGATATCCGCTCTACGCCAAGTTTCCCTGGGGAGCAGGACTCAAGCAGGGACAGCCGATATTGCTCGTCGGAGTGAGCGTCGGATATCTCGACGAGGTGGATTTGCATCAGGATGGCACGCTGGTCACCACGCTCAGAATTCAGAAGCACTATCAGGTACCGATCACCAGCAAAGCGACGGTCGTGCCCAACGGGATCTTCGGCGACATGGCGGTGGCGCTGACGCCGTCGAAGCCGGATGCTCGGTCGTTCCAGCCCGGCGACACAGTTCCGATTGGACCGTCCACGCCGGGAATCGCCGAGCTCACCAGCAAGGCGGATTCGGTGATGAATTCGGTAAACGCCGTGTCGGCGGCGCTCGAGCACGAGATGGTCGCCTCGGGCGGGATTCGCGACTTGCGCAACACCATCGCCGCGACGAATCGGCTAGTGAACGATTTCTCGGCGATTGCTAACGAGCAGTCGCGGCAACTCACCGCGACGATGACCTCGCTGCGGCGCGCATCGGCCGCGATCGATCCGGCGAAAGTGGACTCCACGCTCAGGAACTTTCAGAGAACGAGTGAAAACCTGGCGCAGCTCAGTGGGCAGGTAAAGGAGACGTCGGGGAAGCTCGACGCGATTCTCGCCAAGGTTGATAGCGGCGGTGGCAGTGCGGCCAAACTGATCAACGATCCGGGCGCTTACAACGACGTCCGCGCGCTGTTGCAGCGGATGGATTCACTGCTGGCGGATATCAAGAAGAATCCCAAGCGATACATCAACGTGAGAATCTTTTAGCGGGAGGCGGGAGGCGGGAGGCGGGAGGCCGGAAGCGCGCGGAAGTCAACTCAAGGCGTAGCAACCCGACGCCTCCCTGCTTCCCTCTTTCCGCTTCCCGCTTCCCGCGCTTTCGGACGGTGGACGCGCGCGGGCGGTTGCTTCATCTGCCAGCGGATCCGCATCGCGACGGCGACGATCACCAGCAACATGCATAGCTCGACGTAGACCTTTTCGCCATCGAGGAAATCGATGGGATTATCCTTGAGATTTGGGTCCGTCAGGATTCCGTGCACGTAAAAGAGAGCGGCGGTCCCATAGGCGGTGAAGTGGAGAGACTTCCAGATTTTCCTGCCCAGCTCGCGACGGAAGTAGGACGTCACCACCACAAATGCCAGTGAGTACAGTGCCAGCGCGCCGAGGACGTTGATCCAGGGCTGCTTGGGCGCGTTCACGGGGTAGAGGATGTCGATCAGGGAGAATTTGGCGGTCGACGAAAAGAGAATGATGACCGGGTGAACGATCGCGACCGAGAGGGCGATGTAGGCGGTCCAGTTGTGGATCTTGAAAGTATTGATTCGCCGGTGCGGCCAGTCGCGGACCGGATTGTGTTTCACC
>WNGI01004657.1_pt1 | contig 12278 bp, 14 predicted proteins | sample 5400621 | NCBI WGS metagenome assembly WNGI01 (sample SAMN13153374, study PRJNA577476) | soil metagenome | isolation source: 20 cm soil or saprolite under Garry oak tree replicate 1 | place: USA:California | collected 2016-06-15 | reverse complement strand
AATAAGCGTGTTTAACCACCTGCAAATAAAACAGCCGTACCACAAAAATCACCCCTATGACCAGTATCAGCCAAATCAGGGTGCGCGAGCGGCTAGATTTTAACAGTGATAAATTCATGGAGGAGCCTTAGCCATTAGATGTTTCAGCATGTAGGCCCATCAGTTTTGGGCGTAGTCGGTCTGTGTGGGCGTGGTCATAGCCTTGGCCACATCACTATTTTTGACGCGTTCCAGGGCTTGCAGGCGAGCCGACTCTACTTCTAGGTCGCGCTTTTCGTTACTGAGCTGATCTTTTTTGACCTTTAGATCGTTTATTTGATAGCCGTAGGCGCTGGTTTTGGTAATTTGCGTTAAGTAAATAAGGCCAAGAATACACAGCATAATCGCAATCAGTACGGTGTGGCTAACCGGGCCAAGGCCAGCTGTTAACTGGTACTTGACAGTGTTTTGGTTGCGCCGCCAAACTTGCCGTTGATCGCGGCGTGGCACGGGGATGGCGAGGGTGTTGTATTGGGACATGTGGTGGCCTTTTGTTTTATGCACCTTCCGCACCGCCCTCCGCCCAAGCCCAGCAAAGCTGGCCTTTGACGAAGTGCTCTTGGCACACTGACTGCGTTGCCAGCTCCAGTCCTCCCGAGACGTACCTCTAGTACGCCTCGATCCGTGCTTCGTTGGCGCCTTGCAGCGTACTCAAGTGCGAAATGTGCTTTTCTTGGTGGGGGCGCTATTTTTGCGCCCCCGGTTTGTGCGCTCAGGTCAATCGTGTCTAACCACGATTCGTTGCTCCTGCGCGCTTGAGCGATCAAATTTTACCTTGATTGGCATTTGAATTCGCCCTTTCTTTTTTTATTTTGACTGCGGCGCGGAGTTTTGCACTCCTGGCACGCGGATTATTTTCGTCTTCGGTGGCACCCAGGATCGCATGCTTGGTCAACAAGCGTAGTTCGGCCTCAAAGCCGGCTTCTGCTTGCTCCTTTAAAAAGCGTTTGACCAATCGATCCTCAAGGCTGTGGAAGCTGATGATAACCACCCTACCCCCAACGTTAAGTAGTTGCGGCAACAGGGGCAATGTATCTTCAAGCTGGGTTAGCTCTTGGTTCAGCGCGATGCGAATCGCCTGGAAGGTGCGCGTGGCGGGATGGACTCGCTGCCATCTGCCATGGTGAGTTTTTAGAACAACGTTTGCCAAGTCGTCCGTTGTAGAAAGCGGCCTGGCTTGCGTAATCGCGCGAGCTATAGCATGAGCACGAGGCTCTTCACCGTAGTCACGAATAATACGACTCAGCTGCTCAACACTTGCGGTATTGACCAAATCGGCAGCCGTTCGAGGCTGAGTTTGGTCCATGCGCATGTCGAGCGGCCCTGAACGCTGGATACTAAATCCCCGCCCAGCGTTGTCTAACTGTGGTGACGAAACACCGAGGTCCACGAGAATCATGTCAAATTGTTCGCCAGCTTGCACCAATTGCTTGGCAGCCTGGGCAAAATCGCATTTCAAAACGCGAGCTCCAGCTTCGTGCAGTTCCTGCAGCTGGGCAATAGCAAAATCATCTCGATCGACCAACATCGCGTTATGCGGCGTGCCAATCTTCCTTATCACTTCCCGAGCATGCCCGGCGTAACCAGCCGTCAAATCTAGGTATGTTTCACCCAGTTTTGGCGCCAGCAGCGCAACGGTTTGCTCAAGTAGTACAGGTTCATGGAGTTGTTGTGGTGGTGTTTTTTTGTTTTTTGAGGTCACCTATACGGTAATCAGTGTGTTTGTTTTTTTGGTTGTTTCGTTTTTGTTTTTGTGTGCAGACCAGACTTCCGCACAAGGCGCATTACGGCGTCAGAATCTCCGCTCCGCACTCAGCGTAGCTTTACTACGCTTCCTTTGCGGTGCTCAATTCTTCCTTGTACTGCATCCTTGTGCGAAAGTCTGCTGGAGTTAATGGAGCTGTTGTGGTGACATTTCATTAAAGAAATGCTAAAAGGAGTTCCATTACGTGCCTACCGCTAGGGTAAACACAAGTTTGAGAGACTTATGTGTGAGGTGGAGTTTTTTTGGGAGGTGTTTTTTGTGAGTAATGTACAAAGGCTTATTAAGGTGGTTGGCCTCAAGTTCCCACCCACTGATTACCGAATAGTTGACCTCAAGATTGGTCTATACCAACTTGTTAATGTGCTTCGATCCCCTGCTACTCACCCGCAACCAAGCGCCAATAGTCGCCCGCGCGGATCGCAACAACAGATTTTGTAATGCCAGCATAATCAAGCAAATGCTGCTCAATCGTGACACGGCCCTGTTTATGGTCCATGTCTGCAGTAGTTTTGCCGGTCCGAAACTGCACGTTTAGGTCGGCTACCTTTTCATCCAGGATACTTCCCTTCAGTTCAGGTTCGACCCTAGCGTCCCACACTTCTTTTGAATAGAGGTGTAGATAGTTTCGGAATCCACGCGTGATTACTACCCCGCTTACTAGCTCGTCACGAAGTTCGGCTGGAATTGTCAGCCGACGCTTGTCGTCCAGTTTGCGTTCGAAATAATCTACCGTGGCCATTTTTTTGTTTGTTTAAGGCAGTGGTTTTTGTTTGTGTGCGGTTGGTTCTTCAGCCGCTACCCACTGACATCAGTCTACTACCCACATCTACCCACTGCAAGTCTTTTTCGCAAGTTTTTCACAGTCCCCTGCACTCTTATCCACACTTCTGTGGAAATGTAACACGTTGACTCGGGGAATAAAAAATATGGCTCAGCGCGCTTAGAGAGCCATATTTTTGCGGAAGCTTGAACTTGTTGTTGGTTTACCTGTTTTGCAAGTAGTTGACCAAAGCGGTATCGTACCGAGTAGTCACCTGGATAACCAGCCAACCAATCAGCATAAATACGTTGATAAGTAATGAAACGACAAGCACCGAGTTGCGGACGTCGTCGCCCAACTGGTGCACGATGTATCCTGGTGCTACATCAGCTTTAGCTTCTTTATGTGTGGCAGTACTTTTGTTTTTTGCATTCATGATGGTTATACCTTAGCATAAGCTTTATTATATGTCAAGACTCTGTTCAATTCCTATGACTTCCAAAGACGCGCTGATTAGCATACAACCAGCCCTCGACCGTGCCGCCATCAAGGTATTCACCTATGGCCGGCACCACAGCTAGTTGCTTTTGCAAACGGTTAACGTAGATGTTTAGTGCGTCAGTAACATAATACTCCCCGTTGGTCGGGCGGATGTGCGGCAGGCAGTCGAACAGCTCGTTGTCGAACACGTACAAGCTAAGGTTGATCAAATTACTGGGGGCGTGTCCAGCGGCAGGTTTTTCGACAATGCGCTTAAACAAGCGTTTGTGATGATGTTGGATTATTTCTATCACGCCGTATTTGGAAACTTCTTTCTTGGGTACATGGACAGCGCCCATGCCCGCGGTTACGCCAGTGGCTTTTACTTCATTTATTAGATGCGCTATTTCAGACTTACCGTCCGGGTTCCACATAAACTGGTCGCCCATGACCACTACAACTTGCTCATGTGGCTCAACAAACTGCTTACAAAGCATAATTGGTACCGCCGTGCCATAGGGCATACTGGCGCTTTGCACCACATAGTGGAAACGAGCTTTGGCGCTGATATCCTTAAGCTGCTTTAGCTCTTTGTGCTTGCCGCGCTGCTCTAGGTATTTGTACAACAGCTCGTTCTTGCCATAATAGCGGCGCAGCTGGTCGCTTTGCTCGGACACAACGAAATAGATATCGGTAATACCAGCTTTAATGCAGTCTTCGACTACGTAGTCGATAATCGGCCGGTTGCCGACTGGCAACATGCATTTTTCGATCGACTTAGTCAGGGGGAGCCATCGGGTGCCGAAGCCCGCGACCGCGATAATTGCTTTTGTACAGCGTGCGCTCATAAATTGCGTTATATATGCCTTAGGCTCTTCACTATAACATAACCGTTTTGGGGGCTTATAAGCAACGGTGAATTACATTAAGTTTGCGTCCTGCCAGCAAAACCACTGCCTTAACCCCAATCCCCAACCTCCCTCCCCACAGACTCTCGTTCCCCGAGTGAACGGAGCCACTGTTTGTGGCGGAGTGTATCTGGGGGGAGGGAGGTTGGGGATTGGGGTGGTTTAGTATTGACGATTATGGCCGAACTGTGTACATAATGTGGTGGGGGTGCTCTGTGGCGCAAGCCACTGGTGCCTCCACCAACCATGACTATTTTTGGCTGGACCTATGAAATGAGTTCAAAGCTAGTCTTCACGAATTTGTTTTAGAATCTTGGCAAACCAGCGGGCACTGTTGCGCGGGCGGCGGGCTTGGGTTTCGTAATCGACTTCGATTAACCCAAATCGCGGCCAAAAGCCAAACGCCCATTCAAAATTATCCAGCAAGCTCCAGTACAAATAGCCTTCCAGCTTTACGCCCTTCTGCAGCGCCTTGTGCATGGCCACCAGCGTTTGGCTAATCCACCAACGACGAAACTCGTCATCGCGGTCGGCCACGCCGTTTTCGGTCACGATAAGCGGCAGCTTGTACTTGTTGTGCAATCGCTCCAGCACAAACTCAATATTGGCCGGTTGCATATCCCAGCCTAAATCATTTAGGTGTTCATTAGGATTATGCACCTTGTAGCCCAAAAAACGATTAGAGAAATAATAATTCACCCCTATAAAATCCAACTGCCGCCTGACGCGGTTAAGGAAAAAGTTGTCCGCGCCCCACGTTGCCACGCCAGCCGCCAGCTTACTTATAAACGTATCGTCGCCCGGATATTGATAAGCGCAGTTTTTGGCCAGGCCCACCACATATTTACGGCTGCTTTTTTTGGCGAGCTTATAGACTTGGCGGTGAGCATGAGCCAGGTTCAAATAAACCCACAACGCCGTAAGTTTGCGCTGCTGCTGAGGTGGCCAATTGCCCACAACGTAGCTCTGAGCCATATAACTATCGGGTTCGTTGATAGTAATAAGGTAGCGGAACTCGCGGCCGAGCTCCAGCAAAACTTTTTCGGCAAAGCGCACAAAGTACTTGACGTTGGCGCGCTTTTCGAACCCACCCTTGTCGACAAACCAGGTTGGCATGGTCCAATGCCACAGAGTAACGAACGGCTCGATACCTTTGGCCTGCAGAGCGCGCAGATAATCACGGTAGTGCTGGATTGCCTCGGCATTCCAGGCACCTTCCTCGGGCTCTACCCGTGACCATTCTATGCTAAAGCGAAAAGCGTTCATGTTAAGCGCTTTTACAATGGCAAAATCTTTTTCGTAGCGGTTGTAATGGTCGGCGGCTGCGCCGGAAACGTAATTGGCCGGGTCGGTGGCTTCGGCCTCAATCTCGCCCCACTTTGGCAAATAGTTGGCTTGATACTTGGCCTGTTGGGCTAGCACTTTGGCGTGCTCCAGCTCCCACACCGACCACTGGTTGTGATTACCGCCCTCTACCTGATGCGCCGATGTTGAAGCACCCCAAAAAAAACGTTTCGGAAATGACAGAGGCAACGGTTTATCAGCCATACGTATGACAATTATATACCACTGTTAGGTTGGTTGCACAATCAGCTGGAGGCAGGCCAGCATCTCACGGGCTCTCTCAGGCATGCCGCTGGCGCGCAAATCTTGCTCCCAATAATCAAAATGGCCAAACTCGTCCTTGGACAAAAATGGATAGGTATCCGGAAACTCGCACAGCAGATCCCCGCCCACCAAAAAACGATAATGATCCTGAAAGTCCACTTCCTCTTCGTTGCTACTGTCGAACTCGTACTTGTAATTGGTATTTAGCAGCAATTGCCGGCTGCCGGACACGGAGCGGCGCCGTCGTATTAGCTGCGAATAGAGTGGCAGCAAATCGGTAGGTATCGGACTAATCGGCTCATACATAAAATATTTTACTTCATACAATATGCTGTCAGGCTCGCCGCAATCGTCGCCGGAGATATGGGTTGCGCCAAAGCTAATCAGCTCCCGCTTGCCGGTCGGGGCGTGGGTAATTTCTTTGGTGATAGTCATAGAACCAACTTCGGCGTTAGCAAAACGTGGGTCCAGTTGACAGGCGTGCATAAAAAATGTTCTGGAAAGTTCAAGTTTGGGTTGTAGGGGTTCGCCAGATGACTCCACGCTCATAACTTAACTATGTCATAAAAGCACGAAATTGCGCAAATAGAACATAATGGCACTGGATTTGCAACTTTGAACCGCTTAGCTTAAAACTCGGTCGATTCGCCATCGGCAAGAATCTGAACTCTGAATAATGCCCCACCTCTTTCGGCATACGCCGCAAAAACATCTGGGTCGGCAGGAATTGCTTGATAATGAATGGGGATAACCAATTTTGCCTCTACTTGTTTTGCGAACTGTATGGCATCCAAAATACTGATGTCTGGTCCACTAATGGGGAGTGCTAGGTTGTCTACTTTTAGGTCTTCGATCTCCTTACCATCTCCCGGATGAAAGAACACGCCATCAATAACATAGCCGGTGTTTTGCGGGCCAGGCTGGCCGCTTGGCAATAGGCAATGGGGGAGTTCGCGAGCTATAACTTCAAAGGTTGCGACTGTGAAATTATCGCCATCGTCTACCACGGTTACTTTTTCGTTACCAATCAGTTGTGCTGTGGCACTATTGACGAATAGAGGAATTTTCTGGGCTAAGAGCGCCTCAGCAATCGAAGGATCATAATGGTCGGTATGTTCGTGGGTGTAGAGCACGGCCTCCACATCCTGCAGCTCCTGTACTTTATGAGTTTCCAAAAAATGCATACCCGGATCAATCACAATCTTATGATTGTCCTTTTCAAGCAACAAACACGACTGGGGGAAACGCGTAACTTTCATACTTTTATTATAAACCTGTATAAAAGTTGATGCCAGGTTGCACTTGGCTGAGCGAAAGCTTTTCAGCCGAGCGAAGCATAATCATAAATTACGGTAAGTGAGGGTGGGAAGCTTGCAGCCAACCAAGTGTGATCTGGGGCGGCAGAAAAGGGCGAAAAGGGTGTTATAGTGACCCAACTAATGATACAATCCGTGGCATGCCGAAGCACCGACTTATCCACCAGATACCAACCCTTGACCGGCCACGCGAAAAGCTGCAACGCAAAGGGCCGGCGGCGTTATCTGACTTTGAACTGCTAGAGGTTATGATTGGCAGTGGCACGGCTAGCGCCGACGTTGGCCACATTGCCAAACAAATCCAAAAACTACTGCAAAAAGGCACGGAATCACTCAGTCTCGAGGCCTTGGTGGCGCTGCATGGAGTTAGCCTAGCGACGGCTGGTAAAATTTTGGCCTCGGTCGAGCTAGCCAAGCGCCACTTGGTGCGTGACACGCTACCGGTACGAACCATGGACGATGTGCTCAGCCGACTAAGCGACATCCGCACCAAACAGCAAGAATATTTTGTGTGTTTGTCGCTTGACGGCGGACAGCGCTTGCTGGCTCAGCGCACTATCACCATTGGCACGCTCGACACGGTGTTGGCGCATCCGCGCGAGGTGTTTTCCGACGCCATTGTTGATCGCGCCGCCTGCGTGATCGTGGCGCACAACCATCCTTCTGGCCAGGCCCAGCCGAGCCAAAAAGACACTACCCTTACCCAACAGCTTGCTGCCGCCGGCCAGTTGCTTGGCATTCCGCTGCGCGACCATATTATTGTTACTAAAACCGAACATTTTAGTTTTAGGCAACATCATTTGTTATAGGATGAAACCATGCGCCAATATCTCGAAGAAAGAACCATCTCAGCGATCAATCCCACCATCGGCTCGGATATTGCCCGGCACATTTTAACCCGCCAACACCTTGGTAAGGTGGTGGTGATATGCGATAAACCAATCAGCATGATGAGCGTGACTCGCAAATACTGGCTGCGCCTGGCGCGCGGCCTGCAGCGGGAGCGCTCCAGCACGCTCAATGCCGACAAAATTTTGCAACTTACTCACGACATTACCCATATGCAGCGTATGCAGTTTGCGAACAAGTCGTATTCGGACTCCCCTGGCGCCGATGTGTTTTTCTGGCGGCCGGAGCAACTGCACATGTTGCCGACCGATTGCTACAGCTTATATATTGCCGACGACACCAAGACACAGGCGCTAGCGACAGTTATTGGACAACTGCCCGATTTATCACTGGTGATCGACTACACGAAGTCCACGATTGCCAAAACCTGCGCTCTGCGCCCCAAAATGCAACTTGAACAAGCTGTCATGGATGATTGGCACGTTATTGAGCACTTTCTGCACAATAAAAACATCAATCCAAATTACTTAGCGGAACACTCTTACCAATCCGAACTTATTAATGCCGCACTGGATTCTTTACTGAACGTCAGCACGCAGTTTACGCGTTTAGCCCAGGAATTCCAGCAAACTTTGCGCCTGGCCCAGCCACTGCAAATAACCAATTCTCAACGTAAACTCTACGATCTGGTTGGAGTCCTGAACCGCCAAATTTCTGCACTCACCCCTGGTATAATGAGCCAACAATTTATTCAAACACTTGGGGAAGACGAACCGCTGCTGCGCGATGTAGGCATGGCTCCATTCCAACCCTACTCCCCATACCGAAAGACATCCCACCGAGTGCCATTCGTCAGTTCTTGTGAGGAAGCGTACCTATTAGGGTACGCTGACGAGCAAAACTGGCGAACGGAGCCGATGGAATGGCTTGGAGGTGGGAGTAGGGTTGGAACGGAGCCAGTGGAAGACCTAGCGTTAGCGTTCACGTGGTAGGGTTATAAAAGTGTGAGCTGCGGCGAATCGTTTTCACCCCTTTCGGGCGTTGGCATAGGCAGATCAAGCTTTTCTAACAATCGCGCAACCAGCTCCACTTGGCCTTTGACCAATTTTTGCCGGGCGGCTGCTGGACCGAACCAATCCGCTTTGTCCACTTCCGGAAACTCCTGGGTTTGACCGGATTTGGGCGGCCACTCCATGCTAAAACTATTGCTTTTAACGGCGCCAGCTTCAACATTACCCTCGATTGCCCATGCGCTCAATACTTTGTTGCTGTATTTTACTTGACCAAGTTCTATCGGCGTAGCCGTTGGCAGGTCGTGGCCGGTTTCTTCCCTAAACTCCCGCCCCGCGGCTACCCAAGCATCGTCGCTCTCGCTATACTCCCCTTTCGGGATAGACCAGCTGCCGGTGTCTTTTTTGGCCCAAAACGGGCTGCCGGGGTGCACCAACAATACTTCCAATTGTTTACCGCTCCGCCTGCACAACAAAACGCCAGCGCTCAATTTTGCCATGTCCGCTCCACCAAGTACCTATTTACGGGTGAAGCCAGCCAATAATCGCGCCCATAATCAGCACTGTCACTAGTTCGTGAGTCACCGTTATCATGGTTAGTTTGGCTGGTCGCTGCTCGAACGCGTCGTGCGTGATGATTCGCGCCGCCGTAAAGCCTAACCAAGCCCAAAAAGCAGTCGTTACCGCGTCTTGAAAGAACGAGTTGTTGAAGAATTGATGTGACAAAAATGCCACGTGCGCCAAAACATACGCCGTAATAAACGACACCACAATGGTCACGCCAATTGCCTTAGGCGCGCCTTCCTTCATTTTTTTATCGTTATTAAGGTTGATCTTGGCCAGCTTTGCCCAGGTCTCGCCGAACACTCCCTTGGCATACCATACCGTGCCCACAACCATGCTCGAAGCGGTTGCCAAAATGACCGCCCACCAGTTTACGTCTACGCTCATACGTCTCCCAAAGTTAGGTCTAAGCTTAAAGTATACACCAAATTGCAGCCAAACAGCCGGGCTCAGATGTCCCGGATGGGCAGACGCAGTTTTAGTTCTTCCAGCGCGTAGGTTTTGTCGGGCTGGTAGTCGAATTCTACGTCGTGAATAGCCGAGAAGTAGTCGCCGGTAGTTTGGTCTTTGTAATCCAGCTCAACTTCGTCGTAATGCGAACTGGTTGGGCGCGGGCCGTTGTAAATCTCGTACTGGCGCTCCTCGCCGGGGCGCAAAAAGCTATCTAGCTCGCGCGCGGTGCCCAGCAAGCGAATTTTATCCAGCTCGATATTACCCGTTGAGTTATTGCGAATGGCGGCGTAGCACTGCATATTTGGCCCGTTCAGATGGCGGGTAACGTGGCGGACGTACACCACTGGATAGGTGCTGGCATTTCCCTTTTGGATGGTTGAGGGCGGACGTTGGGGCCGGGGCTGCGACGTTTGTTCCCCAGCCTGTTGCCCTGGCGCCTGAGACTGATCCATTTGCTTCTTCATCTCATCCGACGCGTCAAAAACCGGCTTCCCCTGTACCATTCGCTTAAAGACTTCAAAAAATGATGGCATATCTGCTCCTTGCTGTTTAGCTAGTTTGCACTTTTATTATAGCGCTTACTAGAGGGTTAGTGCTGACTCAAGTTCATTAACCTTCACCCGCTTTTGCTGCATGCTGTCGCGTTCGCGGACGGTGACCATGTTGTCGGTCAGACTTTCAAAGTCGATGGTTACACAATATGGCGTGCCTATTTCGTCTTGGCGGCGGTAGCGCTTACCGATGCTTTGGGTTTCGTCGTATTCGATGTTGTAATTGGTGCTTTGAACAAGTTGTGTATACACTTTTTTAGATAGCTCGCTCAGTTCCGGCTTTTTGCTGAGCGGTAACACGGCTGCTTTGACTGGGGCGATTTCGGGCTTAAACTTCAGCACCACCCGTTTTTCTCCGTTCACTTCTTCCTCATGATAAGCATCGCCAATCACAGCCAACATCATACGGCCCACGCCGACTGAGCTTTCGATAACGTTGGGTGTGTAGCGCTCACGGGTTTGCTCATCGAAGTAGGTTAGGTCTTTGCCGCTCTCTTTCATGTGGTTAGACAAGTCAAAATCGGTGCGGTTATGCGTGCCCCACAGTTCTTTAAAGCCCTGCGGGAACTTAAAGTAGATATCGTGGGCGGCGGCGGCATAGTGGGCGCGCTCTTCGGGGCCGTGCTCGTGCCACTGCAAGTTTTCTTCGCTTATGCCCAGGCGCTTGGTCAAAAATTTCCAGGCAAAGGCGCGCCAGCGCTCGTATTGGTCATTTTGCATGGTCGGGTGAATAAAATACTGCATCTCCATTTGCTCCAGCTCGCGCACACGGAAAATAAAGTCGCGCGGGCTGATTTCGTTGCGGAAAGCCTTGCCAATCTGGGCAATACCAAAAGGAATTTTGCCGCGTGTGGTCTCGCGGACGTTTTCGTAGTTGGTAAAAATGCTGCCGGCAGTCTCGGGGCGCAAATAAGCTACCGCGCTGTCGTCTTCGACCGGGCCGATCCAGGTTTTCATCATCATATTAAACACGCGCGGCTCGCTTAAAGCGTTACCGTCGGGCGATTTTTTACCCTTGAGTAGCTCGCTAAGTTCATTCAAGTCTGTCGAATCGGTGCCAGCCAGATGATCAGCGCGGTAGCGCTTATGGTTTACTACATCCTCGACCAGCGGGTCGGTAAAGCCAGCCACGTGGCCACTGGCCTTCCACAAGCGCGAATTTTGAATAATGGCGCCGTCCACGCCGTAAATTTCGACATTTTCGCGCACCATGGCGCTCCACCACAGCTGTTTCAAGTTGTTAGCCAACTCCACGCCGTACGGGCCGTAATCCCAAAACCCGGCTAGTCCGCCATAAATTTCGCTGGCTTGGAATACAAAGCCACGGCGCTTGGCCAAACTAACTAATGTTTCCAGGTTTACCTCAGTACTATCCATAATGGTTTGATTATATAGGTTAAGGCTTAGAAAATCACCTCTTTCACAGATAGATATTGTATTTTGCCCGTATCAGTTGCATAATATGCGCAAGCGTTCGCAGAGAGCGCACCGACGAAGGGAGAGTTCTGTGGCACAAAACACGGGGGCACCCAAGCCTCCCGCCACAGATGGCGACACGCTCGAGAGGTGGCTGGGTTGGGTCAGTTATCTGATCAACCGACGCGACTTCGAGCGGGCGCACCAACAAAGTCACGAGATGGTCATCCGCTACCCGTACAGCGCTCGCGCGCGGTTCTATGTGGCGCTGGCAGCCGCCCTGACTGGGCACCTCGAAGAGGTGCATAGGGCCAGAATGCGTGCCGAGCAGTGCCACGACTACACCAAAGAACTGGCTGGCGACTTCGACCGTGATCTGGCCATCATGCAGATCAAGATGGGCAGGCTGGACGACGCCGAAGCGAACATCGCTTCGGCACGGCAACACCACTACGAAGATGCCAACCGCATGGCCTGTCTGCTTGGCATGCTTGGTCGGCTGGACTACGCCCGTGGCCACTTCCAGGCCGCAGCAGAGACGCATTCCGTCGCTGATGAG
>WNGI01021758.1_pt1 | contig 12279 bp, 12 predicted proteins | sample 5400621 | NCBI WGS metagenome assembly WNGI01 (sample SAMN13153374, study PRJNA577476) | soil metagenome | isolation source: 20 cm soil or saprolite under Garry oak tree replicate 1 | place: USA:California | collected 2016-06-15 | reverse complement strand
TCGGGAAGTTCGGCTGATGGCGTCATGCCGCCATTTGCGCCGGATTGTCCCGCTCCGGTCAACCCGGTCGCGAGCCCGGAACCGGCCTGGACGGGCTGTGTTGGGCTCAGAGCAGCAAAATTTTCGGGGATGAAGCGCGACGACCGGTGCGATGCCGGTTCGCATTGATGGGAGTTCTTGTATGCACAGAGAAATCGGCTTTTCCCCGAGCCGGCGGCAATTGCTCGCAACTACCGGCGCGCTGTTCGCGGCGGCGGATGTCGGGGTCGGGACCGCTGCGGCGCAACCCGTGCGCAAGGCCAATCCCGCCCCCGCCGGCGCGAAGCAAAGCAATGGCGCATTGCACCGCCAGAAGCTGGTCGGCTTCATGCTGGGGCACGAACAATTCACGGTGCCGCAACTTGTCGAGACCGGCAAGATGGCGGCGCAGGCCGGCTTCAACCTGCTCGCGACGAGCGATCATTTTCAGCCGTGGCAAGCCAATGAGGGGCATTGCGGCGAAGCCTGGGTGACGCTTGGCGCGCTCGGCGAACGGGCGCAGGCCGGCTGGATGGGCACCACCGTGACCTGCCCGACGATGCGCTATCACCCGGCCCGCGACCGGTATGTGGCCCGCCTGGCCCGAGCGCTGGGAGCGCCTTGTGGAAGCGATCGAGATCATCCGCGCGCTGTGGAGCGGCGAGCCGGTCAAGCACCAGGGCACGTACTACAATGTCGACGGCAAGCTCTACGACCCGCCGCCGCAGCCGATCCCGCTGTTGACCGCCGCCAACGGCAAGAAATCGATGCGGCTCGCCGGCGCGCATGGCGACGGGCTGATCACCGATCCATTGACCTGGAAGCAGCACAAGGCGGAATGGGAAGCCGGCGCGCGCGATGCCGGCAAGGACCCGGGCGAGATGCCGGTGCTCGTCGAGCAGTTCGTCATCGTCGGCGACAAGGAAGAGGCGGCGCGCGCCGCCGAAAAGTGGCGCTTCATCCCGAAGGCGTTCAAGAAATACTACAATGTCGCCGACCCGGCGGAGATCCAGCGGCAGGCCGAGAGCGACCTGCCGCTCGACAAGGTGTTCGCCGAATGGCCGACCGGCACCGATCCGGGGCCGCATATCGAGGCGATCGAGCAGCTGTTCGCAGCGGGCGCCTCGATCGTCAACATCCATTCCGGCCAGGAGGACCAAAAGAAGGTCATCGATTTCTACGGCCGGAATGTGCTGCCGAAGCTGAATCTCCGCACCTAGTGTGCCGAATCCGAAATTCGCTGTATCTCGGGCCTGACTTTGGGCGAATTTCGGATTCGAAAGCATACTAGCAACTCATTGAAATCTAGTGTGGTTTGGATTTGAAGTTCCCCAACGCGGCTGCCATCGAAATGATGGGAACTTCAAATCCACCACACTAGGTGTAGGTGTTTAGTCCCGGCATTTGATGGATCGGATTGAGAATGAATCGTCCGGACTCTTTTGTCCAGGTACTGCAGATGTATTCGTAAGGGGAAAGGCCTTTCAGGATCTTGAGACGACGGGCGAAGTTGTAAGCGGTGACGAAGTCGACCAGGTGGGCTCGGAGCTGGTTGTGGCTGTCATAGTGATAGCGGTTGACGGTCGCCTCTTTGATCGTGCGGTTCATCCGCTCGACTTGCCCATTGGTCCATGGGTGATTGGGCTTGGTCAGGCGATGCTCGATGCCGTTGGCTCGGCAGATCTGATCGAAGCGGTGGACCCGGTATCGAGCGGTCCAGCCATCACGGTTTTTTGGCAGGTCAGCGAATTGAATACCGTTATCGGTCAGCACCGTATGCAGCCGGTATGGCACTGCCGCGATCAAGGCTTCCAGGAAACGCACGGCGGTCGGACGGTCCGCCTTCTCGTACAAGGTGACGAAAGCGAATTTCGAGGTCCGATCGATCGCGACGAACAGGTAGAGCTTTCCCTCTGCTGTGCGCAGCTCGGCGATGTCGATGTGGAAGTAACCGATCGGGTAGGCTTTGAATTTTCGCTTGGCGGCACCCTCATCCTTGACCTGCGGCAGGCGCGAGATGCCGTGCCGCTTCAGGCAGCGATGCAACGATGATCGGGTCAGATGCGGGATCGTCGCTTGCAGCGCAGACAGGCAGTCGTCGAGCGGCAGTAACGTGTGCCGTCGAAAGGCGATGATGATCGCTTCCTCCTCGACCGACAGCACCGTTGAGGCAGGTTGTTGCGGCCCCGTGGGCAGATCCACGACAGAGCTGCGCTTTTTCCATTTGGCCACGGTCTTCGGGTTGATCCCGTGTCGTTTGGCCAGAGTCCTCAGGCTCTCTTGACTACGCTGTATCGCTCGACGGACCGCCTCTGTCGTGGTGGCGCTGCCGTGAAGAACCTGGCCCAAAGTGCATCCCTCCATGCCGGAGAAAATAATGCACCATCAAAGCCTGGGACCAAACACCTAGTCGGCTCCTCGAAGAAGCAAAAAGAAGTCGAGACGTCACCCTCAGGCAGAACCTCGCGGCACGAGCCTTGGAGCTTGCACAGCAAGCCGAGGCTATCGCCAGCTTCCCGAACGATGTCGAAGGTCTTCGCATGCGCATAGCTCAGTACAGGCAGATGCTTGCCGGTGCCGGGAGCGAACCCAAACAACGAGTTGTGGCGGAACTGCTGCGGGATGCTGAGGACAAGTTTGAGAAGATCAGCAGCCGACAGCAACCATCAAGACCGCACCGGGTTGCAGCGGCCTGAGTGCTGAACTACTCGCTTACGTGCTTGGCAAGGCCGTTTGCTTCGGCGTTTAAGGCGTCAGCTATGTGCTGAAGCTCTCTGCCGATTTCAGGGGTATGCTTGGCAAGTTCGCGCACTTCTGTCTCAGTCATGCGCAGGAACATGACCGTGTAACCCACCCGTTTCGGCAGATCGCTCACGCCACCCTCTCCCAAGGTTCTGCTGCGTCCCGTTTAGGGGTTTTGCCCTTCTTTAAGGGATGGACCATTGGCAGCATTGAGCCAGATCAAGTCCGAGGATAGCCCTACCACGCCGCATCAACAACCCGGTGGCGTCGACGTTCCACGGCTCCGATAAACGCGGTTGACGCTTCCGGGACCTTCAGTGAAACGAAACGACAGGTCGGCCTTTTGCGCATGCTGCAGGCCGGCGTGATCCTCTCCGACTACGCGACGTTGATGGTGGAAATCCTCAAGGACAATGCGCGGCCGGAAGCGGGAGCCGTGTACGATGCCATCGACATGCCCTGGGCCAAGCTCGTGGGGCAGATCGCACGGGCGTATGGCAAGTAAACGCACGGCGTCGGCCCGGCTCAGGCTGATGCAACCCCGAAATAACGCAGCGCGTTGCGCCGCGTAATCGGCGGCACTCTCGGTGGTGGTTACGCCAGCCCGACGCTTTCCAATCGTCGAGTTTCTATCTCTTCGGTGAGGCGCTGAATGATCAAGCGAATCAGCGACAGACCGAGCGACGGGTTCGTGAAATAAACGCGGTCAAATTCCTGGGCCGATATGCGGCCCAGTACACTTTCCTTTAGAGCGCTGACACTCGCGGTTCTAAGATGCGTGTCGCTCAATACACCCATTTCACCGACGACGCTGCCGGGTCCGAGTTCAACCTGCGCATCAGCGACCCAAAGCGCGCCCTCGAAGACCAGATAAAGGCAGTCGGATTGTTCTCCTTTGCGGATTACGACCTCACCCTGCGGGACCGTAAGCCGGCTTGCAAACGGCAGCAGTGCAGTGAAAACGGCGTCGCCACCCGTGCCCTTCCGAACGTGTCCTCTCAGCCGGAATATCTCCGCCAAACGCCACACGTTGACCGGCATCAGGACGGTGTGAAGCAGCAGGACGGGGTAAAGATGCAGAAGGCCGCCATAGGCCAAGAACGCGACGTTGCTTGCGAGTGCGATGATGCGCAACGGGATCATCGTTCGTGCGCAGAACGTGCAGAGAACCAACACACTAGCGAGGTAACCAATATAGTCGCGCATTCTCCCAGTCCTTCTTTTCCGACCGCGGACTTCGCCCATTGTGCTGCTGTTGCAGCCCCAGGATAGGAACAAATCGCCGGGCGTGCAGGCCCATTCGCACGACTAAGTCTGAGGAGGAGTCTATCGGCCAGATGATCCGGTTTGCGCTCGATAGATCCGGCGCAGCGTGCCCGATCGTGTTCCGAATCTCCGGCTCGCCAGCACTAATCTTCAGCGGTGGCCGGGGGCGTTGCTCGCGAATGCCTGATCAACGGGAACGCGAACCCGGTGCTTGTCGTTTTTACCCCTGACTTGGAACAGGAGGCAGCGATGGGTAGGGGCATTCTTCTTTGGCTTCTCGGTATCCCGATACCGATCATCATTTTGATCCTGATCTTTTGGCACTGATGCCGTCCTAGGACCGCTCCGGAGAACTCGCGCGAAAAGCCCGAGGCAGACGAGCCCGATCGGTCATTGGTGCGGCGCCCGTCAGAGCGCCTTGCAGGATCCGTCGCACTCGTCGGGAAACAGGCTCAGCCCACAGGCGCAAGGTCCGCGATGACCCGCGAGGGCCGCTCCGGTCTTCGCCGATGCGCCTCTTTCGGGCAGCCTTTCCCGCCGCAACTCCTCAATCCGGGTGCGGATCGTCTCGAAATCGTCAGCTGCTCGGGACCGTGACATCGAACTCTCCCGAACCCGCATTACCATGCGCAGGCGGCCCTCGCCAATTCTCTAAACCGAAACCGGCCCGGCCTCAAAGTGCGGCGTTCTGCCGGTACTCGGGAATGACCGCCGCGAGCCAGGTCTCGATCGGCACGATATAGGGCGGCAGGCCGGGATCGGCGAAGGCGGTGTCGACCGCGAAGCCTTGGCCGCTTTCTGTCTCCACCAGCACGGGCGTGTTCGCGACATCCAGCGTCACCAGCGTACCGCGATGGGCCACCGGGCCGACCCGATGCCAGCGCAGCAGCCCCGCGCGCGACAGCAGCGTCAGATAGCTCGCGGTGTTGACGGTCTCGTCAACGCAATCGAGCTGGCTCGGATCGTTGCGATTGATCAGATCCCGACGCTGGCGCACGGCGATGCCGGCATGCCGGCCGGCGCTCACCGTGAGCTGAGCCACAGCGAGCCCGACCTGTTGTCGCTCCGCCGCCGCGCTCGGCGCGGGCGGCTGGAACAGCGCGCGCGTCGCTTGCCATTCTTCGGGCAATAAGCCGACCGGGGTCACGAAGCGGCAGGCGTAGCCATGACACAGCCGGAGGTGCTGCGGGTCGGGATTAGGCTCGCCGTAGCTTTCGAGAAACCGGCTTGCCGGGATGACGGAGCATCCGGACGCGAAAAGGAGAGCGCCCGCGGCTATCGCAACGATCCGCCTCACGCCGCAGCCCGGCGGTCGTTATGCCTCTACATGACCGGCAGCCCCGGCCGCGACGGTGGGGGCGGCGGCGGAGGCGGCGGCATGTACGGGGTGGCGGGCGCTACCACGCCCCAGAGAGGGGGCAGCTGCCACGTCAGGCTCGCGACAAAGTTATGGCTGCGATAGGGGACGGTGATCTTCTCGAAGTCGTTGCGAAGCGTTGTATCGATGATGCCGCGATAGCGATAATCGAGATCGAGGGACCAGTTCGGCATCACTTGATACCGCACACCGGCGCCAAGCTGATAGGCGAAGTTCCAGTCGCTCGAATTGACGATCGTGCGGTCGCCCCATTTCAGGTCGGTGCTGATCCTCCCGACGCCGATCCCACCGAGAACATGCGGCGTCACGCCGTAGCCGCTCAAGCCGGGCACGTTGAAATCGTAGATCATATTGCCGAGAAAGGTCATCCCCGTCGTGCTGCCGCGGAGCGAGTCGTCTCTGCGGAACAAGTCGGTCGAAATCTCCCGACGGGGGTTCTCGAGCGTATCCGCGCTGTTGTTGGCGTAATCGAATTCGCCCTCGACGCGGACATTACCGAATTGATAGCCGGCGCGGGCCCCCACGTTATAGCCAGTGCTGGAGCTCAGCACTCTGGTCTTGCTGCCGCCCTCGCTCAGGCCGCGCCAGCTGTCGGAGCCGGACCGCAAAGAACCGGAGCTGCTGGCCCAGTTGGTTGAGGTGCCGGTTATCGAGCGGGGCATCGACCACAAGCTGTCCGTCGTCCGCGGTTCGATTCGCTTGATCAGGTCCGAATCCTGCAAGAACGAGGCGCTGCCCGTCGGGCCGAAATAAAACCCGCCACCCTCCCACGGGGCGTTGTAGACGGGCGCGTTGTAAAACGGCGAATAGCCGATGACCGGAGGCGGCGGCGCGACCGGCGCGTTGTAAAACGGCGAATTGTAGTAGGACGGATAGCTGGTGTAGCCGGGCGTATTGTAAGCGGGCGGAGCGGGGGTATAGCCCGGTGTATAGTAAAACGGCCGATAGCCGGTATAGCCCGACCTGTCGTTGAACGGCGAATTATACTGTCCGGCGCTCGTGATCGGGGTAGCGGCGACCGGTTGCGGGCAGGGTGGCAGCCCTTCCAGCTGAGCCAGTTCCTGGCGCAGCCTCAGCGATTCCTGCAGAAAATCATAGTACCGTTTATAGACTGGGTTGGGTGAGGCGCCCTTCAATGCGTACGATGTAACGACTTTCTGCGCGCCTTCGTCGTCCTGCTCGCGATCGGCGACTTCCTTCCTGAGTTCTTGTATTCGCGCTTCAACGGCTGGAGTCCGGCATGTGGCTGGACCCGGAGATACCGCGGGCGAGACCGGCTGAGACATCGCGGTGCCGGGCGCCGCCCAGCACAGGAAAGCCGCTAGCCCGATTGGCGCTGCGATCTTTGTCAGGAAGAAGGATTTGAAAGGCGTCGCGAAGCGGGCTTGGGATCCCACGCTGATCATCGGTCGACCCCGACGTTAGCGCGCAAAAGTGCGCAGATGCCCGATAAGAGCACATGATCTCGAGGGTCTACAACCTTTAGGTTAGGCAAACCTAACCTCGATCAATCGGATCGGCTCCCGGTGTGCCCAAAAAACAACTCCCACGTATCGCGGCCGACCGGATCAATTCGTCTTCGGTTCCACCGGTTCGGCGATGCTGGTGTCCCGCCCCCAACCTTCATGCGCCAAGGATCGATTGGATCGCGACGGCCTCGGCTCCGGCGTCGAGGTCGGGAAGCGTTGTGGTGGTCATTATAGCCGGCGCTTGGCAGGATACCGGCTCGTGCGGCCGCTGGGCCTCCTATCGGGGCAAAGGGATGAGCAATCCGGCATTCAAATTCGATCACGTCCACATCATCAGCCAGGACCCGCATGCCTCGGCGCGATGGTATGTCGAGATCCTCGGCGCGCGAATCGCTCGCGATTTTGTCGAGCTGGGCGGCATGACGGTCCTGATCCGCGGCAAGCGCCCGGGTGAGGATCCGGCGCCGGCGCGGCCGATCCGGCCATATGCCGATTTTTCCAGCCACAATGGGTGGGGCACGGATCATTTCGGGTTTCTGTACCAGGGCGATCTCACCGCGTTCTGTGCCGAGTTGCGCGCGAAGGGCGTCCACTTTCCGGTCGAATTGAAGGAGGGCGTCGGCGGGAGTCTCTTGTGCTATGTCGCGGCGCCCGACGGGGTCAGCATCGAAATCATGCAATGTTGAGAAAGGGAGACGGTCGATGAGCAGCATCACCCGCGCGACGACCAACGCGGTGCCGGAACCGCAACCGGAAACCTGGTCCAATTGTCTTGTCGCCGGCGGCATCGCCTATGTTGCGGGCATGACGGCAAGCGGCGGCGATTTGACGGACGAATACACCCAGGCGAAAGCGATCTTCACAAAGATCCGTCACCTCGTCGAGGCAGCGGGCGGCACGATGGCGGATATCACCACGGTGACGATCTTTGTCACCGACATCAGCCAGCGCGAGAAGGTGTGGCAGGCGCGCCGCGAATTCTTCACCGGCAATTTTCCAGCCTCGACGCTGGTGCAGGTGGCGGCTTTGGCCACTCGGTCGCTAAAGGTCGAGATCAATGCTGTCGCGCATATCGGCGCCGGCCAGCGCTGAACATGGCAGGAATCAACGTCCTCCTCATTCAGCGGTTGCGTGCCGCCGATCTGGAGCAGATCAAAGCCGTCGACCCGCGGGTGCGCGTCATCGAGGCCGGCGGCTGGTTCGATGGCGAATATCGCGAGACCTGGCCGGCTTACGCGGTCGCGCGCTATCTGTCGCCGAAATCGATGGGGGAGGGGACGCGCGAGGAGCGCGACCGCCTGCTCGCCGAAGCCGACGTGATCCTTGGCGGTTGGCCGTTTCCGCTCGATCTGCGCGGCCGCGCGCCAAAGCTGAAATGGTTTCACCAGCGCCCGGCCGGCGCCAGCAATCTCTTGCTCGGCGATCTCTGGGGCAGCGATGTCGCGGTGACGACCTCGCGCGGCGCTGGCAACACGCTCGCGATGGCGGAGTATGCGATCGCCGGTCTGCTGTTTTTTGCGAAAGGGCTCGACCGCGCCGTCATAGACCGCGACGCCGGCAGCTTCGACCATCGCGCCTATCGCCCGCTCTTGATCGAAGGCAAGACCGCCTGCGTCGTCGGCGCGGGCGGCATCGGGCTCGATGTCGGCAGGCTCTGTGCCACGCTCGGCATGCGGGTCGTCGGCACCCGCCGCACAGCGCCGCGTCCCGGCGAGCCGTTGCCGCCGGGTTTCAGCGAATTAGCCGGGGCCGCGGAGCTCGACCGCTTGCTGCCGCAGAGCGATTTCGTTGTCGTGTGCTGCCAATGGACGCCGGAGACGACGCGTCTCTTCAACAAGGAGCGCTTCGCGCTGATGAAGCAGGGCGGCGTCTTTGTCAATGTGGCGCGCGGCGAGATTGTCGACGAGGACGCGCTCGCCGACACGCTCGATCAGGGCCGTCTGCGCGGCGCGGCCCTCGATGTCTATGTGGGCGAGTTCGAACATTTGCCGCCACAGCGGCTATGGGCCGACAAGCGCGTCGTGATCACGCCGCATGTGTCGGGCGCCAGCGACGATGAGCGTCACCGCGGCGTCGATCTCTTTTGCGAGAATCTGCGCGCCTATCTCGACGGCAAGCCGCTCCAGAATGTCATCGACTGGGACCGCGGGTATTAGACGACCAGTCACATATCGTCATTCCGGGGCGCGGCGCAGCCGCGAGCCCGGAATCCATATTCCAGAGGCCGGTGTTCATGGATTCCGGCCTCGCCTTCGGCGATCCCGGAATGACATGCTCGTGAACAGGAGAAATGTATGCATCCGCAGGCTGCCGCGTTGAAAGAGCTTCTCGACAAGCCCGAATTGCAGGTGATGCCCGGTTGCGGCGACGCGATGGGCGCCCGGCTGATCGAGGAGGCCGGGTTCCGCATCGGCTTTATCTCCGGCTCGAGCATCGCGGCGATGCGCCTGGCGATGCCCGACATGGACCTCCTGACCTTTCCGGAGATGGCCGATGCGGTCGAGACCTGCATCGCCGCCGCGCCGAAGGTGCTGTGGCTCGCCGATGGCGACACCGGCTACGGCAACGCGCTTGCCGTGCAGAAGACGATCCGCGCCTATGCAAGGCGCGGCGCCGCGGCCGTGCTGATCGAGGACAAGGCGTGGCCGCGCCCGCTCGGGCATCAGGGGGCGAAGCTCGTCATTGAGCGCGACGCCGCGATCCTGCGCTGCCGCGCCGCCGTCGAGGCGTGCCGCGAGGAAGGCATCCTGCTGCTCGCCCGCACCGATGCGCGCGTCTCACGCGGCTTCGAGGAAGCCCTGGCGCGGCTCAAGGAATTTGTCGCGGCCGGTGCCGACATCCTGTTTCTCGACTCGCCGCAATCGGAGGCCGAGATGCGCGAGAGCGTGGCGGCCTGTAACGCCAAGCCGGCGCTCGCGGTCACCTCGCCTGCCGGCAAGCATTTCATGCCCGACAATGCCGGGTTGCAGCGGCTCGGCATCCGCCTCGTCGTCTATCCGCAGGAGATCCTTGCCGCCACGGTTCATGCGGTCCGCGCGGCGCTCAGCGGGCTGAAGGGCGGGCCGAAACCGCCGATGGCGAGCCCGGCGGAACTGGCAACCGCGATCCGCGCCGCCGACTATCTCGCCTGGGATGCGCGCTGGCCGGATCCGAGCTAGGGCGATCCGCTTCCTCTTGATCTTACGCGGCCGCGGCCTTCGCCACGATCGGCAGCGTCGCGGCCGAGGTTCCGCCGCTCCGGCCCGCCGCGAGCCGCACCGTCACGGTCGTGCCGCGGCCCTTTTCGCTGCGGATCTCCAGCGTGCCGCCATTCAATTCGACAAGCGAGCGCGCCAGCGGCAGGCCGAGGCCGGTGCCCTCATGGCGCCGGTCGAGCCCGCTGTCGAGTTGGCCGAACGGCTGCAACGCGATGCTGATCTCCTCGGGCGTCATGCCGATGCCGGTGTCGCGCACATCGAACACGATGCCGCCATCTTCGGCGCGGCGCACGGCCAGCACGACCGATCCTCCTGACCCAGTGAATTTGATCGAATTGGTTAACAGGTTCAGCAGCACCTGTTTGAGGCGGCGCTCATCGGCAATAACCGGCGGCAGCGCCGGCTCGCATTCGATGATGAGGCGCAATCCGGCCGCCTGCGCCGCCTCGCTGACGAACTCGGCGCAGAGATTGGCGAGCTGGTAAGGGTCGGTCTCACCGGCGTCGACGACGAACTTGCCAGCGTCGATCTTTGCGAGATCGAGCAGGTCGTTCACGATATCGAGCAGGTGCTGGCCGCTCTGGTTGATGATGCGGGCGTATTCGAGCTGATGCGCGTGATCCAAGCGATGCGCCGGCAATTCGCCCGTCAGCCCAAGTGCCAGCATATCGGAGAAGCCGATGATCGCATTCAAGGGCGTGCGCAGCTCGTGACTCATATTCGCGAGGAATTGCGACTTCGCGACATTGGCCGCCTCTGCCGCGATCTTGGCGTCGCGCAGGCGGCGCTCGGCCAGAACTTGCGCCGTGACGTCGCGCGCCGTTCCGCGATAGCCGACGAACGTGTCGCTGTCGTCGAACACCGGAATGCCGCTGATCGACACGATCTGCTCGCGGTCTCCCATGAATTTCCGCGTGTACACAAAATCGCGGAATGGAGTGCGCCGCTCGAGCATCGCGCGATGCTCTTCCCATTTGTCGGGATCGCGGTCGGTTTCGGCGATCATCTCGAAACGGGTATGGCCGATCGTGTGGTCGGGGTTCTGCCCGAAGCGGCGGATGCTCTCAGACACGTAGGTGAAACGGTTCTGGGGGTCGGTTTCCCACAGCCAGTCCGAGGTGATCGTCGCGAAATCGCGGAACCGCGCCTCGCTTTTGCGGAGCGCCTGCGCCACCTGCCCAAGCTCGGCCGCCTGCTGCTCCAGCCGGCGCGAACGTGACGCCAACACCGCGAACAGGATCGCAATGCCGATCGAGGCGCACAGCGCCGCCATCGCGATCAGGACGGATTCGCGGCGCCACGCGCTGAAGGCGGTGCTTTCGGTGACGCCGACCGTGACGACGAGCGGGTATTCGCCCAACGGTCGCGCCGAGGTGATCATTGGTCTGCCGCCGATAAAGCCGGGCGTGCGATAGGTGCCGCCGCCTCTGGCGATCGTTGCAAACCAGGGTGACTGCCCGGGCATCTTCATGCCGATCATTTCTTCGAGGTGCGGGTGCCGGGTCAGCAGCGTCCCGTCGCGGCGGAACAGCGCGATCGCATCGCCGTCGCTCGTTGAAATGGCCCGGTAGAAATCCTCGAAGTACTGCGCATCGACGAGGGCTAGAACGATCCCGGCAAAGGTGCCGTCCGGGCCATTGACGCGACGCCCGAGAAAAAAGGTCGAGCGGCCCGACAGGAGCTCTCGCCCCGGGACGCTGATGAACAGCCCATGGTCGTCATGCTCGCGAAAATGCATGTAGTAGTCGCGGTCGGACAGTCGGACTGCTGGGATTGGCCACAAGCGCGAGCCGTTCACAAGCCATCCATCTGAACTGACGAGGCCGATCCCCCGCGCCTGCGGCAGGTTCTTGAGTCGGTCGAACAGGAAAACGTGTATCGCCTCGGTACCCATCATCCGGCGGAACTCGTCGGCGTTGCTGATCCCGGCGGCCAATACCTTGGCTTGCACTTCCTGCAGAACGAGATCGATGACCTGGATCGAGCGCGCGGTCTGCTCGCCGAGCACGAGGCTGAGCTTGTCGGTCTCGTCGGTCGTGTGCGCCAGCGTGTCGGCGTAGCGATCCCAGATCACGAGCGCGGCGCCGCCGAGCGTGATGCCGATCAGCAGAAACCCGGTCAGGGAGAGGCGGCGGCTGGTACGCGAGAGCCGTTTCGGCACACCCAGCAATGACGACTCCGTTTGAAATGCCCGCACTTCTGCCGGCAT
>WNGI01006206.1_pt1 | contig 12282 bp, 9 predicted proteins | sample 5400621 | NCBI WGS metagenome assembly WNGI01 (sample SAMN13153374, study PRJNA577476) | soil metagenome | isolation source: 20 cm soil or saprolite under Garry oak tree replicate 1 | place: USA:California | collected 2016-06-15 | reverse complement strand
AGAGTTCGGCGATGTTAAGAGGGAATTTCGTGCCAGAAATGCGCCTAACGGTTGAGCTGTGGGCGAATGACTGCCAGCAAATCAGTTTGCCTAGCCCTATACCGCTGACAGACCAGCCCGGGCGGTAACTCCCCCCTGAACGCCAACCACAGCATGATGCTACTCAGCACCACGTGAGGCAGATTTAGCGCGAGGTTCGATCCGATTGGATCATGCTGGAGAAACCCGGTGATGAGGTAAATTGCGGCGTCGACCGCGTAATACGAGCCGAAAACGGCTAACGCGAGCCTCGATATCCGGGCAGAGTGAAGCGCTGCCGCGAGGAGCAGCAGCGCCGTGAGCCCGTGTGTTACGTCGTCCAACAGGCTAATGGTATACTGGCCGAGGAGCATGTGCTCCCCTGAGTCGGCGCCGGCATGGTGTTGATGGATCGGCGCGTTCAGGCCGGGAATGTAGCCGAGAACGACCACGAGACCGAACAAGATGGCAAATCCGAACGTACTCCAGCGAACTGCACGATCTGATGGCGCCACCGAGCACTCCTGAATTTGCTGACAGGCTAAAGGATAACGCCCTCAGAGCCGCGAACAAATCTCGTCGGCGCATCCCAAAGCGCGCGCGCAGGCCGCTCCGCGCGGTCGCCAGACTCGTCGTCGCGCTGCTCCTCTTCGCAATTGTGGTGAGCGCGCTCTCGTTCTTTCGTGTACACGAGGCGCGGGTGAGCGTTCGACCGGATTCCAGTGTACGCGTGACCGAGGTCACTCATCTCTACCCCGTGCTGATGCGGCGAGTAGTCGCTCCACGCACCGTCGAGGAGATCGCGGCCGCGGTGAAATCCTCTCCCGGCCCGATTTCTATCGGCGGCAGCCGCAACAGCATGGGAGGCCAGACTGCGACTCCCGACGGAATGCAGATCGACATGCGCAATTTCCATGGTGTCGTCGCATTTGATTCCGCCGCGCGCACGATTACGGTCCACTCCGGGACAAGGTGGCGCGAGGTGCAGGAAGCCATCGACAAGCTCGGACTGGCCGTAAAGATCATGCAGACCTACAACACATTCACTGTAGGTGGCGCGCTCTCGGTCAACGCGCACGGACGCTACGTCGGTCAGGGTCCTCTCGTTCGCTCGGTCCGCAGCATCACTCTGGTGCTGGCGGATGGCCAAGTCGTGACGGCGAGCAGAACCCAGAATCCAGAGCTCTTCTTCGGCGCCATAGGAGGTTACGGCGCGCTCGGCGTGATCGCGGACGTGACGCTCGATCTCGCCGACAACTCGCGCATTCGACGGCAGGACGAGAAAATGCCGGTGAGCTCCTACGCATCCTACTTCAGGAAGAACATCCGCGACGACAGCACCGTCATCTTCCACAACGCCGACATGTATCCGCCGTCGTACGAGAACATTCACGTCGTTTCGTATCGTCGGACGACCGAACCCGTTACGGTCAGTACGCGGCTTCTGCCTAAAGACCAGGCCGCGCGGTCGCATCGGATGGCCTACTCGATGATCACGAGCTGGCCCGGTGGCCGCTGGCTCAGAGAGCACGCGATCGACCCGATCCTCTTCCGCGACAATCCCGTTACGTGGCGCAATTACGAAGCGAGCTACGACATAAGTGAGCTCGAGCCGGAATCTCGGGACAAAGAGACCTACGTGCTTCAGGAATACTTTGTTCCGGCCGACAGCTTCGACGTCTTCGTTCCGAGAATGAGGAAGATCCTGCGCGAGCACGACGTCAACGCCGTCAACGTGTCCGTCCGCCACGCGCTGCCAGACTCCAGTACCTTCCTCGCCTGGGCGCCGAACGAGGTCTTCGCATTCGTTCTTTACTACAAGCAAGGGACTGATGCGGCCGCCAGGCGTGCGGTCGGAAAGTGGACGCGTGAGTTGATCGCGGCGGCGATCGCGAATGGGGGTCGCTACTATCTCCCATATCAGCCGATTGCGACCCGCGACCAGTTCGCGCGCGCCTATCCGCGATCGAACGAGCTCTTCGCGGTGAAGCGCCGCGTCGATCCGTCCAACAAGTTCACGAACACGTTGTGGGATTTGTACGAGCCCGCGCTCGACGGTAGCTACCCTCCCGTCACGGCGCAACGAATGCCCGCAACGCTTCCAGCCGAAACGCGAATCTCACTCGACAGTCTGCACGGTTACGCTCGGAACGAGAGCGCCGAGTTGATCACGCACCCGGAATGGGATCTCGTCTACGGCAGCGATGCGTATGCTCGCTGGCTGGCGGCTGGGAAACGGCCAAGCGGGTTCCCCTATGTCGCTTCGGTCGGAACATTCTGGCGCGCGTATGAGCGCACGTGGCTTGCTGGCAGAAACCGCTATTCCTTTCCAGTCGGCAACCACGTCATGCTCAGCGTCATCGGTCTCAGCACTGCGATCGAGTACGGTCTCAAAGGCGCGTATGAGAACACGATTGGCCGGCTCTCCGAGCTCGACACGCCACCAGGCGGCACCGATGAAGATCGCTACGCGGCCAGGGTCGCGAAGCGATACGTCAACCTGATCGAGCAGCGCGGATGGTACGAGTTCGGATTTGCCGATGCGCTCGGGGGTCTATGGACGACAGTTCCGACGAGCGGGCCCGGAACATTCAGGAAATGGGAGCGTCGTTTTGCGCTTAGCGTCGAGTACGGAATCAAGAGCGTGTATGCGGCTCTCATCGGACTCGGTACGAGGTCCGCGTATTCAGCCGACGAGGCGCAGCGAGAGATCGTGGCGGCAGGGTGGAACGATTCGATCACGCGCTCTTCTGGTCCGCTATCGCGCATCAGGGCGGTGAAGAAGCTCGATCGTGGCTACATGCTGCTCAGTGTCCCACGTTACAATCCGTTTCGTGACGCGCTCCTGGCGCTCTCTGACTATTCGAGCACTGTTCGCATCGCCGAGCTTTCCGGAGCTGAGACAGTTACCCTGGTCGGCACTGCGCCAGATGGTTGGGATGCGCCGCCGCGAACCATTGTGATTCTGGCGCACGAGGTCCCGACTGACAGCAGTCGCAATCGCATTCTGATACAGACGAGCGCCCGCGACTTGCTCGACGTCCTACATCAGCTTCGGTCAGAGGGAAGGTTTCAGGTCGAGCACGTCTACGACTACTGAAATACCCGGGACGAGACTCGAACTCGTAAGGCCATAGGCCGAGGGATTTTGAGTCCCTTGCGTCTACCGATTCCGCCACCCGGGCGCACCTGCAATTTACCCGTTTCTCTCCCTGACGACCACAAAGACAATTACGCCGAGCGCGACGACGGACAATACGGCGAAGCTGGCGTGCGAGATGTAGCGCTCGAGCAACGGCAGATCACGTCCGAAATAGTACCCGAGGGAGCCAAACACGATCGCCCAGACGACGCTGCCAATCGTGTTATAGGCTACGAATTTGGGGAATGACATGGATGCGGCCCCAGCGATCACAGCTGCCCACGTCCGTAACAGCGCGATGAATCGCCCGAACAGAATCGTCTTTGCTCCGTTTCGCTCGAAGAAAGCATGCGCCCGATCTAGGTGAGACTGTCTGACCCCGATATAGCCACCGTAATGCCTGACCAGCGGCAACCCACCCTTGATCCCGATCGCATAGCCAAGGACGCCGCCGACGATTGCGCCGATGGCCGCCAGCAGGATCACGATGTAGATGGAGATGTGCCCGTTCCCGGCGTACGCCGCCGCCGTGACCAGCGCGATCTCTCCCGGGAGCGGGATTCCCAGACTCTCGAGCAGCACGAGCGACAGCAACACCGGGTAGGTGTAGAGCTGAAGCAGTCGCGTCAGGTGCTGCGCAACATCGGGCATCTCCGGGTCGAAAGCAAAAAAAGAGCCCTCGATTTTCTCGGCCAGTGCTTGCGAGCCGGGGAAGTTCTCTGGCGCGCAAAAATTCCCACCACTACCTTGTCAGCCCGCGGCACCACGCCGTGCTCGCCGCCAGGTTGACCCTCCGCTCAAAGGAGAGCCCTTATGCAACGGACCGTCCGTTATCTCGCTATTCTTTTTTCGCTCGTCTCCCTTCCGATTACCGCAGCCGCCCAGCTGACCATCTCCGGACAGGTTTCGGACGAATCCGGTCGCCCGATTCCCGGAGCACAGGTCCTGATAGAAGGGACCACGGTGGGAACCGCAACGAACGAAGCGGGCGCGTACCGACTCGTCGTGAGCTCGCCGCGTCCGGGCATGTCGCTGCTCGTCCGATCCATCAGCTTCAAGCCAGGCAGGCGCTTGATCCGGGAGACCGCCGGTGCAGTGACCCAGGACTTCCGGCTTCCTCGCGACGTTCTGGAGCTGAGCCAGGTCGTGGTGACGGCCGCGAGAGGCGAAACCGAGCGGAGCACGCTGGGCACAACCATCGCCACAGTTGATGGTGACGAAATCGCGCGATCCGCGAGTCCGCAGATCGACGCAGCGCTTGCCGGCAAAGTATCCGGCGCGTTGGTCGGTACAACATCCGGTACGCCTGGTGGTGGCACCAGCATCCGCATTCGTGGGCTCTCGACGCTCAGTCGGAGCGCTGAGCCCCTCTACATCGTCGATGGAGTCATCGTCGACAACAGCTCCAATCAGCTGATTGACCTCGGGGGCTATAGCTCCAACAGAGTGGCCGACCTCGACCCGAACGAGATCGACCATATCGAGATCGTCAAAGGCGCTGCGGCTGCCGCCCTTTACGGCTCGCGCGCGAACGATGGCGTGGTTCAGATCTTCACCAAGCGCGGAAGAGCCGGCGCACTCCATGGCAGTTACAGACTGATGGCGGAAAACTCCGACGTTCTACATCGCATCGCCGTGAACGAGGCGCCGGTAAACGAGGCCGGCGCGCCCGTCACCAGACATGACTACCAGAACGACATTTTCCGGAAGGCCGGCAGACTTTCGAGCACGCTCTCAATGTCGGGCGGCGATGACAAGACCAGCTTCTATCTATCCGGATCAATGGAGGACCAGGGTGGCGTCATTCGCGGTACCGATTACAAACGGCAGAATGTGCGACTCAATCTCGACCGCGCCATCAGTGAGAAGCTCAAGATCGGAGTGAACACAGCGTACATCACGAGCAAGGCGAACGTCACTCCGAATGGCGGTCTCATTTTCAATCTGGGTGTTCTCACCAGCTTTCTGTTTCAGCCGAACAGCTACAACCTGTACCGTGATCCCGTTACGGGCGTGTATCCCGTCGGATTTTCGCTGGCCAATCCTCTCGACATAATCGCCAACTGGCGCGCGCCCCAGAGCGTCGATCGGTTCATTGGCGGATTGCGGTTTACCGCGTATCCGATCGAGCGCCTCACCGTCGGGTACGTGCTCGGCATCGATCGATACACGCAGAACGCGCAGCTGTTCATCCCACGCGCATCGTCCGCTCCATCGGTCCCAACCGGGGTCGCAACAAACGTCGACGACCGCGCGCGTTTGCTGAATTCGGACCTGGACGTCAGCTATGTCACGAATCTCGGATCGACACTGAAGCTGACGCACGGTGTCGGCGTGAATTGGCAGCAGCAGCAGTCGGATATCGTTACGGCTGGAGCGCGCGATCTGGCGCTCCTCACCGAGGTCGTTCAGGGAAGTGTTCAGTCCAGCACCGAAGTGCGGGATGAGCGCCGCACCCTCGGCTATTACGGGCAGGAGCAGATCGGGGTTGCGGAAAAGCTCTTTGTAACCGGATCGCTGCGCTCCGATGCATCGTCCGCGTTCGGTGCCGCGGAGAGGCGGCAGTGGTTTCCGAAGGTCGGCGTGGCGCTCAATGTGTCGGACTATGGTTTCTGGAACTCCTTCTCCCGCTTCGCAAATACTCTTCGACTCCGCGGCGGGTTCGGGTATTCGGGTGGCCAGCCGACGGGAAGCTTCGATCGCCTCTCGAACTATGTCTTCGAGCCGAGCGGTACCCGCAGCGGCATAGTGAACTCTACCCAGCAGGGCAATCAGAATCTGAAGCCCGAACGCGCGCGCGAGCTCGAGCTCGGAACCGACGCCGAGGTGGTTGGCGGCAGGCTCGGACTCGGACTGACGTACTTCAACAAGCGGGTGAGCGATCTGATTCTGCCCAAGACCGTGACTCCGTCTTCAGGCTTTCTCTCCCAGCTCGCCAACGTAGGCGAATTGGAGAACAAAGGGATCGAGATACTGCTTCGCTCGTTCAACGTTCGCCGGTCGGGCTTCACGTGGAACTCGACGGTCACCTACGCAACCAATCACCCCAAGGTCACCAAGGTGAGTGACGGAGGCGCGTTCTTCATTCCGGAGAGCTTCAACATCATCCGGGTGGAGGCTGGTCAGCCGCCTGGTCACTTCTTTGGAACCACTTACGTGCGCGATGCACAAGGAAGAATTCTGACGAGCGCCGGAGTGCCGATTCAGGACGCGAGCGGAGCCATCACAGGAATCCCGGCTATCGGTCCACGTAAGATCATCGGCAATCCGAATCCTGATGCCTACTGGGCCTTCATCAACGACATCGGAATCTCGAAGCCGTTGTCGTTCCGCATACAGCTCGACGGAGTGCACGGTGGGGACATCTTCAATTTCGATCGGCGACTGCTCGAAACTCCGGCGTTCGGCTCCGGCGCCGCGTATGCGGCCGAACTGCTTGGCCAGGTGCCGAAGGGTTACTTCCAGGCGCGCCGCAGCATCTTCGAGGAGTACATCGAGAGCGGAACGTGGGTGAAGCTGCGCGAGCTCTCGATGACCTACTCGCTCGGTTCCAATTTCGCGAACCTGTTTCGCGCGCAGGGAGCGCAGATCAGTCTGATCGGAAGAAACCTGCACACCTGGACCAAGTACACCGGGTGGGATCCGGAGACGAACGCAGGCGCGCAGCGAACGCTCGTGCGCGGGTTTAGTTTCGCGACGACTCCGATTCCGCGGAGTGTCGGCATATCAGTTACCGCCAACTATTAAGGAGAGGAGAACAAATCATGAGACTCCCCGCCTTGATTCTCGGCACGACTACAAAGGCGCTCGCCGCACTCAGCATCGTCGCCTTGAGCGCGTGCAATCTTGACGTGACAAATCCCAACGCGGCAACCGAGGAGGGCGTTCTAACCACGGCCGCCGGCCTCAGGGCCGTAGCGATTGGGATGCAGGGCCGCCTCGGAAACGCCATGGAAGAGTCAATCACGGTCCCGGGGCTCGTCTCAGGAGAGCTCGGCAACACCAATGCGACGCAGTCCACGACGAGAGAGTTTCAGCAGTTCCCTACGCCGAGCGCCAATTCTGCGATCGAAGAGACGAACGTCGACCTGCTGGATATCTGGACGAAGAACTACCAGGTCGTCAAATCTGCAAACGACATACTGGACAACATCGACAATGTGGGGTTCACGGCCGGAACCAAGGCCGGGATGCTGGCGCTGGCCAAACTCCATAAAGCGATCTCATTCGGCAATTTGATCGAGGCTTTCGAGCAGATTCCGATCGACAATGTGGCGACTCCGGCTTTCGCCGACCGACCAACAGTCCTCGCCGCGATTCTCTCCCTGCTCGCCAGTGCCAAGGTCGATGCACAGAGCACCGCGCTCAGCACGGAGTTTACGGGGTCCATTCTGGCTCCCGGCTTCGATCTGTTGAACACCATCCGCGCGATGCAGGCGCGCTACTCGCTCGCGGCGGGCTCGTACGACAACGCGATTACCTTCGCCAACGAGATCCCCGGAACGGCGGCATCACAGATCACGTTCGCGGCGACGGATCCGAATACTCTGGCTGACCTTTACCACAGGTCGAAGTTTTTTGGCGCCATTGCCAGCTATCGGACCAACGCCGAGGCCGGAGACAATCGGGTGAACCGATTCACGACGGCAACCGCACTCAACGCGTTCGGTGGTGCGTCTCTCGTCGAGACCAATATTTTTCTGACCGATCCGGATCCGATACCGCTGTTCTCACAGGACGAGTTGAATCTGATCAAGGCCGAAGCGTACGCGCGAACGAATCGCCTGCCTGAAGCGATCAACGAGATCAACATTGTACGGAACCGCGCGGGACTTCTGCCGAAGACAGCGGTGGATCTTCCGACTCAGGCGGAAGTGCTGGCGGAGATATTCCGGCAGCGAACGTACTCGCTGTTCAGCGCCGGACTCCATTGGGCTGACGAGCGCAGGTTCGGGCTCATCTCGATGGCGAAAGTCAGATATCTCCCGTATCCGTTTGCAGAGCGTGCGACGAATCCAAACACGCCGCCAAATCCCACCTGATGCGAGAAGGCGGTAGAGATGCCGAAAGTCTCTACCGCCTCGGCCGACCTCTGAAGCCCGAACCGGGTCGGCTAAGCTCGTCGGCCCGTTTCTTAAACTGCGCCTGGAGAAAGATGTAGCGCGCGCGCTGAACCGGTGTCAGGAACCCGGCGAGATCTTTCTGCTCGGATTCGACGACCGCAATGCGCTGCTTCTGCAAGCGCAGCGAGGCGTCGAGTAAGTCGCTAACCCTCTGTTGGTTCGCCGAATTCCCCGCCGTCATTTCCTGCCGGAGCTGAGCCCTGATGTCACGCTCCTGTGCAGCCAGCTGCCGAAGCTGCGGCGCGAAGCGCGCATTGGACTGCTCGAGCCGCTCGAGCTGAGCGTCTGTGAGACCCAATCGCTGTTGTGCAAGCTTGGCGCTGCGCTCTCTGAACTGCTGTTCGAGCGCGGGTCGGTTGCCCGGTCGCGCTGCGGTCACAGCCTGTGCGTCGAGGGCAGTTCCCGAGAGGATCACCGCCAGCATTGCGAGTCGAAGCATTGGCTTCATCGTCTCCAATCCTGCACCCGTTAGTAGCCGCTGTCCACAGATATCACCGGGTCCGGTTCCGAGGCCGGAAGCGCGTCGAAGCGATTCATATCGTTCATCAACTGAACGAGATTCCCATCGCTGAGGCCATCGACAGCGGCGGCGAGAGCGAGAGCGTGGGTGTGCGGTTGGCTGGTCGAGACCACTGCGTTGGGCGACGTGACTGGCTCTTGCGTCGTCGACCCGACCGGCGCCGGCTCCGTTGCGCGCTGAGCCGCCGCCTGCGTGGTCGTCACTGCGGCCGGCGCCTTGGTGACGACTTGTCGCGTTACGAGCTGGGAGCCGACGCCGATGACGGCGATCGCCAGGCTTGCGGCGACGAGCCATGAAACCAGGCGCGGCCGCGCCGGGAGCTCCACCGCCGGAACGATCGTTCTGTAGGGTGGAATCTGTCTCACCACCCGATCGACGTCGATCGCTGGAGCGAAAACCGCGGCGCTCTTCACCGCGCGGAGAATCTTCAGGTCCTCCCTGCACTCTTCGCACGTCGCGAGATGCGCTTCTACCCGCTCTCTCGCACCCGCACTGAGTGCGCCATGCAACAGGTCCGGAAGTATTTCCCTGATGTTGTTATCGGTGCATTTATTCATCGCTCAAAAACTCCTTTACCGTCCGTATCGCATTGTGGTAGTGAACCCGCGCTGCTCCTTCGGTACTGTCCACAATCTCCGCAATTTCCTTGTACGACAAACCCTGTTGCACCCTCAGCGTGAAGACCTCGCGCTGCGTTGGAGAGAGCGCTTCCAGCGAGCGCCTCACTCTCTCCTGCACTTCATCCGCGATCAACTCATCGAGGGCACCATACTCGCTCACATGATCCGACTCGCCGACCGGAACCGTCTCCGGGCTCCTTCTTTCCGCTCTTCTCCGATCGAGCATAAGTCGCCGCTCGATCGTAAAGAGCCAGGTTCTCAGCGTGCTGTCGCCCCGAAAAGAATCCAGCGAAGCGAACGCCCGGACGAACGTGTCCTGTACCAGCTCCTCTATCCCATCGCGCTCTCCCGCGCTCGCCGCAAACCGCGCGAGCGCCTCAGAGTGCCTCCCAACCAACCTTGTAGCAGCCCGGCTGTCGCCGGCCTTCCAGCGGTTGATTAACTCCACATCCGTCTCTGCTGGCCTTTCTTCGGGGCTGGGAGTCATGGAGCCTCATCCGGTAGACGCTCCGGACCCCCTGCCGTTAAGGCCGACAGACCCCGTACTATAGGACCCATTGCTTCGCGCTCATCGAGCACAAAGCTACTACCGAGAGGAATGCCTGACCGCACGTCCACGCCGCAACCAGCCGGAGCGGATCTCACACCGCGGAGCACACCAGACTCATCCCGAGAATTCGATCGCCGCGTTTGAGCGCGCCATCGAGCTCGGCGCCGAGGGTATTGAGCTCGACGTACACGCGACGAGTGACGGGGTTGTCGTGGTTCACCATGATCCGGTCGTCCACGCCAGGCATCCGCAGCGGCCCGCCCACAGGTCAATCGTTGAACTCTCGGCGGCCGATCTGGAATGGTTCCCTCTCGCCAACGGTGAGCGAATTCCCACGCTTGCCGACGCTCTGGCCGCGATTGGACGCAGAGTCACCGTCTATGTCGAGATAAAAGCCGCGAACATCGAGGCCCTCGTTACGCGATGCATTCGCGAATCGGAAACGACCTGTGCAGTCCACTCGTTCGACCATCGCATCGTCAGGACGGTGAAGAGCATCTTTCCGGCGATCCGCACGGGCGTGCTCGAGGTATCGCGACACATCGATCCGATCGCCTCCCTCGCCTCTGCCTCTGCGGAAGATCTCTGGCAGGAGGTCGATAGCATCGATGAGGAAATCGTGGAGAAAGCACACTCGGTTGGCGCGCGAGTCGTTGCGTGGACCGCCAACGAGCCGGCCCAGTGGGAAGCTCTACATGCTCTCCGGGTTGACGCCTTTTCCGAGGAAATAATTCGCATGCGTGGTTTTCTTTGTCTGCTCCTGGTCGGAGCATCAGCCTGCGCGTCGGCGCCACGCGCGACGAGTTCTACGTCACCGGCGCGTGATTCGACTCAGGCCTACGGGCGCGGCGCTACTTCTTCGCCCAACGCCGATCCGTTCCCCAGCACCTACGTGCCCTTTCCGTCGCGGACGACGGTAATTCGGAACGTCAACATCTTCACCGCCGCCGGGCCGCTCATAAGAAACGGCGCGATTCTGCTGCAGAATGGGAAGGTCGCTGCTGTAGGGGCCACGGTGAGCGCTCCGGCCGATGCCCTCATCATCGACGGCGCCGGGAAGTACGTGACACCCGGCATCATCGACGATCACTCGCACCTCGGTGTGTACGCCGCGCCGGGAGGAAGTGCGCTCAGCGACGGGAACGAAGCCACAAATCCGTCCACACCGAACGTGTGGGCCGAGCATTCGGTGTGGCCCCAGGACCCGCAGTTTCCGCGCAACCTCGCGGGAGGAGTGACGACTCTTCAAGTGTTGCCGGGCTCAGCCAATCTGATAGGCGGGCGCAGCGTAGTGCTTAAGGTTGTTCCAGGCCGTACCGTGCAAGCGATGAAATTTCCTGGCGCCAAGTACGGCCTCAAGATGGCCTGTGGCGAAAACCCGAAGCGTGTCTATCAGGGCCGTGGACCCTCGACCCGAATGGGCAACGTAGCCGGCTACCGCGCGGCGTGGATCAACGCCGAAGCGTATCGGCGCAAGTGGGATAAATGGAACGCGGATCACAAGGGAGATCCGCCACAACGCGACCTCGGCAACGAGACTCTCGCCGAAGTGCTGCGCGGGAACATACTCGTCCACAACCACTGCTATCGCGCCGACGAGATGGCGCAGATGATCGACATCGCCCACGAGTTCGGGTACAAGATCCGCTCCTTCCATCATGGGGTCGAGGCGTACAAGATCGCCGACCTGCTCGCCAAGGAAGGAATAGGCGCCTCGATCTGGGCCGACTGGGGCAGCTTCAAAATGGAAGCGCTGGATGCGGTCAAAGGGAACATGGCGCTCGTTGACCACGCCGGCGCGCGCGTCATCGTGCACTCGGACGATCCATCGGGATCGCAACGCCTCAATCAGGAAGCGGCCAAGGCCATGGAAGCGGGTGCGGAAATAGGGATTCCCGTCACTGAAGAGCAGGCGATCAAATGGCTGACCATCAATCCCGCCTGGGCGCTCGGGCTCGATGACAAGATCGGCTCACTCGAGGCGGGGAAAAACGCGGACGTCATTCTCTGGACGGGCGATCCGTTCAGTGTGTACTCGAAGCCGGAAAAAGTATGGGTCGACGGAGCGCTCCTGTTCGACCGTCTCGATCCGTCCGAGCAGTGGCGCACCGACTTCGAGCTCGGCTTCGTACCGCTCAACCGGAACTAATCGATGACCTCATACACGCGTATTTCTCGTTTTGCTCTCGCTCTTATTCTGACGGCGATGTTCGCGATGCCTGCCGTGGCGCAAACGATTGCGATCACCGGCGGCAAGGTCTATCCCGTGAGCGGACCGCCGATCGAAAACGGCACGGTCGTGATCAGCA
>WNGI01004655.1_pt1 | contig 12282 bp, 13 predicted proteins | sample 5400621 | NCBI WGS metagenome assembly WNGI01 (sample SAMN13153374, study PRJNA577476) | soil metagenome | isolation source: 20 cm soil or saprolite under Garry oak tree replicate 1 | place: USA:California | collected 2016-06-15 | reverse complement strand
CTGCGCAGCACATTGCGAACTAATCTTTTCAACGGGCAGGCTTCGCGTCTTGACCTGGATCGAGCAGCCGGTGGAGATGAACGATGAAATAGCGCATGTGGGCGTTGTCAACCGTTTGTTGCGCTTTGGCTTTCCAGGCCGCATAAGCGGTCGCGTAATTGGGAAACACGCCGACTATTTCCACCCGATCGAGATCCTTGAACGTCGTGCTCCCGAGATCGGTCAGTTCGCCTCCGATGACGAGATGAAGCAATTGCTGCTGGGCATTATCTGGCATGATTCCTTTTCCTAACGCATTGCCCGGCCAGCAACGGCCCCGACGCGACAGCGCTCAGGGCGACACGCGGTTTCGAAAATGCTCGACAATACGTGCATGGCGATCGCGCCCCGCTGCCACCAGCACCCCGTGCGTCACCTCCCGGCGATTGTATGATATCGGATCCCCGGAGAGCGCGGTCATGTTACCATCCGCTTCCTGCACGATCAAATTGGCCGCCGCAAGGTCCCAATCGTGGCTTTGGCCGCCCGCAAAAGCCGCATCCAGGCTTCCTTGCGCGACCCGGCACAGCCGAAGCGCCAGCGATCCGATTCGCGGATGAAGGATGATTTCACCGGATGCCTGACTGAGCCGCTGCACCAGCGGCTTCGGACCGGCGACGCGGGAAAAATCCAGCTCCGTGCCGGCCGTCGCATGAACAGGTCCATCGTTGAGCGTCGCGCGCTGTCCGCGCGCGGCAGAGAAAAATTCATCGCTGGCCGGCGCAAACACCGCCGCCAGCAGTGGCGAGCCATCCTCGACCAGCGCTGCGCTCACGCACCAGTCTTCGCGGCCGGCGAGATAGCCGCGGGTGCCGTCGATCGGATCGACGATCCAGACCAGACGCTTGCCAAGACGCGTCTCGTCATCGGCGCTTTCTTCAGACAGCCAGCCGTAATCCGGCGTGGCGGATCGCAGCCGGCTCTCGAGCAGGTCATTAACGGCGATATCGGCTTCGGACACCGGGGACGACGCGCCCTTGGTCCAGTTTTTCAGTTTGGTGCGAAATAACGATAGCGCCAGTGCGCCCGCCTCCCGCACGGTATCCTTAAGCAACGCGGCGTCGCGGGTCAAAACCTTGTCGCCCAAAATCCTGTTGTGAACGCCGCCGGCGCTAACGTCCGCCAACCGTCAATCCCTCGATGCGCACCGTCGGAGCATTGACCCCATAACGGAATTCCAGGTCGTTGGCCGGCGCCAGCGATTTGAATATCTCGAGCAGATGGCCCGCAATCGTCACCTCGCTCACCGGATAGGCGATCTTGCCGTTCTCGATCCAGAAGCCGGACGCGCCGCGGCTGTAGTCGCCGGTCACGCCATTGACGCCGGAGCCGATCAGGTCGGTGACGTAAAATCCGGCTCTGATGTCGGACATCAACTCGGCGGGCGTGGGTTCGCCCGCCTCGAGATGCAGGTTATACGGTCCCGGCGAGGGCGACGATGAAACGCCGCGGTGGGCGTGGCCGGTCGTGACCAGCCCGAGCTCCCGCGCGGTTGCGCTATCCAAAAGCCACGTTGTCAGAGCACCGTCATCGATGATCGCGAGCCTTTTGACCTTGACGCCCTCGGCGTCGAAAGTTTGCGAGCGCAATCCACGCACCCGCAACGGATCGTCGACGATACGGATGTTCTTTGCAAACAACTGCGCACCGAGGCGGTCTTTCAGGAAGCTGGTCTTGCGCGCGATCGAGGCGCCGTTCACCGCGCCCACGAGATGGCCGACCAGCGATCCGGAAACCCTGGGATCGAACACGACAGGCACCTTGCAGGTCTCGACCTTGCGCGGATTGGCGCGCGCGACCGTGCGCTCTCCTGCCTTGCGGCCGACGCTTTCGGGCGAGGCGAGATCGGACGCATGTGGCGCGGTCGTGTAATCGTAGTCACGCTCCATTTTGGTGCCGTCGCCCGAGATCGCGGTCATCGCAGTGCTCTGGCTCGAGCGCAAATAGGAGCCGTAGAAGCCGGTAGAGGTCACCAGCACCATGCCGCCAATTCCCGCCGAGGCCGACGCGCCGCCCGATTTGGTGATCCCCTTGACCGCGAGCGCGGCCGCTTCGGCCTCACAGGCGCGCCGCTCAAGCTCTGCCGTCGATGGAACGTTGGAGTCGAGCAGATCGAGATCGGGAAAATCGCGCGCCAGCAATGATGGATCGGCGAGACCGACATATTTGTCGTCGGGCGCGACGCGCGCCATGGCGACGGCGCGCTCCGCAAGCTTCGCGACGCCATCGCCGCTGACATCATTGGTCGAGACCACCGCCTGGCGCTGTCCGACCAGCACGCGCAACCCGACATCATCGCCTTCCGAGCGCTCGGATTCCTCGACGCGTCCGTCGCGCACCTCTACCCCTTGCGAGACGCCCCGCACCGCCACCGCGTCGGCGGCGTCCGCGCCGGCGCTTTTCGCGGCCTCGACCAGACGCTGCGCCAGCGTGCTCAGGGCGGATTGATCGAACAGGGCTGACGTGGCTGGTTTCGATGAAGCCGGCGAAGCGGCGGATGATGAAGCGATCACGAACAAAATCCCAAGGATTGAAGGAGCATGGATGGAGGCTTGGCGGGAAATCGACGAATCCTTGAGATGTGCCCGATTGACGCGCGCTTCAAGCATTTTCAGGCGCCGAAAGCCAAAGATTTTCATCGACGTGGCAAGCTATCGTCAATCATGTGAGCCAAGGTCTTGTCAATCATGCCGGCGATTGAAAGGCGGGTGACGCCCGATTAACCAGCCTTTTTAAGCCATTGCGGAGCCGGCTGTGGCAAAGTCTCGCGCATCGACCGGGAGCATAATCCCGGCGGGGAGACAAGGCCGTGAGGCGTCAAACTGCAACAAGCGGGATCAATCCCGCCGGGTCGAGCCGCGCATTGCGGCTCGACCCTCTCTCCCTGCCTGTCCGCTTCGACGCGCATGATGCCCGCGCCGACGGCGGCGTGCGGCAGATCGAACTTCACCGCGAACGCGTCGTGCTGCGCCGTGCCGTCCACGGCATGCAGATGGCGGTCAATGTTCGCGTCACCGATTTTCTCGGCGTTGCGTTGCGCGGCATCGACGACGCGCAGATGCTGGTGCTCGCTCATCGCGATCCGTCATTGACCGTTCCGCTGTGCGTAAGTTCCGACCGCGACGAGATCACAGCCGCCTGGCGGATGTGGAGCGACGTTTTCGCACTTCCGCAATTGCCGGAACAAAAGCGGCGCGAACCCGCGCCGCGGCGCCGGCGTCACAACGCGATCCGGGCGCGGCGGCCGAAATTCCTGGTCCGGCGGCGCCGCGGCGATCTGCTCAACCCCGCAAACATTCACCAGGGCGAGCGCGAGATCATCGCGAGGGACTAGCGACTTCTCTTGGCCCGCTTGTCTTGGCCCGCTTGCGGACGTCATCCGGAGGTCTGCGCTCTTGCGGCCCGAAGCATGACGCGTCGCTCAATTTGCCCGCATCACCGCGTCGAGCAAAAGCCCGGCAAACAGCAAAAGCCCCGCATCGCGGTTGGATTTAAAAATCCGCAGGCACAAAGTGGAATCGCTGATCTCAAGACGCCTGATCTGCCAGACCAGATGCGCCGCGAATGCGGCGAGTCCGATCCATGCTAACCAGCGCGCACCGGCAAGCGCCAGCGCCACGCCGATCAACACCACCGCCGCTGCGTAAAACACCATCAGCGCCTGATGGGTGCGCGCGCCGAACAAGAGCGCGGTCGATTTGATTCCGATCAGCGCGTCGTCCTCGGCGTCCTGGTGCGCATAGATGGTGTCGTAGCCGATCACCCAGGCGATCGAGCCGGCGTAAAGCGTCAACGCGGCGGCGTCGATGCGACCGAGGATTGCCGCAAATCCCATCAGTGCGCCCCACGAGAACGCCAGGCCGAGCACGATCTGCGGCCACCAGGTGATTCGCTTCATGAACGGATAGACCGCGACGATGACGAGCGAGGCGATGCCGGTCGCCACCGCGACGCGGTTGAATTGGAGCAGCACGGCGAGGCCAATCAGCGCCTGAATCACGAGAAAGGCCATCGCCTGCGGCACGCCCACCTGTCCTGACGGGATCGGCCGCGACCGCGTCCGTTCCACCAACGCGTCGAGATCGCGATCGGTAATGTCGTTCCAGGTGCAGCCGACGCCGCGCATGACGAATGCGCCGATGAAGAACAGCACAAGGATGAGGGGCAATTGGCTGATGCTGCCGATGACGCCGGCGGCCAGCGCTGCCGACCACCAGCACGGCATCAGCAATAGCCACGATCCGATCGGCCGATCGAGACGGGAGAGCCGCAAGTAAGGCCGTGACCAGGGCGGTGCGCGCGTGTCGACCCAGTTGCCGGTCGCGTCAGCAACGCGCGCTGCCGCGCCGCCGGTCATCGCGCGAGGACGTTGCCGTTCAGGGTATCGAAGGTGCTGCCGCCCTTCTTGGTGGGCGTAGCCTCCGGCAACGCCGCCGAGGAGCCGAGCACTTCGCTCAGGCTCGGTCCCGCCGGACCCCTTTGCTGCGCCTGCTGCGCCGCCGCGCAAACTTTCTTCTGCAGATTCTCGGTGTTCTTGTGGCCGGTTTTCAGCTGATCCGCTATCTGCGGGGGAATCCCGCACTTCGCGGCGTGGGTCTTGACATATTCGATCATCTTGCTCTCGGCCTGGCCGAAATTCCCGATCAGCTTGCAGGCCTCGTCCGGGGGGGCATGCCGGTCGCTGGCGACCTTGATCAGCTTGCCGCGCTTCTCCGCCTCTTCCCGCAAGGGTAGGAATCCCTTCATGCAATCGTCCGAGGGACCGGCCTGAGTAGGCGGAGCCGGGCCGCGCTCGAATGCCGAGCCGGTGATCGGCGCAGCACCCTGCACCGGGAATGAACTGGGAGCGGCCCCTACCGAAGCGGTGGGAGCCGCGCCATTCACCGGCGGAAATGGTGAAGCGTTGCTCGGGGCAGCCTGACCAGGCAGCGGCGCCGGAAACGCGCCTTGCGCCAAGCCTTGACCGGCGTGCACAGTTACGACGGCCACGGTCAGGGGCACAATCAGGCGGCGGATGATCAATACGGTTGCTCCGGCAAGGTCCAATGCTCCCCAGCGTCTTCCCGATAGGCTTTTTACGATTCCTGCCGTTCCTTAACAACCCGTGGAATTTGGCAACAGCGCGGCGTAGGGACGCGCCGGATGCCAATAATTGCGCTGATTCGCATAGTTTGGGTTAAAACGCCGCGGAAACTGGAACATCGACCATGCCTCAACTCGACTTTCGTCAGCCCAGGCTGTTTGTCGATGCCACGTTGGCAGCAGGTAAAACGCTCGCGCTGGAGCGCAGCCAAAGCAATTATCTCGGCAACGTGCTCCGACTTTCCAAGGGCGACACCATCCTGGTGTTCAATGGACGCGATGGCGAATGGCGGGCCGCTATCGGGGGACGCAAACGGCCGGACAGTCTCGAGGTCGCTACCCGGACCCGGCCGCAGGATCGCCTGCCCGACCTCGCTTATGTCTTTGCGCCGCTAAAGCATGCCCGGCTCGACTACATGGTGCAGAAGGCGGTCGAGATGGGAGCGTCATCGCTGCAGCCGGTTCTGACCCGCTTCACCCAAGTCGCCCGGGTCAACGGCGAGCGCATGCGAGCCAATGTCATCGAGGCCGCCGAGCAATGCGGCATCCTGAGCCTTGCGACGGTGACCGAGCCAATGCCACTCGACCGCTATCTGGGCCAGCGCGATGGAGAGCGCCTGCTTGTCTTCTGCGACGAGGCCGCGGATGCCATCAATCCGTTAAAAGCGCTCCAAAGCGGCCTGATGGTGCCGAACGGCGTCGACATCCTGGTCGGCCCCGAAGGTGGGTTCGCCGATGAGGAGCGCGATGCTCTCCTGCGACAGCCGCGAACCCTGCGGCTTTCGCTGGGGCCGAGGATATTGCGCGCCGACACCGCGGCGGTGGCGGCGCTTGCCCTGGTGCAGGCGGCGCTCGGCGACTGGACCACCGGTACCGGCCTGCGCGGGTAGGTTGCCGCTTGGCCCGTCGCGATCAATCTTGGCCGACCATTAATCGAATGGGCCGATCCCTGTCGAAACCCGGCCCCGGCCATGCTAAGGGGCTGTCCAGCCGGACCTTTTGAACCTGTTCCGGGGTATTGGAACCCGAGATGACCCTGACCGCCGCCCCTCGTGGCTCCGGATCCGCCGCATGGGCGGACGCGCTGCTATTGTCGTTCGCGCAGGCCGGCTACCTCAGGGCCGAACCCGCGATCCTGCAGCCTGCCGAGCCGTTCCTCGACCTGTCGGGCGAGGACATCCGGAAAAGCCTTTACCTGACCACCGACACGAGCGGCGAGGAACTGTGCCTTCGTCCCGATCTCACTATTCCGGTGGCGCGGGATTATCTCGCCTCGGCCCGTGCCGGCCAGCCTGCCGGGTTCAGCTATCTCGGCCCGGTGTTTCGCTATCGTGGCGGCCGGCCAAGTGAATTCCTGCAGGCCGGGATCGAATCCTTCGGACGGCAGGATCGCGCCGCAGCCGATGCGGAAATGCTGGCGCTGGCGCTGGAAGCCACCAGCGCATTCGGATTGACCGAGGTCGAGATTCGCACCGGCGACCTGGCGTTATTCATTGCGCTGATCGATGCGCTCGATCTCTATCCGGTATGGCGGCGAAGGTTGATCAAGGATTTCAACCGCAAGATCAGCCTGGAGCAGGATCTCGAGCGGCTCACGCTCGCAACCGCCTCGAGCCGCAATGAATATGAAGGTGTGCTTGCCGCCCTCGCAGGCTCCGACCGCAAGGCGGCGCTGGCGCTGGTGACCGATCTGATGTCGATCGCCGGTACCACCAATGTCGGCGGGCGCTCGGTTTCGGAAATCGCCGACCGCTTCCTCGAACAGTCGACGCTGAAGGGCGGCGCGCTGCCGCGTGACGCGCTTAACGTCATCAAGCGGTTTCTCGCGATCGCAGGCGGCCCCGACGATGCGGTCGCCCAATTGCGCGCGCTGGCCGATGATACGAAACTCAACATTACCGCCGCCATCGACCAGTTCGAAAGCCGCGTCGGCTTCATGGCCGCGCGCGGCATCGATACCGGCAAAACACGGTTTTCCACCTCATTCGGGCGCGGGCTCGACTATTACACCGGCTTCGAGTTCGAGCTGCACGGCAAAGGCAATGGCGTCGAGCCGCTGGTGGCGGGCGGACGCTACGATGGACTGATGACCCAGCTTGGCGCCCCCAACCCTATCCCCGCGGTCGGTTTCTCGGTCTGGGTCGAGACCTTGACACAAGTGGGCCGCCAGCGTGCGAAGAGGAATTCAGGCGGGAGCGCGTCATGACGCCGTTTGTTCTCGCCGTACCATCAAAGGGCCGCCTGCAGGAGAACGCCGAGGCTTTCTTCACCCGCGCCGGACTTGCATTGGCAAAGCCGCGCGGCGCGCGCGACTATCGCGGCACCATCTCCGGGCTCGACAATGTCGAGATCGCGTATCTCTCGGCGAGCGAGATCGCCTGGCAACTGGCGCGCGGCATGGTCCATCTCGGCGTCACCGGCGAAGACCTGGTGCGCGAAACCATTGCCGACGCCGACAAGCGCGTCTTGCTGATCGACAGCCTCGGCTTCGGCAGCGCCAATGTGGTGGTCGCCGTGCCGCAGGCCTGGATCGACGTCCGCACCATGGCCGATCTCGATGACGTCACCACCGGATTCCGTGCCCAGCATAACCGGCGGATGCGGGTGGCAACCAAATACATCAACCTCACCCGGGCATTCTTTGCCTCCCACGGCGTCGTCGATTACCGCATTGTCGAGAGCGCCGGCGCGACGGAGGGTGCGCCGGCGGTGGGGACGGCTGAGATGATCGTCGATATCACGACGACGGGGGCGACCCTTGCCGCCAACGGTCTCAAGGTACTCGACGACGGCGTGATCCTGCGCAGCCAGGCCAACCTCGTGGCAGCAAAGGATGCCGACTGGTCGAGCGAGGCCCGCGAGACCGCGCGCGTCATCCTGGATCACATCGCCGCCCGCGCCCGCGCCAGCAAATACCGGGAAGTCCGCACCCGTTTTAAAGGGTGCGACGCCGCGCTGCTTGCCGAGGCCCATAATCGCTTCGGCGTGGTCTCGCCGTTCGGCGGACCGACCTCCTCGGGAATGGTTACGCTGCACTGCCCACCGGCACAGCTTTACGCGCTCGGCAGTTTTCTGCGCGCGCATGGCGCCGACACGGTGTCGGTGGCATCGCTCGACTATGTGCTCGACCGCGACAACCCGCTGTTCGCCAAACTCGAGGCATTCCTGCGGCGGTGAAGTGGGGATGCTTTCGTTCATCGTTGCGACAGCAAGCAACGGATAGCATATGCTGTTGGACGGTTTGGAACCTGATCGATGATGCTGGGTACGGATGTTTCTGCCTTGTCAACCACTGCGGCGACGGCTGCGGCGCAGGGGCTGTCTATCGTCGTGCCGTTGTACAACGAGGCGGCTGGGCTGGCGCATCTGCACGAGCGGCTTGACGACCTGGCGAGGACACTCGGGCAGCGCTACCGGCTCGCCTGCGAGGTGGTGTATGTCGACGACGGCAGCGCCGATGCGACGCTCGCCATCGCGCGCGGGCTCGCCGCCGATGCGCTCGACATCCAGGTGGTGTCGCTGTCACGCAATTTCGGCAAGGAAGCCGCGCTGATGGCTGGATTGGACCATGCCCGGCGCGGCGCAGTGCTGTTCATGGACGGCGACGGTCAGCATCCGCCGGACCTGGTCGAGAAGCTGGTCGAACATTGGATCGAGGGCGGCTACGACGTGGTCTATACCGCCAAGGCTCATCGCGACAACGAGTCGTTGCTGCGGCGGCTTGCCGTGCATGGCTTCTACGCACTGATCAATTGGGGGGCGCGGCAGAAAATTCCGGAAGACGCCGGCGACTTCCGCCTGCTGTCGCCGCGCGCCGCGGCGGCGCTGCGGCAGCTTCCCGAGCGCAATCGGTTCTTCAAGGGGCTGGCGAGCTGGATCGGTTTCCGCCAGATCCGCGTCGACTACGAGCCCGCAGCCCGCGCGCACGGCGCCACGACGTTCAGCCCCGGGCGTCTGGTCGGGCTTTCGATCGAAGGCCTTACGTCATTTTCGGTGGCGCCGTTGCGGTTTGCGAGCTTGCTCGGCGTGCTGCTCGCCACCGTAGCCTTTCTGTTCGGGCTTTCGATCCTCTGGGAAACCTGGACCACCGGCAAATCGGTTCCGGGCTATCCCTCGCTGGTGGTCGGCCTGATGACGATCGGCGGCGTACAGCTCATCATGATCGGCATCGTGGGGGAATATATCGGGAAGATTCTCTCGGAGTTGAAAGCACGTCCGATCTATTTCGTGGCCGAACACAGCGAGAAGCGCGCCGCGGCGGAAGGTAGCGCCAGCGAACGGACCGCCGCCGAATGAACGACGCCGCGCCGCGCCGCATCTGGCTGTGCGCCGACGATTATGGTCTCAGTCCCGGTGTCAACCGTGCCATTCGCGACCTGATCGAGCGCGGCCGTCTCAATGCCACTTCCGTCATGATGGTTGGACCTTCGATCGGTCGTGATGAAGTCGAGGCGCTTCGAGCGGCCGCAGCGAGAAGTCCGCGTTGCGCAATCGGCCTGCACGTCACGTTAACAGCGCCGTTTCGCCCCTTGACCATGCACTTCAGACCAATCGACGGGGGCATGTTTCCGGCGCTTGCGAAATTGCTGCGCGCGGGCCTGTTTCGGCGGCTCGATGCCGAAATCATCCATGCGGAATTGATGGTGCAACTCGCGGCTTTCAGGGAAATGTTCGGCCGGGGCCCTGATTTTGTCGACGGCCACCAGCATGCGCAGCTATTTCCGCAAGTCCGTGACGCGTTTCTGGCGGCGGTGAAAGAGGCAGCCCCCACCGCCTGGGTTCGCCAGGGCGGACGAACGCGGCCCCTGTCCCGCCGGCTCGGCACGCCCAAAGCGTTGTTTCTCGATATCCTGAGCGCGCAATTTCGGAGGCGCGCCGCGCGCGCCAATATCGCCTTCAATCCCGGATTCGCCGGCGCTTATGATTTCTCTCGAAAGCCCGATTACGGCGCGCTGATGCGACAATTTCTCGATGGGCTACCGGAGGGCGGGCTCATCATGTGTCATCCCGGGTTCGTCGACGAAACCCTTGTCAGCCTCGATCCGCTCACCGAGCAACGCGAGCGCGAATACGCTTTTCTTGCTGGTGAGCATTTCCCGCCGCTGCTGGCCGCGAACAAGGTTACATTAAGTTGAGGTCCATCAAAAAGACCCCGCCGGGCGTCTTGTCGCATCGATAAATTTAATTCCGCCCCCCACTACTTGCGACGCAAAGCGCGCCTACATCTCCCGTCGCGCTTCAAAGCGAGGGAGAGAATCCATGACACCGCAAGAACGCCAATTGGTTGACGATCTTTTCAACCGACTCTCGAAGCTGGAGAGCGCGCCGCGTGACCCGGACGCCGTTGCCGCCATCAATGAAGGCTTGCGCAAAGCGCCGAATGCGGTTTACGCGCTGGTGCAGACCGCGCTGCTTCAGGATGAAGCGCTGAAGCGGGCCAATGCACGCATCCAGGAACTGGAGGCGCAGGGTGGCGCCGAACAACAGCAGTCCGGTGGCTTCCTCGATTCGATGCGCGATGCGATATTCGGGCAGAGCCAGCCGCGCGGCTCGGTGCCGAACGTCCCGCCACCGGAAGCTTCCAGCCGGCCGGTATGGAACAGCGGCCAAGCCATGCAACAGTCACAGGGGCCGGGACCATACAGTCAGCCACCCTACGGCCAGCCCTATGGTGTGCCCCAGGCCCCCATGGGCGGAGGCGGCTCATTTCTGGGAACCGCGGCAGCCGCCGCGGCCGGGGTGGTCGGCGGATCGCTGCTGCTCGGCAGCATCCGCTCGATGATGGGAGGCAGCCACCAGGGCTTCGGCGATGCCGCGGGCCTTGGCGGCGGAGTTGAAGACCGAAGGCCGTGGAGCGATCAATCCGGAGGCGATCTGGCGCGCGACGCCGGCATCAACGACATCGGTTCATCCAAAGATCGCGCCGACGACAGTTCGCGCACGGGATTGTTCGATTCGGCATCGAACGATCATCACCCATCGAACGATGATCAGGCGTCGAACGATGACAGCGACGATCACGACGACATGGATCTCGATTCCGACGATTTCGGCGGAGACGGCGACAGCGACGACGCCTGAGCGGTTCCGACACGCAAACGAAAACGGCCGCTCGAAATCGGGCGGCCGTTTTTGTTTCAGGCCATAAAGAATCAGATCACGACGACCTTTGCGCCGACATTGACGCGGCCGTACAGATCGATCACGTCCTCATTGCGCATCCGGATGCAGCCGGACGAGACGTTGGTGCCGATTGTCCACGGTTCGTTGGAGCCGTGAATGCGATAGAGCGACGAGCCCAGATACATCGCGCGTGCGCCGAGCGGGTTCTGCGGGCCGCCTTCCATGTGCCGCGGCAGATCGGGGCGCCGCGCCAGCATTTCCGGTGGCGGTGTCCACGCCGGCCACTCCTTCTTCGCGGAAATCTGCTTGACGCCCGACCAGATGAATCCGGGACGACCGACGCCGACGCCGTAGCGCACGGCCGTGCCGTTGCCCTGTACCAGGAACAGAAATTTGTTCGGCGTATCGATGATGATCGTGCCGGGTCTTTCGCTGCCGTGATAGTCGACGAGTTGCTTCTCGAATCTCGGGTCGAATGCGGGATATGCACCGGCGACTTCCTGCTGGCGCATGACTTGCTGCGGCTCCATCGGCGGGAACAGCGGACGCTGATCGTATGATGGCTGCTGTTGATAAGGTTGCTGCTGGTAGCGCCCGCCTTGAGACTGTCCATCCCCGAACAGGAATTCGATGAAACCGCCCCCCATGTTGGAGCGCCCGGCATAAGCCGTTCGCACCGGCGCGGCGGTCCGCTGCGCGGGTTGACCGGCGTAGGACAGGGTGCGTTCCGGGCGCGGCGCGGTTTCGATCGCCGCGGCTTGATGAAGGCCGATTATCAGGCAAGACGCGCCGGCGAGCAGCGCAACAGACCTTCTTTTGAACATCGACGTATTCTGTACTGTTTCGTTACTGTTTCGTCGTGAGCAGCGGCGGATCAGCGCCCCTGCGGCGCCAATTAAGATCAAAACCGCGTCGGTTTGGTAAACAGAAACCGCCTTTCGATTCACCACGTCGGCAATATGCGCGGTTTTATCGGTTAGCGTTTATTTTCGGTGAACAGCGGCCGCGCATGGTTAATCGTTGGTGTTTGCACGCTTG
>WNGI01009301.1_pt1 | contig 12286 bp, 8 predicted proteins | sample 5400621 | NCBI WGS metagenome assembly WNGI01 (sample SAMN13153374, study PRJNA577476) | soil metagenome | isolation source: 20 cm soil or saprolite under Garry oak tree replicate 1 | place: USA:California | collected 2016-06-15 | reverse complement strand
TCACGAACCCCTGGAGCTCGGCCTCGAGCGTGGGACTCGCCCGCTGGCCCCGCGCGAGCACCACGAACGCGAGCGGCTTCACGAGCGCGTCTTGGTCCTCCGCACCCACAACGCCCGCTTCCACGACGGCCGGATGCTCGGCGAGCGCGCTCTCGACCTCCGCCGGCGACACCCACATGCCGCCCGCCTTGATCATGTCGTCGGTCCGACCGGCGTACCAGAAGTAGCCATCCACATCTCGCTGGTACTTGTCGCCGGTGCGCACCCACTCCCCCTCGATGGTCTGTTTGGTGCGCTCGTGCTGGTTCCAATAGCACGAGCATGCGCTATCCCCCTTGACGACCAAGTTGCCCACCTCGCCGACCGCCACTGGACAGCCGGCGTCGTCCACGAGCTTCGCCTCGTAGCCCGGGACGAGCGTGCCGCTCGAGCCGGGGCGCACCTGGCCGCGGCGGTTCGCGATGAAGGTGTGGCACATCTCGGTTGAGCCGATGCCGTCGAGGATCTCGAGACCGAACTTCTCGAGCCAGCGCTCGTAGATGGCCTTGGGGAGCGGCTCACCCGCCGAGCTGCAGACCCGGACCGACCGGAGGTCGTACCGCCGTTGGGCGTCCGGTACCTGCAGCATCGCCGCGTACGCCGTGGGGACGGCGTAAAACAGCGTGGGGCGCTCCCGCGTGATGACTTCGAACACCTTCGCGGGCTCCGGGCGGCCCGGGTACAGCACCGTCGAGGCGCCGACGTGGAACGGGAAGTACAGCGCGTTGCCCAGGCCGTAAGCGAAAAACAGCTTGGCGACCGAGAACGTGCGGTCCTCCGGCCCGATCTCCAGCACGTGGCGGCCGAACGCTTCACAACAAACGAGCATATCGTGGTGCAGGTGGACGGCCGCCTTGGGCGTCCCCGTGGTGCCCGACGTGTACTGCCAAAAGGCCACGTCATCCTTCGTCGTGACTGCGGGCGCGAGCTCGGCGCTCTCGGCTCCGACCAGGTCGGCGTAGCCGAGTTGGCCGGCCGCCGCCCGGCCCACGACCACCACGTGCGTGAGCTCAGGCGATCGGGAGCGCACCTCCTCGACGGCGGCCACGAGCGACTCGCTCGCGATCACGACCGTCGCCCGGCTGTCCCTCAGGATGTACTCGTAGTCCCGCGGCTTGAGCAGGGTATTGGTCGGGACCGGCACGGCACCGATCTTGAGCGCGCCCCAGAAGCTCCACACGAACTCAGGCGAATCGGGCAGCAGCAGCACCACGCGCTGCTCCATCATGACGCCCAGCCGCCGCAGCGCGTTACCCAGCCGGTTCGCGCCGCTGGACACGTCGCCATAGGTGAGGCGGCGGCCCTCGTAACTGATCGCGAGCCGGCCGTCCCGATGAGCGGCGTTCAGGTCGCGCGGGATCACCGCGCCGACATTACTCCGCGCCCACGGGGAGTCAAGCTCGCGGGGCGCACGGGAGGGCCCTATTTTGACCGTGGAGCCTGACCTTGAGCCTTTTACCTCTGTTCTTCCCATACCTGATCGCCGCCGGCTCACAGTCGGGCGGGATCGACTCGCTCGCGGTGCTCAGGTCGGCCGGCCGGGCGCGAGATGCGTTCGAGATCACGCGGCGGGCGAGTCTCCCCGAACGCCCCTCGGGTTCGAACGGCGGTCGCTACGAAATCATCGGGCGGATGCGTTACTGGTATGAGGGCGGCGGCGACGAGGACAGCGCTCCGGCGGAGCCTCCACGGATCCGTCAGGCGCGCGCCCGACTCCTGGCGGCGCTCGACGTCGCCGGCGCCACCCTCCCCGGGGACGAGTGGATCGCCGGTCAGCGGGTGCGCTACCTGCTGGAGGACAGCCAGCCGCGCCTGGCAGCCCGAGTCGTGGAGCAGTGCCGCGCCGTCCGGTCATGGTGCGAGGCGTTGGGAGGTCTCGTGCGGCACGTCGCCGGCGATTTCGCGGCCGCCGAAAGCCTGTTTTCAGCCGCGTTAGCCGACATGCCCGAGGATGAGCGGTGTCGCTGGAGCGACATCGCTCCCCTGCTGGACGGCGAGCTCGCGGACCGCTACCGCCGGCTCGACTGCCCTGGCCGGGCGGCGTTCGAGAAGCGCTGGTGGTGGCTCGCCCAGCCGCTCTACTCCCTCGCCTGGAACGATCGTCGTACCGAGCACTTCGCTCGCCAGACGATGGTCCGCATCGAGCAGGGCCGCCGCACGACGTACGGCCTCTATTGGGCGAACGATCTCCGCGACGTGCTGCTCCGCTACGGATGGCCGACCTGGTGGACCCGCGAGCCACCGGTGTCTCCCCTGGTCCAGTCCGAGCCCAACATCACGGGCCACGACCCTTCGCCTGCGTTCCAGCTCACACCAGGGGCTCGTGCGTTCGACGGTCCCGGGCAGACGAAGCCCGAGGACTGGAGCCCCGACCCGCCGCAAGGGCGGGAGCGCTACGCGCCCGTGTATGCGAAGGCGTTCGAATATCTGGACCACCAGGTCGCCGTGTTCCGGCGGGCCGATTCCTGCGTCGTGGTTGCGGCGTACGATCTGTCGAAGGACACCGCCTTGGCAGACCAGCCCGCGAGGGCGGCCCTGGTCCTCACCCGCAGTGAACGCGACGTGGTCGTGAGAGAGCATGAGACCCGTCTGGACCATCCCGACGTCCTCGTGGCAACGGCACCGTGCGGCCGCCAGCTCCTGAGCCTGGAGGTCTTATCCTCGGTGCGACGCACCGTCGCCCGAGCGCGGTATGGGCTCTCGCTCGACGAAAACGCCCGGATCTCGGATCTCCTCCTCCTGGAGGGGAGCGATTCTCTGCCGTCCGACTTGGCCGCCGCTGTACCGCACGCCTTGGCGACCACACGCGTGCGTGCCGATCGACCGCTGGGGTTGTTTTGGGAGGTGCACGGGCTGAGCTCGGAAGGCGAGGAAGTCACGACGCTGCTCACGGTCACCCGCCGCGGCGCCGGCTGGCTGCGTCGAGCCGTTGAGGCGGTGGGCCTCGCCGCGCCTCGTCGAGACGTGAGCCTTGAGTGGGCGGAGGTCTTGGTGCCCCGCACCGAGACTCCGACTGTGGCGGGCCGTGCGTTGGCCCTCGACCTCGCCAGCATAACACCAGGACCCTACCGCATCGAGGTGACCGTGACCGCGCGGGGCCGCGCATCCGTCACGGTGAGGCGCGACATCGAGCTGGTGCAACCCTAGCGGGCATTGCGCTTCACGGCCGCTTGGCCCGCAGCCAGCGAGCGAGGCGGACCGCCCCAGGGAGCTTCTTGGCCTGTTGGCGAACCCCGTAGCGCACCCAGTACGCATAGCGGCCGGCGGGCGTGGGTGCAAACAGCAGCAGCTCGTAGTGCGGACGAACCTCCCGGGCCCAGTCTGCCTTCCAGCGAGCTTTGTCCGCCATGAGATCCAGCATCTCCATCCCGTGCTCCAGTCCGTAGCGGATTACCCGCGAGGTGAGCAACAGTCCGGGCGCATACTTGGAATAGGTTTGATCATATCCCGTCTTCAGGGCGAAGATGTTGTTCCCAGAAATGCGCAGCACGTAGGCCGCCACGGGGTCGCCACACACGGTGAGAATGGGAATCCACACCTTCGCTCGGTCCACCAGGCCATCGTAGAACCGCTTCACCTGGGAATGCTGTGCCACGGCCGTGCCGCTTCGTCCCTTCCACCCACTCGCTTCGAGCCGATAGAACACGTCGAGGGCTTGCTTCAGTGCGACCCCGGTAGTCACCACGTCGAAGCGGACTTGACCCAGCTCCCCCAGCCGCCGCTCGGCTCGGCGCAGGTTGCGCTTGAACCTGCGCGTCAGGCCGTGGTCCCACGGCGTCGTAGGGGACAGGGGACGCCAAGGCGTCAGGAAGGTCGGCTGTATCAGGGCGCGCCACCCCAATTCTCCGGCGACCGTGAGCGCGGCCGTGAGCGTCGGCGAGCCTTCCGGTACGTGCTCGATCCGGATGACGTCGCAATCCCCCGAGTGGCACAGCGCTCGCCAGAGCTGTTCCTGGATATCGACCCGCCCCTTCCACGACAGGAACGCGAAGCGGAACGATTCAGCGTTCGTGCGAGATTGCAGGATGGTGAGGCGGCGCCCCCCCCACGACTCCACCAGGCGCTGCAATGCGGCAAGCCCGACCAAACGTCGGCCGTCCCGAGCGCACACCAGTACCGGCTCCTGGGGGGCGAAGGCTTCCGTCCACGCAAGCATCCAGTGTGGATCGACGAAGGGGCCGCTCAACGGCGGGTGCGATGCCAGCAGACGCCAGCCGGCGTAGTCGCCCCTCGAGAGTCCGGCCGCCGTCGTGAGCGCGGTGTCCAACTCGCGCCTCTGCGGCCCACTGTCTCTGGACTGAGTTGCCAGTGCCGTAACCATGTTGCCCTCCCTCCTTGCCCACCCAGAAGGCGCTCGTTCCGGGCGATGCGTTGGGTCCACAGTCCATTTTGATACAAACCTCGGGCCAACGGGTTTGGATGGCAGGCACGTGTATGGTGTGGCGTTGCCGCAACGGGATCGTTCGAGACAGCCTACGGGATCGCGGTGCCCGCCTGCTGAGCGTACACCGCCCGTGCCTGCGTGAGGAGCCGTAGTACCTGGTCTCGCTCATCAGGCGTGTTCCACGCTTCGTCAGCTCGCGCCGCCTCATCCAGACGGTCGATCCAGCGCGCGAAGAACTCGGCATCCTCCCGTGAGCGCACCGGCTGCCGCCCCACCCGCACGTAGATCGGGCTGGTCGAACCGAACGGGTACAGGTCGAGGATCGGCAGCGCCGGCCGGTCGCTCCAGGCGCGCAGCACGTACCACCCGCTACGCGCGACGCGGAAGGAGACCGTGTCGCTCGTGGCGGTGCGGTCGCCCCTGAGCGGGATCGTGGCGACCACGCTACCGTTGCCGATGACTTCGAGGTGATCGATCGGAACGCTCGATCGGAGACCAACGCGAGCGGTGAGCCGCCCGGTCGCGGGCAACCGGATCTCATCGCCGATCTCGCGCCCACCCAGAGTGAACTCGAGCAGCGGGGCGTTCGTCACGAACGTCCGGCCCGCCTTGAGTCCAGTCGTCCACATGGCACGGTCGAGCCTCCGACCGGCCCGCACGAACACGCGCACCAGACCCGGCGGGCCCCGGAGCGACGCGAAGTTCGGGAACGCGTCCGTGCCTGCCCCCGCCGGTATCCGGAAGCCGCAGTTCAGCAGCCGGTACCAGATGCCGGACGTAATGAGGTGATCCGAGTATCCCATCACTTCCATGTAATCGACCTTACCGAGCGCTGCGTCCACCGGAAGCTCATAGGTGAGCCGCTCCGCCGTGTCGGCTGGGTCGGGCTGGGTGTCGAACGGGTGGACGTAGCCGAACAATGCGCCCTGGGCGTGCGCGAGGTCCGCGATATCGGCGTTCGTGGGGTACAGGCTCGCGGCAGCGGTGTTGGGGTAGCCAACGTACTCGGGCAGGAGGTAGTGGTCGCGCAGGCCGAGCAACCCGGTGTGACCCCAGTAGCTGGTGTGATACTCCTGATCGTGCAGCAGCAGAACGTCCGGCGTCGAGGCGGGGTCCGGATCGGTGCGAAAGTACGCGATGTCCGGGATCCGCTGCTCCTTGTTGACAATCAGATTCTCGACCACGTGCAGGTCTTCGGCGCGACTCTGAAAGACGAGATGCGCCGGAGTGTTGCGGTAGGCGCCGCCGTAATTCATGTGCACGTGGAGGTCGCCGCTCCACCAGCCGCGGGCGGGGAGGTTCGCGAGGCGCTCGAGGACCAGCCGCTTGGTGACCGTGCGGCCCACCGGGACGGTGAGGTCTACGCGCGCCACGCGGTATTCCGGTCCGTGCCACACTTCCACCCGCACCGCTCCTGCAGGTACCGTCAGCTCCGCCGTACCGGCGGTGTGGAAATAGCCGTATTCGAAGCCGCGTTCGGTGCGATCGAACGCCTCATCGGCGTGCCGCCAGGCGTCGTCCGGCGCATAGGCCCGCCCGTCAGGGCGGGCCACCGAAATCCGGGCCGCGAGCGGACGCCCCACGGCGTCCGTGACGGCGATCCGCAGTCGGCCCACGGGTTCCCGGTAGCGCCGCTCGGCGGCGACGATCTGTCGCCGGTGAGCGCCCGGCACGTCGATCACCCACAGGGCCGTATTCCCACCCTCGTTCGAGATGTAGGCAATGTGCCTCGCATCTCGCGACCAGCGCGGTGCGGTCGCGTCGAACTCGCCATAGGTCAGCGGAACGACATCGCCGCCTTCGCTCGTCATGAGCCACAGCTGGTGCCACTGACGGCCCAGGTAGGAGCTATACACGACGCGGCTTCCGTCGGGGGACCAGTCGGGGCGGGCCTTCCAGGTGGTTTCTTCGTACCGTAGCTCCCGCATCGGTGCGCCGGGGGTCGCGGTCATGCGCCAAAACCCACCGGTCCCGTGGATGTGCCCGCGGTTCGAAACGATGATCAGCTCCCGTCCGTCGGGAGACCACGTCGGTGAGAGATAGTGATCCCATACGCTGTAGTAGTAGCGCGGGAGCCTGCTGTCGTTGTCCTCCGTGAGCCGTGTGACGGTCCCCTCCACGGGCCCGCCGCCCTCCATCGTGACCGAAAAGACGTGCCACCGCCGGTTGTAGGCCGACGAGACGAACGCGATGCGTGCGCCGTCGGGCGACCAGCGGGGCTCGATGTTGACGGCACCGTTGGCCGTGACCGGCTGCACACTTTGGGAGGCAAGGTCGAGCAGCTGCAGCTCGATCGCATCGTGCGCGTATCGGGCGAAGACCACGAGCCGCCCATCGGGGGACCAGTCGGGCTGGTAGTCATATCCCTCCCCCGCGGTCAGCTGCTGCGCGACGCGGGAGCCGATCCGTTGTCGCCAAAGCGAGCCCTGCATCGAGTAGATCAGCTCCGTCCCATCGGGCGACCACGTGACGGCGCTCGCACCGCTCGTCGCCTGGGGGACGTACATCTCGCGCCAGTAGTAGGCATGCGGCACGCCGACCTGCTTCAGCACCGGCTCGCGCTGACCGAGCACCCTCGCGGGGGCGGCGGCCACGGACCACGCGGCGACGAGGACTAGCGCGCGGCGGCGATCCATCGCCCGATGTTCTCCCGCAAGAGGGGCAACGGCACCGCGCCGTCCGCCAGCACACGGTCGTGGAACTCCTTGACGTCGAAGCGCCGACCCAAGGCGCGTTGCGCGGCGGCCCGCAGCCGCCGAATCTCGAGCCGGCCCAGCGCGTAGGATAGTCCCTGAGCCGGCCAGATCGGGTAGCGATCGACCGGCACTTCCGCGCGAAGCCGCGGTACGCGCGTGTGATCGCGGATGTAGGCGATTCCCCGCTCCCGCGTCCATCCGAATGCGTTGATGCCGGTGTCCACCACGAGCAGCGCGGCCGAGAGCGTGATGTCGGCCAGGGCGCCGAGCCGCGCGGTATCGGACGAGTAGAGCCCCATTTCGTCCGCCAGCTGCTCCGAGTACTCGGCCCATCCCTCACCGAACCCCGGCGACCAGAAGTAACGCGCCAGCGCCGGAATCGCACTTCCTCGCTCGAGCGCGATCGATCCTTGGAGGTGATGCCCGGGAATCGTCTCGTGAAACGTCAGCGCCTCGAGATCGGCCCGCGACTTGTGGGCCGGATCGTACGTGCTGAGGAAGTAGATGCCGGGCCGGCTGCCGTCTTCGGCCGGCGGGTTCCATTCACCCACGCTCTCGCGCTCGCGAAATGCGGGATACGGCTCGACCACGACGTCGGCTTTGGGCAGGCGCCCGAACCACGCGGGCATGGCGGCCTTCGCCCGGAGCACGGCGCCCTGCGCCGCGTCGAGCATCGCGCGGCGCGAGCGGAAGGTGAAGGCGGGGTCGGTCCGCAGCCGCTCGAGGAGCCTGCCGACGTCGCGTGTCCGGAACGAGCGCCGGGCGATGGCGCGCATCTCCCCTTCCAGCGCCGCCACGGTGGCAATCCCCAGCCGGTGCACGGCGTCGGGTGACAGGTCGAGCCCGGTGGTCGCGCGAATGCTCGCGCGGTAGCACGCCGCGCCGTCCGGATTGGCGGAGATCCCGATCGCGCGGCGGGCCCGCGGCTGATAGTCCCGCTCGAGAAAGTCGCGGTAGCCGCGCAGCGCCGGCAGCACCGCGGTCGTGAGTACGCGCGCCAGGTCGACCCGAAAGGCGGAAGTGGTGTCCCGCCTCGCGGGGTCGAAGAGGGGCGAGCGCTCGAGCGGCGTGCCGAGCAAGCTGTCGAGCTGGGTGAGGGTGATGCGGACATTGCCCCGCGGCGCGCTGAATCCCAGGCGGAGGCCCGTTCGCTGATTCCCCTCCTCCGTGGCGAGGTACGCGGGAATCGCCCGCCACCGCGCCAACGTCTCCCGCCGCGCCGCCTCTGTGCCGACGGGCTGCAAGGCGGCGAGAGACATGACCACGGCGACCGCTCCGTTTCCCGTGTGCCCCACGTTCCAGAGCTCGGAGCGGCACACCCGCGTCGCGATCGCGCCCTCCAGCGCGTCGCGCATCACCCCGTACGCCACCGCCTCCGGGCGCCCACCGAGCGGCGCCGGATCGATCGCGCGGAGCTCCGCCAACCAGGCGTCCTCACGCGCCTGCCAGTCGGCGAGCGCGAGGGGTGAGTCGTCCGGCAGGCGGTCGTGGGGACCGCCGGCCACGCCGTCGCGCGTCGCTTCGTCCGGACGACGCTCGAAGTAAGCGGCGAGGTAGGTGTCGGCGAGATCCTTCACGCGGGCAGCGACCGAATTGTTGCCGGGTCCCTGCGCGAGGACGAGCGCCACGGTCACGATGACGTTCATCCCTTGAGGTACACCTTTCTCGGATCCAACACCTCTCGCAGCACGCGCAGCTCGGTCTCCGTCGGCGGCATCACCGACCCGAGCCGTTCTCGCCGGGCCAGCGGCCATCCCACGCCCGCCTGCACGTCGTCCGCCGTGACACCGGGATAGTGTGCCGCCAACACCATCTCGCCGGTCGCTTGGTCCGCTTCGAGCACGCCCTTGTCGGTTATCACCTTCACCGGCCCCGCACCCGGCATACCCAGCTCGCGTCGGCTGTGGTCGCCACACCGCTGCCCCGGGCTCGTGACGAAGTCCACCCGCTCGGGGAATGCCCGCGGGTTGAGCTTGGCGACGATCAGCGTGCGCCGCGCATGTACCGCGATCTCGGCCGCGCCACCCGACCCGGGGAGCCGCACCACGGGCCGCTCGTACGACCCGATCACGGTCGTGTTGATGTTGCCGTAGCGATCGATCTGGGCGCCACCCAGAAAACCGACCTCGATCCTGCCGTTCTGCAGAAACAGTTGAAACACATCCGCCATGCCGCACACCATGAGCGAACCGGTGACCAACGCCGGGTCGCCGATCGACACCGGCAGGCGCGAGGGGCTAGCCCCCACGGCGCCCGACTCGTAGATGAGGACGAGGTTGGGCGCGTGCGTCGCGCGCGCCAGGTTACAGGCGAGATTCGGTAGCCCGATGCCGACGAAGACGACCTCACCATCGCGCAGCTCGCGCGCCGCGACGGCCGCCATCATCTCGTCCGGCGTGTAGACGGGGTTAGAAGCCGTAATTGACCCTCTGGGACAAGCGCTCTTTCGCCTTGAGCCTTGCGGCCAGGTGCGGCTGCGTCTTCATGTAGCCCGCGCGGTCCGAGACGCCATACACGAACTCGTCGAGGTAGCGCGCGACCTGGTCGGGGTCGCGCGAGATGTTCTCCCAGGCGACGTAAAACTCGTTGTCGCGGTCGTAGTAGCCCTGCGCGTAGGAGGGGTGCGCCCCCCACGGCTCGACCACCACGGCGCTCACGATCATGCCCGGAATGACGGTGCGGTTGGGATCGGAGCGGATGACGTCCTCCTCCACCAGCTCTTCGACCACGACGATCACGCGCGCCGAAGCGAAGGCGGCTTCCTTCTGTACGCCGAGGAGACCCCACATCTGGGTATTGCCCGCCGCGTCGGCACGCTGCGCGTGCACGATCGTGACGCCCGGATTGAGGGCCGGCACGGTGGCCAGGGCCTCACCCGTATAGGGGCACGTGACCGACCGGATGCGCGGGTTGGCCGTCGGCAGATCAGTGCCCATGTAGTTTCGCAGCGGCCAGAAGGGCAGCCGTGCCGCTCCCGCCGAAAACCGGGCGACCATCCCGAAGTGCGAATACTCCTCAATCTCGAGGCCCCCTTCCCCCGCGCTCTTCCCTTCCAGCGCCCGCCGGAACGCGTGCAGCGAGCCGACACCCGGGGTCGTAGATCAGGTCGGGCGTGAGCCGGGCGAGGGTGAGATCGCGACGGCGCTGGCGGATGATCTCGTGACCCGCAGCAAAGCAGATGAGATGGGTGAAACCCTCGATGACGACGGTGTCGCCGTCGTGCACGAAGCGGGCGACGGCGTCCCGCATGGCCATTACCTTGCCGGACGCCACGCGTCAACGACCCGGGGCTGGGATGACCGGCAAGACGACGTGCGAGGGATGCGCGCGGTCGTGGTAGATGGTGTTCGTCGCCACCAGGACACCGTGGTTGTCGTTGAGCGGCTCTCCGGTGTTGGGGTTCGCATCGAAGCGCGGGAAGTTGCTGCTCGATATGTCAACGCGGATCCGGTGGCCTTTCTGGAAGACGTTCGATGTCGGGTATAGCGCGATTGTAAACTCGTAGATCTTCCCCGGGTCCATCAATTCTTCGCGCGTGAGTGAGTCCCGGAACCGAGCACGAATGATCCCATCCTCGATGTTCAAGTCGAATCCTTCGGGATAGTCCGGGCTCGGCGGGTGGACGTCGATCACCTTCGCTGTGAAATCCGTATCCAGACGATTGGACGAAGCCCAGAGCTTGACTACGATCTGACCCGTGACTTCGACATCGGTGTCGAGCGGCACCGTCTCGAACACGAGCACGTCTTTGCGAGCTGAAAGGGCGATCGGACGCGGCCAGTTCCAGACACTATCCCCGCCCCGTTGGTCCCACGCCCCCTGCAGCATGATGCCATTACCGAATGAGATATTGCCGCCGATGGTGGGCACAGGGTCTCGCGGGTGAAATCGAAAAGTCGTAGACGACTGCTCGGCGGTTGGTGGTGTGGTGACGAGACCACCGCCGGACTTGAGGTAGTAGTGCGTATATTGCGTGCGGGCGAGCGGCCACTCGTTCTCGTTGCGCCAGTACCCACCGTGAGTCATCCGGCCCTGCGCATCGTTCGCATGGCTCCCGGTACCCATCACGAAGATGCGCACTCGCGATCCGAACGGCGGCGCCTTGCCGACGGAGTTGTCCAGCCCCTTGAGGAAGTGATCGAACCACTCGCGCTGCCACGCGGCCCGGTCGGGGATCGCCGCCTCTGGCCCGAAAGACACCTGCCCGTGCGCAGATTGAGTCTGACCGCCGTGGATCCATGGCCCCATCATCAGATACACAGGACCCGTGAGACGCTTGCTCAGGGCGACATAGTTCGCGACCGTGCTCCCGGCCCAGGAGTCATACCAGCCGCCGACGAGGTACACTGGGATGTCTTTGTAACGTTCGGCACGATCGATGATGTCGTTCTGCGCCCAGAACTGATCGTCGGTCCCGTGCCCCATCGCCTGGACTAGCCAGTCTTCGTACTCGGGTGCGAGCTTCAGCGGCGTGTGGATCACGGTCTTGAGCTGCCGCGCACCGCTCATCGCGAGAGCGTGCTGAGTGCCGCCGAAGTAGGAGATCCCCGCCGTCCCGACGTCCCCGTTGGACCACGCCTGACTGCCGATCCAGTTCGCCGTGTCGTACCCATCGGGGCCATCATCGGTCAACATGTGCCACACACCTTCGGACTTGTGTCTCCCGCGCGTGTCCTGAACGACGACGGCGTAACCATGAGACGCGAAGTACGAAGGGTTCACGAAGGACCGAACCTGAGGAGCATTGTCCTTGCTGTACGGCGTTCGAACCAGGATCGTCGGAACGCGCGCGCTGATCGGCACGTCGTCGCGGGTCGGAAGGTAGACATCAGTCGCGAGCCGCACCCCGTCGCGCATCGGAACCATCACGTCGTGGGTGACCGCGACGCCATACGGCCCTGGAGCACCCTGCCCAGCCGCCCCTTCCCCAGCAAGCACAAACCCGAGGGCGAGCGCGACGAGGTGCGGCCGAGGCACGCGTGGCAGATGGGCTAGTCCGACACTTCGCTCAGACACTCGTCGATGATCCGCAGCGCCGTGTCCACGTCGTAGTCGTCCACGACGAGCGGCGGCGCGAGCCGCAGCGCGCTCTTGCCGGCGCCGAGCAACAAGAGGCCCTTCTGGAACGCCCGCTCCACCAGCTCGTGCGGGATGTCGGGTGCGGGCT
>WNGI01007050.1_pt1 | contig 12286 bp, 10 predicted proteins | sample 5400621 | NCBI WGS metagenome assembly WNGI01 (sample SAMN13153374, study PRJNA577476) | soil metagenome | isolation source: 20 cm soil or saprolite under Garry oak tree replicate 1 | place: USA:California | collected 2016-06-15 | reverse complement strand
TCGCTTCCAGCACCGCCCGCGCGGCACGCACCGCGAGATTGGCCTCGAGGGGGCCCAGGTCGGGGCCGTGCACCGTGAGGGAGACGCCGGAGCTCGCGCGGGTGACGACGAGCTCATCCGCCAGCTCGAGCAGTGTGAATGCAGTCTCGATCTGGTGATAGCCCGAGGGCGCTTCGCGCGCCAGGATGCGCAGCAACAGGTTGAGCTTCGCGTGTGCCGCGATGCGTACCCGGTCGACCGCCACGTCAGGCTCCGGTCGCCGCGGCCTCGCGCAGCTCGCCGAGATGGATGCGCAGGCGCGACAGCGAATACAGACCGAGCAGCGTGATCGGCAGGAACGTGCTCACGTGGTAGGCCAACGCGTAGCTCACGGCCCGAGTCGCATCGATGCCGTAGATCGCGAGCGTGATGCGCGTCGCCGCTTCGAATACACCGACGTACCCCGGCGAGGCCGGAAGCGCGACCCCGAACCCGATGATGCCCTGCAGCAGCAGTGCGCCTTCGGGCGGGACGGCGAGGCCGAACGCGCGGAAGCACACCGCGAACGCGGCCGCGTTGACGAGCCACTGCAGCAGCGACCACGCGAACACCCCGGAGAACCGGGCAGGGCTCTTCAGCACCTCGAGACCGGCGATCAATCCTTCGGCGATCCGCGTGAGCCGCGCGGCGAAGCGCTCGGAGAGCACGGCGTGGGTGACGCGGCGGAGCAGCGCGAGCCAGGGCGCCGGCCGGTGCACGACCAGCACCGCGACGGCGAGCACGGTGCCGAAGAACACGGCGGCGCCCACGGTGATGCGCGAGATCGAGGTCGTGCCGATCCGGGCGTGACCGGGGAACGCCGGGGAAGCGATCGCGAGCATCATCAGGCCGACGAGCAAGATCCCGTCGAGCACCCGTTCCACGCCGACCGACGCGAGCGCGGTGCTGAACCGTACCGGCAGCTGCTGCTGCGCCGCGTAAGCGCGCGCGAATTCTCCGGCGCGCACGGGCAGTAGGTTGTTCGCCATGAAGCCGATGGCCGTGGCGTGCCACAGCGGCAGCAGCGGGAAACGTTTGCCCCCGGCGTCCCGGAGAATCAGCTGCCAGCGGAGCGTGCGCAACGGGAAGGTGAGCGTCGCCAGCGCGACCGCGGCGAGCAGTAGCAGCGGATCGGCGCGGCGCAGGTGTCCGCCCAGCTCGTGCGGATCGATGTCGTGCAGCGTCCACGCGAGCAGCGCGAGTGTGACCGCGAGCCCCACGAGCCACGCCCAGCGGGAGGCGCGGGACGCGTCAGGAGGTTGCGGGAGGCTCGAAGGAGAGGGCAACGAGCAGGGTCCGGATGTCCACGATCGGCAGGGCATCCTGCGGCGCCGCTTCCCGCGCGGCGACGAGCTCGTGCAGCGACGCAGGCCCGATGCCGGCCTGCACCAGCCGCTCGTACGCCGCCCACGAGCCGGCGAGGTCGGGCGCCTCGCCGGGTCCGGTGGCGGGAGGCGCGGGCCGGCCGCGGCGAGGCGCGGGTGCGGGGGCGGGGAGGGGGGCCGGCACGGCGGCCCGCGGCGCGGGTGTCGGCGCGGACGCACCCAGGCTCCTCACCCGCTCGATCAACGGAGCGAGCTCGGCGGCGAGCGCGTCTTCGTCGGCGGTGTTGGAAGCCGCGAGCAGGTCCCCGACCCGGCGCAGCTCGGCGGCGAACGCCGCGGCGTGGCCCACGGCGCTGCCGTTGGCGACGGCATCGCGCGCCGCGACGGCGAACTCGGCGACGCGATCGGCCAGGATTCCGCCACCCGCGTTCGCGAGGGCGCGAAACGTGGTTCCCAGGGTGTGCGCGCGCAGCTCGCGCTGCGTGGCGCTCGGCGCCCGCTCGAGCGAGTCCGCCGCCTGGCGCAGGTGCTCGCCATGGCTCACCAGCTCGAGCCGGCCGAGTGTCGACGGGCGGGCCACGGGCACGCCGCGCGATACCAGGTGGGGTCCCGAATCGTTGTAGTAGAGCGCCCCGATCGAGACGACGTCCGGCTCGCTTTCCATGGATCGGACCAGCAGCTGGGCGAATTGACGGAACTCCGCGCCTTCGGGGTCGGGCCGGCCGCGCTCGGCGACGTCGCGCGCCGAGCGGGCGATGGCCATGGCCGCCGTCTGAAACAGCTCGGCCACGTTGGCCGGTGGCTCGAGCCCCGAGCGCGACAGGTCGGCGATGGTGCGCTCAATGCCGTCGAGCAGGTCGGGGAGCGGCGGCAGATCGGCGAGCGCGGCCAGCCCGCGCAGCGGCTGCAGGGCACGCAGCACGTGCTGCAGCGGGTCGTGGGCGAGCGGGTTGGCGCGCAGCGCCTGGGCGGCGCGGTCCAGCGCGCTGGCGATGGCGGCTCCCTCGCGCGCGACGAACGCCCGCGCCCCCGCGTCGAGACCCAGCGCCTCGGCGGCGCGGATCTGCGCCGACGGCCGTCCCGCCAGCTGGTCGAGCTCCTGGCCCAGCGCTTCGGCCTTCGCCGTGTCCGCGTCGGTCCACGCGCCCGCGCGGCGCACGAAGATCTTCAAGTCGTCCACCGCGCGCACCGCCAGCTGCTTGGTCTGCGCGTCCCAGCTGCGCCGGCCGTCGTGCACCGCGCGCGCCAGCGATTCGAGGCCCGCCGCCGCCCGCGCGATCGCCTGCTGGTTCGCCATCAGCGCGCTGCCGCGCAGCGCCCGCGCCAGCCGCACCAGCTCGTCCGTGCCGGGCTGGTTGCTCTGGGCGAGCAGCCCGTCGAGGCGCTCCAGGTACTCCCCCGCCTCGAGGGCGAAGAAGTCCGACATGCCGAGGGGCTTCGCAGGTCCGGTCATGGCGCTACAAGTTAAGCCATCGGCGCCTGGTCCACGAGCTTCCGCATGCGCCGCACCGCTTCCTCCAGCCCCCAGAATACCGCATTGCTCACGATCGAGTGCCCGATATTGAGCTCCTCGATCTCGGCGATGCGCGCGACCGGCTGGACGTTCTGATAGGTGAGGCCGTGGCCCGCGTGCACCGCGAGGCCGCACGCGCGGGCGTGGGAGGCGGCGCGGGCCAGTGCGCGCAGCGCGGCGTCGCTCGTTCTCCACGTGTGCGCGTAGCGGCCGGTGTGCAGCTCGATCGCGGGCACGCCGAGCTCGGCGGCGCGGTCGATCGTCGCGAGATCGGGATCGATGAACAGGCTCACGCGGATGCCGGCGTCGGTCAGGCGCCGCACCGCGGCCCCAACCTTACGGTTGGGGCCATGCCGGTTGGGGCCATGCAAGGCGAGACCGCCCTCCGTGGTGATCTCCCGGCGGCGCTCCGGGACGAGCGTCGCCTGAAACGGCTTCACGCGACACGCGATGCGCAGGATCTCGTCGTGGGCGCCGAGCTCGAGGTTGAGCCCGCCGCGCACCGCGGCTTGGAGCGCGCGCACGTCGGCGTCCTGGATGTGCCGCCGGTCCTCGCGCAGGTGGACCGTGATGCCATCGGCGCCGGCACGCTCGGCCACGTCCGCCGCGCGCACCGGATCGGGTTCGTCGGTCTGGCGCACTTCGCGCAGTGTCGCGACGTGATCAATGTTGACGTACAGCCGCATGGCGCCTTACCTTCGGTTCACTTCGTCCAGCGCAGGATCATCCGTGAGACCACGACTGGCTGTGCTCGTCGCGCTGGGCTCCCTCGCGTGCGGAGGCGGCGGGAACCAGACGCCCGCGCCACAGTCGCTCAACGAGACACTCGCCCGGTTCTTGTCGGCGGTGAAGGCCAACGACCGGACGCGCATGGGCGCCCTGTGGGGCACCGAGCGCGGACCTGCGGCCGACTGGATGAAGGCCGAGGAACTCGGTCAGCGGATGGCGGTCATCCAGCGGTACCTGAATCACTCGGGGTACCGCGTGGTCGAAGGCCCGTTGCCGGTGCCGGGGCAGGAGAACCAGCGAGAGTTCCGCGTCGAGATCCAGCGCGCCAATGGCTGCAACGTCGTGCTGCCGATCGATGTCGTGCGCGCTAAGAGCGGCACGTGGCTCGTGCTCGACGTCCACCTGGACGTCGCGGGTAATCCGGCGGCGGGCTGCAGGCCGTAGGGCGCGGAACGATCCACCAGCGGGCGGCGTTACATTTACTCGGTCAGCTCGAGCAGGATTCCGGCGGTCGCCTGCGGATGCAGAAAGGCGATGCGCCGGCCCCCGGCCCCACGACGCGGTTGCGTATCGACGAGCCGGTAGCCCGCCGCGCGACAGCGCTCGAGCGCTCGGTCGAGATCGGGCACTCGGTAGCAGATGTGGTGAATGCCGGGGCCGCGCCGGGCGAGGAACTTCGCCACGGGACCTGCGGCGTCGCGGGGCTCGAGCAGCTCGATCTGCACGTCGCCCAGAGCGAGGCCGACGATCGTCGCGCCATCGGCGGATTCGGGAGGCCCAGGCTCGAGACCCAGGATGTCCCGGTAGAAGGCCAGGGCGTGGGCGATGCTCGGCACGGCGATGCCGACGTGGGCGACGCGGGCGGGAGAGTCCGTCATCTCGCCCGTCAACATAACGATTGCATCAGAGGGAGTGGAGTGTCATGCCAGATCTACATCCCGTGGCGGTCACGGACGCCACGTTCGGCCCGGAGGTCGAGCAGCAGAAGGGGCTCATCGTCGTGGATTTTTGGGCGACGTGGTGCGGCCCCTGCCACATGGTGGCGCCCATCCTGGAGCAGCTCGCCGGGGAGTACCAGGGCAAGCTGAAGGTCGCGAAGCTGGACGTGGACGCGAACCAGCAGACCGCGATGCGCTTCAACGTGCGCTCGATTCCGAGTATTCTATTCTTCAAGGACGGCCGCCACGTGGACACGCTGGTGGGGGCGTATCCCAAGCCCGTGTTCGTCCAGAAGATCCAGCAGCATCTGTCGTAGCATCCTCCCCGGAGGGCCATGCGCGCGAGCACCGCTCGCCTGATGAACTCGCCGGTTCGCCTCGCGGACCTGACGTTCCCGCAGGTGAACCGGCTGATTCATCGCACCCGCCTCGCTTTCATCCACCTCGACAATCTGCTGGCGTTCGGCAAGCGCGACCGCGACGGCCGCGTAGACGGCTACCTCACGGCCCACCTCCCGGACGAATGCCTGCTCGTCTTTTTCCGCAAGGGTGAGGCGGTCAACGCCGCTTCGCTGCACTCGTCGGGCCGGCAGGTCGTCACGATTACGGAGGCGCTCAAGCGGATGCGCGCCGAAGTGGAGCGCGGCGATCTGGCGTATTGCGCCGCCCCGATGGAGCAGCTGGCGTGGATGTATCAGTCGTGCGCCGTGCCGCTCCAGCCCCGCGCCGTGGACGCCGGCAGCCCGGGCGCATTGTTCCCAGCGCTGCAACAGGAGCAGGTGACGGGTGTGCTGGAGCTGATCTCGGACGGGCGGGTCTCGTACGCGCGATTCCAGGACGGCCGGTTCGTGGGCGGTTACTACTGCGACAAGCCGGACGACCAGCCGGTGGGGAAGTTCTTCGAGGCGCAGTTTCACGGCGGGTCGGGTGGCGCGGCGCCCGCCATTTCGGCCGTGGTGTTCCCGCCCGTCGCCGAGCTGCCGCAGCAGGCGCCGAACGCGTTGATCAATACGTACCGGGAGCTGTACTGGCGCATCGTCGACGAAGTGGAGAAGGAATTCCCCGGCGAGGCGAAGCGCCGCGCCCAGAAGGTCAGCGCCGGCATCCTCGAGCAGCACCGGGCGATCGGTATCCTGTCGGCCGCGCGTGGCGTCGAAACACCGGATGCGGTCGTGCAGCCCGAGGAGCTCGCCGCCGCCCTGATGGACTGGTCGCGGCAGCTGCTCCAGGGCGTCGAGGTCATCATGCCCGGGACGGCGCCCAAGATTCTGCGTGAGGCGACGCGCGAGCATCGCTACGTGCTGCAAGCGGCGGGATTCTACGGGCAGCTGCCGTGGCCCGTGACGTGGTGACATGTCCGGCACCCTGTACGTCGTGGCCACGCCGCTCGGCAACCTCGATGACCTCTCCCCCCGCGCGGCCGCGACCCTGAAGGCGGCGGCCGCCGTCGCGGCCGAAGACACCCGGCACACGAAAACGCTGCTCGCCCACGTCGGCTCACCGGCGGAGCTGGTCAGCTTTCACGCGCACTCGCCCGACTCGGCGCTGCGCCGCATCCTCCACCTGCTGGGAGCGGGCAAGGACGTGGCGCTCGTGACCGACGCGGGCACTCCCACCGTGAGCGATCCCGGGGCGGTCCTCGTCGCAGCCGCGCGCGAGCGCGGCGTCCCGATCGTGACCGTTCCCGGCCCGACGGCGGTCGCGGCCGCGCTCGCCGTGTCGGGTCTCTCGGCCGACCGGTATCTGTTCCTCGGGTTTCTTCCCCGTAAAGGCGGCGAGCGCCGCCGGCAGCTCGACACCATCGCGAAGAGCGAGTGGACGGTGGTGGTGTTCGAGGCGCCGCCCCGCGTGGCGGAGCTGCTCCTCGATCTCGTGGCCGCGTGCGGCGGCGAGCGCCGCGCGGCCGTGGCGCGCGAGCTGACGAAAGTATTCGAGGAGACGCGCGCCGGGACCCTGACTGAGCTCGCGGGTTATTACGCGGAGGCCCCCGCCCGCGGCGAAGTCACGGTCGTCGTCGCGGGCACCGGCCACCCCGTGCGGGAAGATCGGCCCCCCGATCCCGCAGCACGCGCCCGCGCCTTACTCGCGGAAGGGATGACGCGCAAAGATGTGGCCGAGCGCCTCGCGGAGGAAACCGGGATCACGCGCAACCGCGCGTATCGGCTCGTGAACGAACTATGATGGTCGGACGGTCGGACGGTCGGACGGTCGGACTGTTACTGCTCCTCGCGCTGTACTTGCCGTCCGACGGTCCGACGGTCCGACGGTCCGTCGCTTCTCTCACGATCGGCCGCCTGCACTACGACGGCGGCGGCGACTGGTACAGCGGTCCCTCCAAACTCGTCAACCTGCTCGGCGCGATTCGGCAGCGCACCCGCCTCGCCGTCAGCGAGCGGGAACGAGTCGTGACGCTGACCAGCCCCGGCCTCTGGGACGTCCCTTACCTCTATATGACGGGGCACGGCAACGTGCGCTTCGCCGACGAAGAAGTGCCGATCCTGCGCCGCTACCTCGAGCAGGGGGGGTTCCTCCATGCGGACGACGACTACGGCATGGACAAGTCGTTCCGACGCGAGATCGCGCGTGTGTTTCCCGACCACCCGCTCGTTGAAGTTCCGTTGACACACCCGATCTATCACGTACCCTATGCGTTCCCGCAGGGCGTCCCCAAGATCCACGAGCACGACGGCCTGCCGGCGCAAGGGTTCGGCATTTTTTTGGGTGACCGTTTGGTCGTATACTATTCCTATCAAACGGACCTGGGCGACGGGTGGGAGGACCCCGAGGTCCACCACGACCCTCCCGAACTGCATGAGGCCGCGTTGCGCATGGGCGTGAATCTCTACACGTACGCCGTGAGCTCCACCCGGTGACGGGACCGGGCGCGGCCACCCGGCTGAGACGGCTCGGCGTGCCGCACGGGCGCGCCCGCGCCGCTGCGGTGCTGCTGGCCGGCGCAGGCCTGGGAGGCGCGCTGGCGGCGCTGGGCGTGCGCCTCGCGCCGCACGTCGCCGGCGTGATCGCCGCGTGGATCGCGATCGCCGGAGTGGCCGCCGCTGCCGCATGGGCCGCGCGCCGCGCGCGGCGCACCACGGCCCCTCTCGAGCTCGGCCGCCTGGCGGAGCGGGAGACCGGCGGCCGGGCGGGGAGCGTGGTCGGCGTGCTGGCCCCACAGCCGCGCCGTGGGGGGGTGAGCGCGGCCCTGCTCGCGCTGGCGGACGCGCGCGCCGCGACGGTGGTGGAACGCGCCGCACCGGGGATCCGGCGCGCGCTGGCGCGCGGCACGCGGCGCGGCGTGGCGGCGGGGATCGGTGCGGCGGCTGTGGGCGGTGTGCTGTTCGTGGCTTCGGCGCCGGTGGCCGGTCGCGCCGCCGCGTTCTGGCATCCGCTGCGCACGATCGCCGCAGCACGCCAGCCGGTACGGCTGTCGGTCGATCGTGCGATCGTGCGGCGCGGTGACAGCGTCACCGTCACCGTCCAGGTTCCCGCCGCTGTGCGCGCAACGCTCGAGACCCGGGGGCCGGGCGAGCCGTGGCGCGCCACCACGCTGACGCTCGATTCCGCGGGCCGTGCGGTCCGCCGGATCGGGCCGATCGAGGCCGACGTATTCCTGCGGGCGTCGAGCGGCGGGCGCACCAGCGTCGAGCGGCGCGTCACCGTCGCCCTGCCCGCGTTCGTGGCGGACCTCGAGCTGACGGCGCGCTATCCGGCGTATCTCGCGCGTCCCGACGAGCCGCTCGTTGCCGGCTCCGACACGATCCTGGTGCCCGAGGGCACGGTGATCGTGACGAACGGCGCCGCGAGCGTGCCGCTCGCGACGGCCGCGTGGAGGGGGAGGGGGAGGGGGAGCGGCGCCCTGGCGCGACTCGCCGTCACGGGCACGCGCTTCTCCGGGCGCCTGGCGCCGGCCGCCTCCGGCATCTGGCTCCTGGACGTGGCGACGGCCGACGGCGGGGCCCTCGAAGGCGAGGCACCGCAGTTGGCGTTGCGCGTGGTGCCCGACTCGGCCCCGGTCGTGACCGTGCCGGTGCCCGGCCGCGACACGACGCTGCCGCTGTCGCTGCGCCAGCCGCTGGTGATCGACGTACGCGACGACCACGGGTTGTCGCGCCTCCAGGTGGTGAGCTGGCGCGTGAGCCGGACCGGTAAGGTGGGCGATGCGGCGCGCGAGTCGCTCGACGTGAGCGGCGTCGGCGACCGCGCGATCGTGCAGGGCGAGCTAGACGCGGCCCGGCGCGGCCTGCTGCCGGGGGACACGTTGCGGTTCCGCGTGGAGGCGTGGGATAACGCCCCGGTGCCGCATCCGGGTCGGAGCGCGGAGATCGCCCTGCGGCTGCCGAGCCTCGAGGAGCTGCGGGCGGCGATGCGCGCCGCGACGCGCGGCCTGGTCGAGGCCGCGGATTCGATCGCGGGCTCGCAGCGCGACCTGGGCGAGCGTACCGGCGATCTGGCGCAACAGCGCTCGCGCGACGAGACGACAGGAGGCCGCCGGCCGCCACCCTCGTCCCAGGCCGGCACGTTGCCGTTCCAGGCGACCGAGCGGGCGCAGGCGGTGGCGCGCGAGCAGGAGGCGCTCGAGCAGCGCGTGCAGGAGCTGTCCAAGGCGGTGGAGGAGATCGCGCGCGCCGCGCAGGCGGCGGGGATCAACGACTCCGCGTTCCAGGAGCGGCTGCGCGAGGTGCAGCAGCTGTTGCAGCGTGCGGTCACGCCCGAGCTCGAGCAGCGGCTCCGCGAGTTGCAGGAGGCACTCGCCAAGCTCGACCCCGACGCCACGCGACAGGCGCTGCAGCGGCTTGCCGAAGCGCAACAGCAGCTCAAGGCCGAGCTGGAGCGGAGCCGCGAGCTGTTCCAGCGCGCCGCAACGGAGGGTGCGCTGGCTTCGCTCGCGGCCGACGCGGAAGACCTGAAGCGGCGCCAGGCCGAATGGAACGCGTCGGACGCGCGGCGCCCGGACAGCGCGGCGGCGGCGCGGGAGCGCGCGCTCGAAGAGCGGGCGGACTCGCTGGCGCACGGCATCGAGCAGGTGGGGAAGGACCTCGGGTCGCCGTCCGGGAGGGAGGCGTCGCTCGCGGCGCCGCAACAGGCCGCGCGGCAGGCGCAGGCCGCGATGCAGCGGGCCGCCGAGTCCGCCGGGCAGGCCGACCAGCCCGGCGCCGAGCGGTCCGGGGAGGCCGCGGAGCAGCAGCTGGCGGGGCTCCCCGAGGCGCTGCGGGCGCGGCGCGACTCGCTCGCCGGCGCGTGGCGCCAGGAGACGCTCGGCGCGCTCGACCGCGCGCTGTCGGAGACGGCGGCGCTCGCCGACCGCGAGCAACAGGTGGCCGAAGCGCTGCGCCGCGGAGAGGGCGGTCCCGCGACGCGGTCGCGCCAGGCGTCGATCGAGGAGGGGACGACGGCGGTGGAGCGGCAAATCCGCGAGGCGGCGGGGAAGCACGCGCTCGTCTCGCCGCAGCTCGAGGGCGCGCTCGGCTTTGCGCAACGCCAGATGGCGGCGGCGCGCGAGCAGCTGGAGCAGGGAGAGCCGAACACCGGAGAGGCCGGGGCGCTGAGCGGGTTCGCGGAAGCGGTCGAGCAGCTCGCCCGCATGGCGCGCGACCAGCAGGGGCTGAACGGCCAGGCGCGCGGGCTGCTGCCCATGATGGGCCCGAGCGGTCAGGCGATGCTGGAGCAGCTGCGCGCGGTCGCGGCGCGCCAGCGGGCCCTCGCGCAGCAGCTCGAGCGGCTGCAGGCCGAGGGCGGAAGCGCCGCCGCGGGCGCGCTGGCGCAAGAGGCGCGCGAGCTGGCGCGCCAGCTGGACGCGGGCCGTCTCGACCAACAGACGATCCAGCGTCAGGAGCGGCTGTACCGCCGGTTGCTCGACGCCGGCCGGACCCTCTCAGGGACCGAGCCCGACGAAAACAAAGAGCGCACCAGTCGCCCCGCCACCGGCGACAGCGTGCACCTCCCGGCGCTGCTCAGACCCGGCGCGACCGGCGCGGGTCCCAGGCTGCGCTATCCCACGTGGGACGAGCTGTCCGGGCTCACGCCGGAGCAGCGACGGCTCGTGCTCGAGTATTTCCGGAGATTGAATGCGCCCGAGCCGCGCTGAGCTCGCGGTCCTCGGGCTGTTGCTGGTTCCGGCGCACAGCGCCCGCGGCCAGGCCATCGGCCAGGGCTTCGATCTGGAGCGTGCCGGTCAGTACCAGCGGGCGGCGATCGTCTATTTCACCACGCTGCGCGCGGAGCCCACGAACCTCGCGGCGCTGCTCGGCCTGGAGCGCGTGCTGCCGTCGCTCAGCCGGCTACCCGAGCTGCTCCCGGCGGCCCAGCGCGCCGTGGCAGCGAGCCCCCGGAACGCCGCGCTGCGGGCCCTGCTGCTCCGCACCTACGTCGCGTTGAACGAGCCGGACAGCGCCCGTGCCCTGGCGCAGCGCTGGACGGCCGAGCAGCCTCGGGACGAGGCGCCGTACCGCGAGTGGGCGATCGCGCTGGAGGACGCGCACCGCTTCGAGGAGGCGCGTCAGGTGTTCCTGTTCGGGCGACGCGCGCTGGGACGGCCCGGGGTGTTCGGCATCGAGCTGGGCGAACTGCTGGAGCGCGTGGGCGAGTGGGAAGGGGCGGCGCGCGAATGGGCGGCCGCGCTGGGCGAGACACCGGCGCAGCTCCCGAGCGCCGCGAGCTCGCTCGCCGAAGCGCCGGCGGAGCAGCGGGAGCGGATCCTGCGCGCGGTCCTGGCGGCCGACCCCAAGCCCCTCGTGCACCGCCTTGCGGCCGAGCTGCTGCTGGGCTGGGGCCAGCCCGAGCGCGCCTGGAGCGTGTTCGCGCCCACCGTCGCGGAGCCGTCCGCCGACGCGGCGACCGCACTGCGCCGCTTCGCCGACCTGGCGAATGGCGGGAACACTCCCGACGCCCGCCGCGTCCGGGCACTCGCACTCGCGCGCTACGCCGATCTGGTCCCCGAGCCGTTGGCGGTGCGCGCCCGGGCGGAGGCCGCGCGCGCGTTTCTCGGGGCCGGCGACCGGGTGGCGGCGCGACGCGAGCTCGCGCACGTGGCGGCCGACTCCACGGCGCCGCCCGATGCTCAGGCGCTCGCCCAGAGTGCGCTGGTCGAAGCCCTGATCGACGACGGCCAGCTCCGCGAGGCCGCGACCCGGCTCGGCGCGGATTCACGACTTTCCAGTGACGACCGCGCGGCGTTGCGACTCAAGCTGGCGCGGGCGCGCATCCAGCGCGGCGAACTCGACCTCGCCGACTCGGTGCTCCGGGCGGACTCGAGCGTCGATGCGCTGGCGCTGCGCGGCTGGGTGGCGCTGTACTCGGGCGACCTGAAAGGAGCGCAGCAGTTGTTCCGGGCCGCGGGTCCGTACGCCGGCGATCGGCGCGACGCCACCGATCGCTCCGGCGCACTCGCCCTGCTGCAGGGGCTTCCGGGCGATCGCTTTCCCGAGTTGGGGAGCGCGTTGCTGCTCATCGCCCGTGGGGACTCGGTCCACGCGGTACCGGGCTTGCGGCTGGCGGCTGCGCGTCTGGGACCGGGGGGGGACGGAGGCGGGGGCGGGGGCGGGGAAGGCCGGGCCGAAATCCTCCTGCTGGCGGGCCGGATCGCGGTCCGGTTGGATACCTTGCAGCAGCGGACGGCGCTCGCCCTGTTCGCGGAAGTGGCGGGAATGCCCGGGAAGAGCGCGGCCGCGCCGGCCGCCGAGCTCGAGTGGGCGCGGCTGCTGCTCCGCCAACAGAAGCCGGCGGAGGCGATCGCGCACCTGGAGCATCTGATCCTGGCATACCCG
>WNGI01004654.1_pt1 | contig 12286 bp, 12 predicted proteins | sample 5400621 | NCBI WGS metagenome assembly WNGI01 (sample SAMN13153374, study PRJNA577476) | soil metagenome | isolation source: 20 cm soil or saprolite under Garry oak tree replicate 1 | place: USA:California | collected 2016-06-15 | reverse complement strand
ATGGTCGCTGCCTAGAATTTTTCCTTGAGCACTGGTCCGAATCTCGGTTTCAAGATTTTTAGGTAAAAACAATCGTATCAGTAACCACATGATTGCGATAAGCACGAACGCACCGAAAATTTCGGCGAGCACAAACTGCCACCCCATCAAAACCCAGACTACCGCCCCAAGCTCGATCACGAGATTGGTTGAAGCGAACATAAACGCGAGAGCCGGGATCAAGGCCGCACCCTGTTGAATCGCACTCCGAGCTGCCGCCACCACCGCATAGGAGCAGGAGCTGCTAGCCGCGCCAAGCCCAGTCGCGAGCGAAACCGATTTCAAGTTCGTCTGGCCAAACGCGTGGCGCATTCGTTCCTTGCTGACGAAAACCTGGAGCACACCGGAAGCCGTGAAGCCGAGCACGAGCGCCCAAAACGTCGCCCAGAGCATCGCCAGCGCGTGATACAAACTGAGCCAGAGCCCATCCATTGCCTAACCGTCGCCGCTCCGCACTTGCATTTCCAACATCATCGTTTACCAATTGCGCCGGCAATGGAGTTTGCCGTCCCTCGTTTGGGAAAACTGCGCTGACTGTTTTCAGAGCTGATGACTCCTGATGCGCGGCGAGGCGTCAGGAGTCTTTTTCATGTTCAGCTATTTTGTTGTGGCAATTGGTGGTGCGCTCGGATCGGTCGGCCGTTTCTGGCTCTCGGGCGCGATTGCACAAAAGTTCGGCGAAACATTTCCGGCGGGCACTCTGCTCGTAAACATCAGCGGCTCCTTCATTATCGGTTTTTTTGCCGCGCTTACCGGCCCCGATGGTCGCATTTGGTCGAGTCCGAGTTTCCGTCAGTTTTTTATGATTGGCGTGCTCGGGGGTTACACCACGTTTTCTTCTTTCACCTTGCAAACGCTCGCCCTCGCCCGTGACGGCGAGTGGCTCTTCGCGGCGCTCAACGCGATCGGATCATTCGTGCTTTGTCTGCTCGCAGTGTGGCTCGGCGATTATCTCGCGGTGTTACTCAATCAACGTTAGCATTTTTCGAATATGGAAGTTCCACGTGATTCAATGTTGTTGCGGATTTTCATCGGCGAAAGCGATCGCTGGAATCACAAAGCGCTTTATGAAGCGATCGTTTTGAAGGCGCGCGAAATGCATCTCGGCGGCGCGACCGTTCTGCGCGGCCCAATGGGTTTTGGGAAATCGAGCCGCATGCACACCGCAAAAATTCTGCGGCTCTCGATGGATTTGCCAATCGTCATTGAAATCGTCGATAGCGAAGAGAAGATCAGCGGTTTCCTCCCCGCACTGGAAGAAATGATGAGCGGCGGAATGGTGACGCTGGAGCGCGTCCAGGTGATTGAATATCGGCACGCGGAACGCCAGGAGTAAACTTCGTCATCCCGAGCCACAGTCGAGTGATCCCGACATGTACCTTCAGGCTTTCGCCGCGGGATCCCTCGACTCCGCTCGGGATGACGGAGCTAGGTTTCCAGCGCAATCATCGCGACGGCGTGATGCTCGGTATGACTCAAACTGATCCGGGCGGATTTCATCGCGCGCTCTTTGGCGAGGGTCTCGGCTCCGCCGTGAAGGACCAGGAACGGCTCGCCGCTTTCTTTTTTGTGCACGTCGATATCGCGCCAGCCCATTGCTTTGCCGATGCCAGTGCCGAATGCTTTCGATACCGCTTCCTTGGCCGCGAACCGGGCCGCAAAATGGCGCGCGGGAAATTTCATCGACACGCAGTAAGCGATTTCGCCCTCGGTAAAAACGCGTTTCATGAAACGTTCGCCGAACCGATCGAGCGAATGCTGAATCCGCTCGACCTCGACCATGTCCACGCCAATTCCGAGCACGCTCATGTTGAATTTACCAACGCGGCGCGGCCAGCCGCGCACCGTTTGCACGCGGATTCCCGAAGTGGTCCCGCAATTGCGGAACCGCACTCCAAAAGCTTGCGCCGGCTTCCAGCTTGCGCACTCATCCGTTGTAATTCTCCATTAATGCCAGCATTTCGCGCACAGCGTTTTCCCAGCCCATAAAAATTGCGCGCGAAACGATGGCGTGGCCGATGTTGAGCTCGGTCAAATGCGGAATCTTGTGAATGAGCGCGATGTTCCGGTAGTTGATGCCATGACCGGCATTGACCTGAAGTTTTGAACCGTGCGCATGCCGCGCGCATTGACACAGGCGATCCAGCTCCTGCGCCTCGATTTTTTCTGTGAAGGCGTTCGCCAGTTTGCCAGTGTGTAACTCGATCATTTCCACTCCGAGTTCGGTCGCGCAGTCGATTTGTTTTTCGTCGGGATCAATAAAGAGACTGACGCGGATGCCATTGGCGTGGAGACGCTGAATGGTATTGGACAAATCCCGGCGGCTGGAGATGGCATCCAGCCCGCCTTCGGTTGTCACCTCCGCGCGTTTCTCGGGGACGAGACAAACTTCATCTGGTCGAATGCGGATCGCGACGTCGAGGATTTCGGGCGTGTTCCCCATTTCAAAATTCAGTTTGGTCATGATGTTGGCGCGCAAGCGTTCCATGTCGCGGTCCTGAATATGGCGTCGGTCCGCTCGCAAATGCGCGGTGATGCCATGTGCGCCGGCGCGCTCACAAATCGAGGCCGCCGCTATCGGATCGGGCTCGGCGTTTTTTGAATCGGGCATGGTGGCGTAGCGCGCGTGCCGCAGCGTGGCGATGTGATCGATGTTAACTCCGAGGCGCAGGGTTCCCATTTCGACGATCTATCGCACAAAGATTGCACCCGGCACAAGGTCATCCCGAGCGCAGCGAAACGCAGTCGAGGGACCCCGGCGAAATGTTGTAGCTGCCGCCGTCACTGGCGGGAGTTTCTCATATTCTGCCGCTGGAGACAGCGGCAGCTACAACATTTGTCTGGTAGGACAAGACTCTGTCGAGCCACCGTGGCTCCGCGGCACGTCGAACTGCCCAATCACAAAGCGCGACCTGGAGTCGCGCCTCCCGGTTAAATTTCGCCGCGGACAGCGATCACGGTTACAAATTTCCTCAAATTTTTCGCGCGGAATTTAAAACTCAACCGTCTAGCCTTTGATCGCACCAGGGAAATCTGGTCGCGGAAGGTTCCGGTCTGCCCGCGACCCTGCGGCGCACCATTGAGCAAGGTGCCGGCGCGTTGATGTGGAGTGTGCGCATGATCGGTGTTGCGCTGGCGTTTCTGGCGCCATGGATTGTCGCGTTCGCTGCGGGCATCGGCATCGTCCGCGGAATACGCCGCTCCCGCCGTCATCGCGAGAATTAGGAACACAGGCTGACCCGTTAAAACGGTTACCCCGAGCGAAAGTCGAGGGATCCCGCCGAGTCGCCTTAAAGATTTCGCCACGGGATCCCTCGACTCCGCTCGGGATGGCGAGAGGCCCTTCTTGCTCCAAACATTCAAACATTGTAAAATGACTTGGCGCAGGTGCGCACGGAGGAAACCGATGAGTATTCAACCATTCAGCCGAACCAACCGGGCGGTGCAATCGCTGCCAAAACATCTGCTGCAATTCGCAGTCGATCAACGTTATGAAGAATACACCCCGGTCGATCACGCGGTCTGGCGTTTCATCATGCGCCAGAACATTTTTTTCCTGAAGGAATACGCTCACAAAGTTTACTTCCAGGGGTTGCTAGATACTGGCATTTCCTTCGACCGCATTCCACGGATCGAAGAGATGAACGAGATCCTTGGCCGGATCGATTGGGGAGCGGTGGCGGTGGATGGATTTATTCCGCCGGCCGCTTTCATGGAATTTCAGGCTTACAAGGTTCTCGTGATCGCGTGCGACATGCGTCAGATCCATCACATCGAATACACGCCTGCGCCCGATATCGTGCACGAGGCGGCCGGGCACGCGCCGATTATTGTCGATCGCGAGTACTCGAATTACCTGCAGCGCTTCGGCGAAGTGGGCGCGAAAGCGATGCAATCGCGGCGGGATTTCGAGCTTTATCAAGCGATCCGGCACCTTTCGATTTTGAAGGAACTGCCAAACTCCGATCCAAAAGAAGTTGAGGAAGCGACGCGTGAAGTGGAACGTCGGCAAAAGAATTTGGGTGAACCATCCGAAATGGCGCTGCTCTCGCGCTTACATTGGTGGACGGTCGAGTACGGCCTGATCGGCACGCTCGATAAACCAAAAATTTACGGCGCCGGCTTGCTCTCCTCCATCGGCGAATCGGTTTCATGTCTCGAAGCAAACGTGAAAAAAATTCCGTACTCGATTGATGCACAGAATACGCCCTTCGATATCACCACGCGCCAGCCACAACTTTTCGTCTGTCGCGATTTCAATCATCTGCGCGACGTGCTCGAGGAATTTGCCAGCACCATGGCTTATCGGATTGGCGGTCTCGAGGGCATCAACAAGGCGATCGAATGCAATAACATCGCGACCTGCGAATACTCATCGGGATTGCAGGTGAGCGGCGTCTTTAGCGAGGTGCTGACTGACGAAAGCAAACAACCAATTTACTTTAAATCGAAGGGACCTACCGCGCTCGCATTTCGAAACAAGGAGCTGACTGGGCACGGGAAGGACCGGCACGCGGAAGGATTCGGCGCGCCGATTGGGCGTTGGCGAAATGTTCATGGCGCGCCCGAAAATCTTTCTAACGACCAACTGCATAGCATCGGCATTGTCGAAGGAAGGAAAGCGACAATCGAATTTGAAAGCGGCGTCATCGTGTCAGGTCGGGTCGAAAAAATCGTCCGGCAAGATGACAAGCTGCTGTTGATCACCTTTTCTAATTGCACTGCGAAACAGGGCGATCACGTCTTGTTCGATCCGTCCTGGGGCGAGTTCGACATGGCCGTGGGCGAAAAGATCAGCTCGGTCTTTAATGGCGCCGCGGACAAGGACGCATTTCTTGAGGTCGCGCTCGTGCCGAAGGAGCGCACGATCAAAGTGCCATCCGACGCCAGGCGAAAGAAGCTGGAAAGCCTGTATCAACAGGTGCGCGACATTCGCGAGCGCAAAGTCGGTTACGAACGCTTGGGTGAGATTTGGGAGACCCAGCAGGCGCAGCATCCCGCCGACTGGTTGCTCTCGATGGAAATCTTTGAAATCCTCGACGAGGTCGGGCAGCAACCGGAGCTCAAGGAACGCGTCGCCAAATTCCTGAAGCAGGTTGCCTCAATCAACAAAGACAAACAGACTCTGGTCGATTGGGGCTTCCGCTTGGTGGAATATCACAAGATGCCGGAATACCGCGCAATCCACGAGCGTGCCGCCGCGCATTGAGCGCCAGCGAATTTAATTTCCGTCATCCTGAGCGCGGCGAAGGACCTCACAAAGCTCGTTAGCGAGTGCGAACATTGTGGGATCTCTCGCTTCGAGCCGGACTGGCGTTGTCTGCGCGGCTCGGGATGACACGTATGGCAGGGCGGCTCGTAGCGCCGCCGCTACAACGATCATTCTGTTGAAGACGAAGCTCCGTCGTCCTTTTTCCCCGCCATTCCCTCGGTTAGCCTTTTTCCTTCATCCAGCACTTTCACCACTGCAGTTCGCGCCCGCTCGCGATGTTTTCCCGTTTCGCGGTGTAGCTGATCGATCGCGCGATCGAGAGCTGTTTTAATCGTCGCAGCCGTTCCGCCTTTTTCGTACTCACGCCGCAGCACGCCCTCTAGCCGTGCCACCACTGCGTCCACCGTGTAATTGGGATTGACCTTTCGATCTTGCAACTCGTCTCTAATCGGACTGTAGGCATCGAGAACTTCTTCACTATGCGCGCCCCAGCGCAAGACCCGGTAAAAGAGCGATCCTTCGCGTTCCCCTTTGCTGACTAGATCAATCATCGCGGCCACCACTGATACGGGCATGAGCGCGAAATCGCGCAAGTTGCCGATGAACATTTTGAGCTCGAAGACCAGCACATCGCGCCAAAATTGCCAGCGCTCATCCGTCGTTTTCTGCGTATTCGGAAGGGTCGAAGTCATTCCGCATCTTCCTTCAACTGCCCTGCTACGTCACTGGAATAAGCGCTAGGCGAGTCTGGGAGTGGACGAGTCTAAAAGCGCTGCCTGAGCCAACTCGGTGCTCTCTAATTTGCTGTCATCCCGAGCGAAAGTCGAGGGATCCCGTCGCGAAACGTTTAAGCTAACGCCGCCGGATCCCTCGACTCCGCTCGGGATGACAGCCGTTTTCCCGCATCGCCCGTAGTTGCTACGAGCACTGTTTCCTTCAAAGATAACTCGCTTTACCTGCCGCGCGGTTTTTGCACGGCTCCATAGAATGCAGTTTTTTAAACCAAAACTGATCGAGTGTTTGCGCGATTACGATCGGCAAACTTTTTGCTCCGATCTGGCTGCTGGCGTAACGGTCGGCATAGTCGCGCTGCCACTCGCGATCGGTTTCGGCATCGCTTCGGGCGTCACGCCAGCGCAAGGGTTGTGGACTGCCATCATTGCCGGGGCAATCATCGCCGCGCTCGGTGGTAGCAAAGTGCAAATCGGCGGGCCGACCGGCGCCTTCGTTCCGATTCTTGCCGGCATCGTCGCGATTCACGGTTACGCCGGTCTCGCGCTGGCGACCGTCATGGCCGGGATTTTTCTCGTCGCCATGGGCGCACTCAAGCTTGGCAGCTTGATCAAGTTCATTCCGTACCCGGTGATCGCGGGATTCACCAGCGGAATCGCCATCATCATTTTTGTGGGGCAATTAAAGGAATTTCTCGGGCTCGATGTGCAGATGCCTCATCACACTCTCGAGCATGTTTGGACAATTACGCAACATCTGGGCGAGACGCACGGACCGGCGCTCGCACTCGGTCTACTCGCACTAGCCATCCTGATTCTGTGGCCGAAAAAATGGCAGGCCGTGCCCGCGTCCATCGTCGCGGTGATTGTCCCGACCATTGCCGTCGTCGCTATGCATCTCGGCGTGCAAACCATCGGCACGAAATTCGGCGGCATCCCTTCCGGATTTCCGGAGTTGAACGTGCCGCATTTCTCATTTGCGCAGATTCAGGAACTGATAGCGCCTGCCCTCACCATCGCAGTGCTCGGTGCAATTGAGTCGCTACTTTCGGCGATGGTCGCTGATGGAATGATCGAAACGCGGCATGATTCGAACCAGGAATTGATCGGACAAGGCCTGGCCAACATCGTGACGCCATTTTTTGGTGGCATCTCCGCCACCGGGGCGATCGCGCGGACGGCGACTAATATTCGCAGTGGTGGGAAAACACCGGTCGCCGGCATCGTTCATTCCGTCACCCTGTTGATTATCGTGTTGGTGGCGGCGCCGCTGGCGAAATTTATTCCGTTAGCGGCATTGAGCGCGGTGCTCTTCGTTGTCGCCTACCGCATGGGCGAGTGGGACAACTTTTCGGAGCTCGCGCGCGGACCGAAGAGCGATTTTTTCGTTCTGCTGCTAACCTTTGTTCTTACCGTCACCTTCGATCTTACCATTGCGGTCGGTGTCGGTTTAGCGATGGCCGGCGCACTTTTCGTCAAGCGAATGGAAGAAATCACGCAGATCAGACTCGTCACGCCTGAAAGCGAACTGGAGCTCGGAGGCGATTCCATTCGTGAAAAAAATGTGCCGGAAGGTGTGCTGGTATTTCGGATTGAAGGTCCGTTTTTCTTCGGCGTGGCGGAGAAGCTCGAGTCCGCCCTCGCGCGCGCCTTGCGTGTGCCTCGCGTCGTGATTTTTCGAGTGCGAGCCGTGCCGGCAATTGATGCCACCGGGTTACACGCGCTCGAGATTGCGCTCGAAAAATTTCATCGTAAACACACCCAACTTCTCCTCAGCGGCGTGCAACCGCAGCCGATGAAAGTGCTGTTTCATTCCGGCTTTGTGGACAGGATCGGTCTCGACAATATTTGCGCGAACATCGATGGCGCACTCGAGCGCGCGCGGGAAATTTTAGGGGCCAGGTAGCGATTGTTGAAACCCCTCGGCTAATGACGAATGACGAATGTCCAATGACGAAGGAATGACGAAATCCGAATGGGCAGATCGCCTTGCTGCCCTTTTGTCATTCGAGCATTTAAGCTTCATTCATCATTCGTCATTCAAAGCGCCCCGGCGGTATTTGAGAGCGTGATGTTCTCGATAATCACCGCGGGCGGCTGATTAATAGCGAAAGCTACGGCATCCGCGACATCGACAGCCGACATCATTTGCTCGCGCGGCCACTCACCGGAAACGCCGTTCCAGATTTCAGTATCGGTCGCCGCCGGGTAAATGTTCAGCATTCGCACTTTGCGCGAACGAAGTTCTTCGCGAATCGCCGTGGACAATCCTTCCAGGGCAAACTTGCTCCCGCAATACGCGCTCCAGTTTGGATAAGCGGTTTTCGCTGCGATCGACAAAATATTGACGATGCTCGAGCCCGGCGGCATTCGCGGCGCGAAATGTTGAATAAGGAAAAACGGCGCGGTTACGTTCACGCCGATGGTTTGCTCCCATTCCTGACGCGTGATTTCGGCAAACGGCTTTACCACCGCGATGCCGGCGTTGTTGACCAACAGATTAATCGGCTTATGCCCGACCTCGGCCACCAGGTCGTCGATGCCGCGAAAGTTGGCGAGATCGTGAATCAATTTTGCCGTTTTCCCGCCGCTCTTTTCCACCGCCCGGCAGGTTTCGGCCAGTGCAATGGTGTCGCGCCCATGCAATAACAACATCACATCTGGTGCGGCTAGCTTCATCGCGATGGCGCGGCCGATGCCGCGGCTGGCGCCAGTGATGAGGTAACGTTTCATCTCGTGGGGAAACGACCTCACATTCTGGTTCCCAAACTCCAGTTTGGGAACCTCGTTTTTCTCGGAAACTCTGTTTCATCAGGTCAGGAATATGATGAAGGTAGAAACGGAGTCTCGAGAGGAAGACCGTTCCCAAACTCAGTTTGGGAACGAGATGACGGAGAAGCGGAAGAGAAATTACTAAAAGGCTTCGTCTTTAAAGTGACGCTGGCCTTTCATCGCCTTGGCGTAATCGTCCTTACTCAGGATGTTTTCATCCAGTTGCATGTCGGTTCGGCAGAAATTCTTGAACCATGCTTCGATCCGCTCTTTGCTCTGCATCACTTCATTGGTGAGATAATTCGCATCGATGTTGATACATATCGCGCCGACAATGCCGAAATCCTTTCGCAAAATAGGAATGGTAGTGCACTTGAACCTGCGCGCGCCAATGTTCAGCTCGTAGTTCAATTTGTCCTCGTGCAGGAGCTGGCGCTTCTTCAGATCGATCAGCAAATTGGTCGTGCCATCGCGCAGATGCCTGCCGGTGACGTTATTTTCCAGCACAATGAGCGAATGTGATGGGTCGGCGAGGTTGTGCAGCAAGATCTCGATTCCGGAATTAGGAAATGATTTTCCGATCAAGCGAACAATCCTGACGTAATTTTCTAAATATTCGGCCGTGTCATCGGCGATTTTCTTACCTTGGTATTTCTCGAAAAGCCTGGCATAGACTTTTTGCTCCGAAGGTTCGAGCTGGGAGCGCACGTTGTTTTGTTCGCCGATAAAAATCAACTGCCGCGCCGCAGTGTAGTCGTTGTTCTTCAAGAAGTAGTGCACCCCGAGGCGGAAATCCTTGAGGTTAAATTCGGGGAAGTTTTCACGGTTGATCGAAAACGGGTAGAAATCGTAGTCCTCGAGATTGCGACCGTACTTGCGTCGTTCCTTGTATTTTCCCCAGAGAAACCCGGCAGCCAGCAGAACGAGCGAGGCGATGATCGACGCGATTACATTAACGGTGACGTCGCCGCTGAGTCCCTTGATCATATGCGTCTAGAACGTAGAGCGAGCTTAGCTAGGTTGAAAGCCTTTAGCGGGGACAGGCTGCGGGCACGCTTCTGACCTGTGCGGCGCCAGCATCGCCTTGCTTGGCGGAGCAAAAGCACTTACGAAGAAACACACTTCTGTGCATCCAGACATGCAGCAGCATGTCCCTCCACAAACTCGCCGCGGCGAGTCCGGGACGCACAGAAGTGCGTCCCTCCGTATAAGCGGGCACCACAGTTCAGAAGGCTGTGCTACACCCTGCGCAAAGTAAAACGATTGTTGGCCGTTTCCCATAATCGCAGACGCACAAGGCGCTGTTGAAGGGCGTTATCGATTTTCGGCCAGAGCGCACGCACAATGTTTTCGCCGGTGGACGGTTTATCGCGAAATTCCTCGGTCTCGAGGTCGAGATGTTTGTCGCGCCAGGGTGCGAGCGCCTGCCCCAGAGCGTTGCGCAGTTCTTCAAAATTCGCCAGCGCGCCCGAACGCTCATCATATTCGCCGGCGATTGTCGCCTCCGCCACGTAGCGATGGCCGTGTCCGCGCGGGTTATTGCATTTACCGAAGAGCTCTGCGTTCTGCGTATCGGAAAAAGAAGGCACATGCAAACGATGCGCAGCGCTAAACGTTTCGCGCATTCCCAAGAACATTCCGCCACTACTCCAAGCTTCCGCAAAAAAGTCGCCTCGTTCATGCAGGCGAACTCGGGACAATGGCAGTTTGTTAGATCCGCTTTGAAGAATATAGCGCGACAACGATTCGGTGGTGACCGGTTTCCCGGTCAATGCATCAACATCGCGATTCAAGTTCTTGTGATCGAGTTGGGTTCGAAGCGACTGAATCAATGAGGAGATTTCCTCCTGCGTCCCAAGTGCAGCTTCTGGTGCCACCGAGTCCGCGCGAAGGGTAAGTCGCGTCCGATAATTGTGACCGTGCTCGCCGGTGGACGCGCCGAAGAGTTTTTCATTCTCTAACGCGCTTAGAAGCGGAGAGATTGTTCGGCGTGCGGCGGAGAAATCGAACCAGTAATTTGCTTCAATCGCGCCGTCGGCATAAGCGGTTGCGCTGCGCTCCGGAGTTTCCCGCAGGTGCACTGCAACAAGCTTCGCCGGATCGCCGCCAAAAAGCGGTGCGACATCATCGAAAAGCTGCCGACAAACATTCTCGGCTGTCGGCACCTTCTCGCCGAACGCGGAATTATCTTCGTTCAAAAAGCGATGGTCGTAGCGGTCGTGAATGATTTGACCGGCGCGTTCTTTAATTTCGCTGATGTTGATCAGCATCCCGGTGGTGGTCTCGGGTTGACCGCTGAATACAAAGTAGGCGACATAGTTGCGGCCGGTGCCGTAACGCGCGCTGCTTTCTTCACCGAAAAGCTTGTGGTTCTCTTCTGCGGAAAATTTCGGTGCAAACAACCGCCGCGAAGCGGAGAATTCGACGCGTTTGCTAACGGTCAACAGCATGGTGGAGCAAACGCCACGACGAGAAATCGTGCAAATGACGCATGGAAGATAAGCATCCTGCCTGACTCGGCCGCCAGGCTTCCAGCCTAGCGAAACGCAAAACTCGACGGGCAAGATGCCCGTCGTCCGAGACAGGCTAGAAGCCTATCTTCCGTTATTCTTTTAGCAGCGAGAGGAACTCGGAACGTGTGCGCGCGTCCTCTTTGAATGTGCCGAGCAGGCAGGACGTTTTCATGACCGAGTTTTGCTTCTCGACCCCGCGCATCATCATGCAAAGATGCTTCGCCTCGACGACGACCCCGACTCCAGCGGGATGCAGCGTTTTCATCAAGGCATCGGCGATCTGCACGGTAAGATTCTCCTGAATTTGCAGTCGGCGCGCGAAGACATCCACCAACCGCGCGACTTTAGATAGACCAATCACCTTTCCATTCGGGATATAAGCAACGTGCGCACGTCCGATAAACGGCAGGAGATGATGCTCGCACATCGAGTAAAGCTCGATGTCTTTGACCAGAATGATCTCGCTCGCATCAGACTCGAAGATGGCGCCGTTCACCACATCATCGAGGCTTTGCCGATAGCCGTTCGTCAAAAACTCCAAGGCGCGTGCTGCGCGAGTCGGCGTCCTTAGTAATCCCTCCCGGTTCGGATCTTCGCCAATAGCCTGGAGCAATTGCAGGAACGATTGTTCCATGCTCGCCCGCTTGGCGGCGCCGCAACGAGGAATATTGCGAATGCGGCGCTCAGCTGCTTCCAGCTCGGTCTCGTGGTTGTGCACAATAACTAATCGAGCCAGCTCAGCGGGTATTTCTCATCATCAAGCGCGACGGCCGCCTCGGTCAGCTCGAGCGTATGCTGCGTATCGAACATAACCGCCAGCTCCTCCGTCCGCTGGGCGTTCTTACTCGCCATGATCGTGCCCGGATGCGGTCCGTGCGGAATTCCGCGCGGATGCAGCGTGATCGAGGCAGGCTCGATTCCGCGACGCGACCCAAAATTACCGCGCACGTAAAACAAAACTTCGTCGGCTTCGACGTTATCGTGGACCCACGGAATTTTGACGGCCTCGGGGTGCGTAT
>WNGI01008766.1_pt1 | contig 12288 bp, 13 predicted proteins | sample 5400621 | NCBI WGS metagenome assembly WNGI01 (sample SAMN13153374, study PRJNA577476) | soil metagenome | isolation source: 20 cm soil or saprolite under Garry oak tree replicate 1 | place: USA:California | collected 2016-06-15 | reverse complement strand
GGTCCATATCGAAAGAGTCGATGCGCGTCAGCGTGTGCACCACTGTGTCGATGCCAACCGCTCGGACGAGCTTGCCGATGAGCGAGTGGCGGATATCGAGCTTGAGATAGTCGGCGCGACCAAGGTCGTGGCGCGGCTCACGGATGTCGATGCCGATGACCTCCGCGACGTCGGGATCTTCCGCGAGGCGCTGCACGACCAGAGCTCCCCACCAACGCGCGACACCGGTCACCAGGACGCGTCGTTTCTTGGTCATGCGCTTCCATGATGCCGGATAGTCCGGATTATCCGGGGATCTGCCCCATCGATATGCCCGGTCCGTCCGGACTATCCGTGACACTGGCCATCAGTAGGTTCGCTTGATGACGTCACGCTCCATCAGGGCGACCGCCTTTGACACGGCCCCTAGCAGCGGCGATTTCGCCTGACGCAGCGCGAATTCGAGTTGTCGCAGCAGCGAGTAGAGGGCCTTCATCGCTTTGATCGCGTCGCCGATGTCCACATTCGCAGGCAGCGGAATGCGATCCAGCGGCTCGCCTGTGGACCAGCGATACGCGAAGTCGATGTAGTCGTGCGACGGCGCCCGTAGGTTGGGTTCGTCGAGGTCGCGCTCCATGTCGGCGAATCGGAAATAAAGGGAGCGGACCAGGCGCGCGGTCTGCGCGATGGCCGGAGTCGGATAGCGGCGCGGGCCGCGTGACTGACGGTCTCCTCGTCGCTCGCGATCCTCCGCGGCCAACATGACGATCACCCCACACACCTCTTCGGGGGTCAAGCCCTCGAGCCAGCCGAGCCACACGGCCTCGGCCACCAGGATCGTGTTCTCGCCATAGACGCGGGCGGCGAACAGCCCCTTGTCGGTCGGCTTGCTGTTCTTGAGAAAGCCGGTTTCGGACAGGATCGCGGAGAGCCGGCGAAGCTTGCGCGGGTACTCGTCCATCTGGCCCGTCGCCTCGCGCTGCCCCCGGTCCAGCTCCTGCTGCAGCGTGCGGATCTCGCCGTATCGCTGCAAGAGCTCGCCGAACCGCGGCGAGCGGACCACCTTCAGCTTGCGCTGCCGGTCGAGCAGCCCCTTGGCCTCTACCTCCAGGCGATGCGAAACGCGCTGCGGGCCGCTCATGGCTCGGGTGCGGCGACCGCCGCGGCCGCGTCGCTGCGCCCCCGCCTCGCGCCGCAGCCTCTTGAGCTCGATCCGGATGGCCCGCCGCCGTTCCTCGATCTTGAAGTACTGCGCCACGTCCTCGATCGAGATCTCGGGGTCGTCCCACATGCGCCGGGCGTCCGCGAGCTGTTCCCGGACGTTCGTCAGCCGCTCGCCGGCGTCGGAGGCGGCGAGGCGCTTCTGGAACTGTCCGAACGACCGCTGCATGAGCGCCTCGGCCTCCGCGGGCGTGTACACGCGAAGCAGGTTGAGGGCCATGTTGTAGCTCGGCAGAAACTTGGACTCGACCACAAGCGTCGGGCCCATCGCGACCTCGTAAATCGTCCCGACCTCGACGTCGGCTTCCTTGAGGATCGCGCCATGCCCGATGACGTCGATTCCGCGCCGTCCCGCGCGACCCATCAGCTGCGTCAGCTCTCCCGTGGTCAGCGTGGAGAAGTTGACGCCGTCGAATTTCGTGAACGACGAAACCACCACGCCGCGTGCCGGCATGTTGATGCCCAGTGACAGCGTCTCCGTCGCGAACACGACTTTGATCAGCCCGCGCTGGAAGAGCTCCTCGACCATCTCCTTGTGGTAGGGCAGAAGGCCGGCGTGGTGCTCGGCCAACCCGCGGCGCAGCAGCCTGGCGTCGACCATGCGGCGGAACAGGGCCTCTTCATCCTGGTCCTTGAGGCCCTGCAAGCGTTCGGCGGCGACGCGATCGATCGCCTCTTTCTCGGCCGCCGTTGTCAGGTCGATTTCGTGGTAGGCGCATCGCTGCAGCGCCTCGCGGCAGCCGCGCCTGGAGAAGATGAAGTAGATCGCCGGCAGCATCTCGAGGCTGCGCAGCTGCTCGATCACGTGCAGCAGGTCGTTAGAGGGCAGCCCGCGGTAGCCGCCGATCCGATACGAGGCTTCCTCTTCCTGTGCCGCCTTGCTCCAGGTCCGCTGGTCGATGCCGCCGTCCGGCTTGAAGAGGGGATAGAACCGGTTGTTGATCGCGAGCCACATCTTCAGCTCGACCGGGCGGACGTCGTGGAAGACCGTCTCCATCCCGCCGCGGTTCTCTGCCATCCAGGCGGCGATCTCGCGGTAGTTGCCGATCGTGGCCGACAGGCCGACCAGCTTGATCGTCAGCGGCGCCTGGATGACGATCTCCTCCCACACTGAGCCGCGAGGGAAGTCGTCGATGTAATGCACCTCGTCGAGCACGACGTAATGGACAAGATCGAGGCGCCCGGGGTCCTCGTAGATCAGGTTGCGCAGGATCTCGGTGGTCATCACGACGACGGGCGCGTCGTCGTGGATCGTGTTCTCGCCCGTAACCAGGCCGACCAGCGACTCGCCATAGGCGCGGACGAAGTCGTGGTACTTCTGATTGCTCAGGGCTTTGAGAGGCGTCGTGTACAGGACTTTCGCGCCATCCCGCAGGGCGCGAAAGATCGCGTACTCGGCGACGATGGTCTTGCCGCTCGAGGTCGGGGCGCTGACAAGAACGCCGCCGCGGCCGTGGTCGAGCTTCTCGATGGCCTCGCGCTGAAAGGGGTCGAGGCTGAAGGGGAGGGTGGCCTCGAACTGGGCGATCAGGGAGCCCGAGGTCCCCTCGCGCACGGCCTTCATCGAGGGGCGCCCGCGAAATCACGGCGAAGCCTCAGATTTCGTGGGGATCTCACAGCTGGATCAGCTCAGTCGAGACGTCGGTGATTCGCGCGCCGTCACTGTGCGACTCGATGAACGACAGCGCGGCGGCGAGGACCTTGTCGGCCTGTCGCCCATCCCCGCTCACCGTGGCGATAGCCAGCTCGGCCAGCTGCCACCGGTCGAGCTCGCCGACCTCGGCCGCAGTTACGTGTAGCTCCTGACGGAGTCGGCGGAGCAGGCCGCTGACCACTCGGCGTTTGGACTTGAGCGATCCGGAGTCCGGCAGGTGCAGCACCACCCGGGCGATGCCGATCGCCACGTTGGAGGCCATCACGATTTCAATAATCATCGTTTGAGCCCTGGACGCGCCGGTGACGCGGGCGGAGTGCTTCTATCGATTAGATTGAGCCTCGTGGTGGCGGGGCGGGAGGCCCTGGCGCGGGAGCTGGTCAAGGCCTCTTATCTGAAGGGCGACTTCGTGCTGCGGTCGGGTCGGCGCTCCAATCGCTATTTCGACAAGTTCCTGTTCGAGACGGATCCGGCCCTCCTGAAGGAGCTCGGCCGCCACCTTGCGGAGCTGGTTCCAAAAGACACGCAGCGCCTTGCCGCGCCTGAGCTGGGGGCGATCCTACTCGGAGGCGCGGTAGCGATGGAAACCGGACTTCCGCTTGTGCTAGTGCGCAAGGAACCCAAGGGCTACGGCACCGCCAAGCAGCTCGAGGGACGATTCGAAACCGGCGATCGGATAACCGTGATCGAGGACGTCGTCACGACGGGAGGCGACTCGCTTCGCTCGGTGCAGGTGCTCCGCGGCGCGGGCCTCGAGGTCATCCATCTGGTCGTCGTGCTGGACCGCGGAGAAGGTGGCGAGGACAACATCCGCGACGCGAAGATTCCTTACACGCCGCTGTTTCGCGTGCAAGACCTGCAGCTTGACTGAGCTTCTATTCAGAGGCGGGACGGTCCACACCGCGGTAGGTCCCCAGCAGGCCGACGTGCACGTCACCGACGGAGTGATCACCCGCGTGGAGCGGAGCCTTCCAGTGCAAGGTAGGGTGATCGACGTGTCGGGGATGTATGTGCTGCCCGGCGGCGTGGATGTCCACGTCCACAGTCGCGACCCGGGGTTTCCCGAGAAAGAGGATTTTGCAAGTCTTACCGCCGCCGCTGCCGCTGGAGGGATCACCGTCGTGCTGGACATGCCGAACACGGTCCCGGCGGTCGACACCGCCGGCATGCTGGAGTCGAAGGCCGCAATGGCGCGCAGCAAGGCACGCGTCGACTTCGGCCTGTGGGGCCTCATCCGCTCGAGCACGACGACGGATCAGCTCGAGGCGATGGCTGCCGCGGGCGCGATCGGTTTCAAGGCTTACCTTGCTTACTCGTTCAGCGTGAGCCGCAAACAGGTCCTTTACTCGCCGGGCACCGAGGACCCGGACCTGGAGCCGCCCGCGGACTACGGCACTCTCGCCCGGCTGGCGCCGGCGGTGGCGCACCTGGGCCTGCCGCTGGCGATCCACGCCGAGGACCCCACCGTCCTGGCCGCGTTCCGGCGACCCATCTCGAGTTACGAGGACCTGCTCGCATCGCGCCCGCCCGAGGCGGAGGCAGTGGCCGTCTCGGCGGCCGCGGCCGTGGCGAGAGAATCGGGTGCCCACCTGCACGTCGCCCACCTGTCCAGCGCCTTGGGCCTGCGGGCGGCCGAGGATGCGATGCGAATAGGAACGACCTTGACCCTCGAGACATGCCCTCAGTTCCTGCTCCTCACATCAGAGGACTTCGAGCGCGTCGGGTCGGCGATGAAGATGCTGCCCCCGATACGGACAGCCGCCGACCGTGAGGCCTTGGTCGATGGCCTCGAGCGCGGGGCGATCACGATGGTCAGCACCGATCACGCACCCCACTCCGATGAGGAGAAGTCGCTGCCCTTCGAAGATGCGCCGGCGGGAAGCCCGGGGGTGCAGACCCTCTACCTCAGCTGCCTGCAGATCGCCAAGGACATGGGTGACGTCTGGATTGCGCCGCGCTGGGTGAGCGAAGCACCCGCGCGTCTTGTGGGCCTCGAAGAGCACAAGGGCGCCATCGCTCCCGGCTTCGACGCCGACCTCGTGATCGTCGACCCCAAGGAAAAGACGCGCGTCCACCCGGACCGGATGCGTTCGCGGCAGCGACATGGCGCGCTCGAGGGCATGACCTTCGATTTCGCGATCAAAGATGTCTACCTGCGAGGAGAGTCGGTTGCGAATGGGGCGACGGCTCGGGGGCGCATGGTCCGACCCGCGATGGTGGTCGGATGAGTTTTCGGCTTATCGCGCTCGCGGGGCTGGTCCTCTTCGTCGGTTGCACGAGTGGGGGTGGGAGCGCGGGCGCGTCGCCGTCCGCAACGCGCAGCGCGGAGCCTTCGCCTCTGGCCAGGGCGTCAGGTCAGATGGACGCCGAAGTCTCCATGCCGCCAGGCTTTCCATCCGACGTCCCGATCTACCCGAAAGCGCGGCTCACAGCGGGGGCGTCGTTCGACTCCAGCGGCCAGGTTTCGTGGGGCATGGAGTGGGAGACGCTCGACAGCGTGTCGAAGGTGCAGACGTTCTACTCGGACAAACTGAAACAGGGCGACTGGACGATCTCGGTCACTGGCTCGGGGAGCAACACGTTCGCCGCGACCTTTTCGCGCAAGAGCAACTCGCACGTCCTGGGCACGCTTGCCTCGAACGGATCCTCAGGCGTGACCAAGATCCTCATGAGCCTGATCGCCCCGGCGTCGTAGCACCGGCACGCTCTTCCTGGAGGGGAGAGGGTCCGCGTTCTCCTAGGCTCTAGCCCGCGCGCCTCCGAAGATCGGGTTTTGAGCCCACTCGCGCTCCAGGCTTGTCGCCGGTCCGTGGCCGGGGTAGAGGGCTGTGGCCGGCGGCAGCCGCAGCAGCTTGGTCTGGATGCTGATCATCTGGCGCCGGAGGTCCGTCTCCGGCATCTGACGGCCGATGCCGCCGGCCAGGATCGTGTCGCCGACGAATGCGTGGTTCGCGATCACGAAACAGACGCTGCCAGGCGTATGCCCCGGGGTGTGCAGAACCTCGACCTTGAACTCACCGAAGTCGAGCTCGTCTCCGTCGATGAGGTAGCGGTCCGCCGAGCGCAGGAACTGCTTTGCGTCGGCGGAGTGAATCCCGGTCTCGCCTCCGGTGATTGACTTCAGGTCGTCCTTGCCACCCACATGGCCGGGATGCCCGTGCGTGGCGAGGATGTACCTGATCGTGAGGCCGTTTGCCTGCTCGGCGATCTTCTCCGCGGGCATGCCGGGATCGATGACCACGGCCTCCTTGGACCTGGCGTCGGAGACGACGTAGCAGTTGACCTCGCGGTCGAGCTTGACTTTGACGATGGAGAGCTTTGCCAACAGTCACTATTTACCGCAATGGAGCGCACGGCGGTGGTCGGCTTTGCGGTGGTACTCCTGCTGGTGTGCCTTTTCTGGATCTACGGCTACATCAGGCGGCGCTCGAAAAAGCGCTTCTAAGGCCCGCACCGCCCCATCGTGGTTGCGCCGGCCCCATCCCCCGGCTTTTACCCCACGGAGTCTTCGACTCCGCGGGGACCCCTTAGGCCGGGTACTTCCCCGCAGAGCGGGGAAGAGTTAATTGCCTTTCTATTGGTCGAGGACGGACTGGATCTTCTGGCGCAGCCCGTCGAGCGTGTCGAACCGGTCAAGCGCCGGTTTCGCACGCGCCCTGTCGGGATACTTGGCGATCTGGACCGCATCGAGCAGCAGCTCGATCTCCTCAGGCGTGAAGTTCAAGGTCTTGAGGACGACCTCTTTGGGCCGGCTCCCCGGGCGGTCGACCGTTTCTTTGATCACGTCGTCGGTGTCGCTGACTACTTGAGGCCGCGTCGGCCGGAACAGCTCTTCGGAACCGACGAGTGATGCGCGCTTGAAATTCGGCATTGGTGAACCCCTTAATCCGGTACCCGGTGATCTTCTATGACTTTCGCAGCCAGCGAGCGATAGGCCTTGGCCCCATCAGACTCGCGCGCGTAGGTCAGGATGGATTGGCCGGCGAGCGGTGTTTCCGCGAAGCGGATCGAGTCGGTCACCGCGAACTCATAAACCTTGTCGCCGTACTTCTCCCTGACCGCCGCCAGCACCTCTTGCGAGTGCAGGGCTCGGTGCTTGTACAGCGTTGGAAGGATGCCTATCAGCTCGAGGCGAGGGTTGAGCCTGCGCTTCACACGCTCCATCGTGACCAACAGCTCCTGCATTCCCTTCAGCGCCAGGAACTCCGCCTGGAGCGGGACGAGCACCTCATCCGCGGCGACAAGCGCGTTGATCACGATGAGGTCGAGCGACGGCGGGCAATCGATGATGATGAAGTCGTAGCGACGCTGCACGGGGTCGAGCTTGTCGCGCAGGATGCTTTCGCGGCCGATCTCGTTGATCAACTGGTTTTCGGCGCCGGCCAGCTCGATGTCGGCCGGGATGTAGTGGACGCCCATCTGAGCGGCTTCCTGGACGACGTCGGTGACCGTGGTCTCCGGGTCCACCAGAAGGTGGTAGATGGTCTTCTCCATCTCACCTGACGGCTTCATGTACAGCGTGAGATGACCCTGGGCGTCGAGATCAATGAGCAGGACGCGTTGGCCCAACTCGGCGAGAGCGGCGCCCAGGTTGACGGCGGTGGTCGTCTTGCCAACCCCGCCCTTCTGCATCGCTACGGCGATCGTTCGGGCCAAAAGTCGATGCGAGTCTAACTGAATACGGCGGGTTTGACCCGTGCGCCTTAGCTGGGGGAGGCTGCGTACCCGTCCTCTAGAATGCTGCCCGACCCGTGATCATCGACATTGTCATCGTCCTTGTAGTGGTGGTCGCGTTGATCACCGGTTTCCAGCGCGGCGTCATTCAGCCGCTGATGGCGGAGATCTTTTTCTTCGGCACTCTGCTCGCGGTGTTCCGGTTCCACGACCAGTACACGACCGAGATGCAGAAGCTGCTTCACCTCACGCCCGTTCTCAGCATCTTCGTCGCGCTCATCATCGCGGTGGTCCTGGGTGCGGTCGGCGGCGCCATCGGCGGCATGTTCCACCGCATGGAGGCGATCCGGGGCGTGGACGGCCTCCTTGGCGTGTTTGTCCACGGCCTGGTCACGTTGGTCGTCATCTACCTTGCCGTCTCTGCGCTCGTCACCCTTGACAACGCGTTTGAGCCCGCGTTGAAGAGCGCCAACCTCACCTTGACGCAGGTGAACCAGCTCCAGAGCCAGATCCTCTCGAATCCGATCACCGCCGCCCTGGTGTCCAAGTCCGACCTGGCGGCGCTCAAGGCGGCCGCTGCAAAAAACAATGCAGCCCACCTGGACTCGGTCGGCGGCATTCACCAGCTGCAGCAGATCTATACCGACTTCCTGCAACCGCAGGTCCACAGTTCACGCATCGTCCCGTTCATCCTGGGCTTTGGCAGTCATCTGCCGTTCATCGGCCACGTCGGGCCTGGAGACCTCAAGCCGCTTCCGACTCCAAGCCCAGTGACGTGTCCGACGCCGACCGCAAAGGCCACGGCGTCACCTAAGCCCACTGCCTCGCCGAAGACGACGCCCACGCCGGTGCGCTGCCCGACTCCGAGCCCGACGAAGTAACTTAGACGCGTGCTGGACCTGGGGCTGACCTCCGATCAGGAGCAGCTGGTCGCTACCGTGCGGGACTTCTGCGCCCGCGAGTTTGCGCCGAACATCGCCGCCAACGATCGCGCCGGGCGTCATGACCCCGAGATCTTCGCCAAGCTCGCGTCGCTCGGCCTGCCGGGCGTGTGCTTCCCGCAGCGCTATGGCGGCCACGGCCTCGACTACCTGTCTTTGGGCCTGGTCTGTGAGGAGCTGGAGTACGTCGACACCGTCTACCGGACGGTGCTCTCCGTGCACGTCGGCCTCGTCGGAATGGGGCTGTACACCTGGGCGACGGAAGATCAGAAGCAGCAGTGGCTCGTCCCGATGGCATCGGGCAAGAAGCTCGCCTGCTACGGGCTGACCGAGCCCAACGCCGGCTCCGACGTCGCCTCGATGCAGTCGACCGCCAAGCGGCGTGGCGACGGCTACGTGCTCAACGGGCAGAAGGTCTGGGTCTCCGACGCCGACACGGCGGACTTCCTGCTCGTCTTCGCGAAGACGGATCCGAAGGCCGGCTATCGCGGCGTCTCGGCGTTCATGCTCGACCGCGAGGCCTGCGGCAAGGCGCTGCGTACGGAACCGATCGTGGACCGCCTGGGGATCCGAGCCGGCGATGTGGGGTCGATCTTCATGAGCGACGTCGAGGTGCCAGAGGCAAATCGGATCGGCGACGAAGGCGACGGGTTCAAGATCGCGATGAGCTGCCTCGACAACGGTCGTTACACGGTCGCCGCCGGTCGCCGCGGGCGCAACGGGCACTGTCCGCGCCTGCGTGGATGCGTCGGTCAAATACGCGCGAGAGCGAAAGACGTTCGGCCAGGAGATCGGCCGCTACCAGCTGATTCAGCAGATGATCGCGCGCATGTCGCGCGACTACGAGATCTGCCGGCTCCTTTACTTCAAGGTGGCCTGGATGAAGAACATCGGGGCGCGGCACACGCGGCAGGTCTCGATGGCCAAGCAATATGCGACCGACGCCGCGTTCAACGCGGCCCACGACGCGGTCGAGGTGCATGGCGCGTACGGATACTCGGCCGAGTATCCCGTCGAGCGTTATCTGCGGAACGCGCGCGCCCCGATCATCTACGAAGGCACACGCGAGGTGCACACGATCCTCCAGGGCGAGTACGCGCTGGGTTATCGCGAGGACCAACCGGTCAAGAAGTCGCTGCCGCCGTACCAACCGGACTGAGAGGCCACCGGCCAACGGACAGTCCGGACCAACCGAGCTGAAGCCCGATGCAAACCTCGGACAGTCCGGACCATCGGTTGTTCGGTCGTCCCGCAGCGCCGCAGCGACGTCTCAACCACCTCGATTTCATCGTCCTGTCGCTGTACTGGGTGGCGATCGGCTACCTCTGGAACAGCCTGACCGCTCTGATCCTGCCGGACATGATCATCCAGTTCGTCGGCAGGGAGCACGAAGGCGTGGCGGCAAGCCTGCTGAAGTCGATCGGCACGGTCATGGCGATCGTGTGGCAGCCCATCGTCGGTGGGATTTCGGACCGCGCGCTCACGCCCTGGGGTCGCAGGCGCCCGTTCATCGCCGCCGGCACGGCCGGCGACCTTCTGTTCCTGACCGGGATTGCCCTCGCGGGCAACTACTGGTGGCTGGTCCTCTTCTACTTCCTGCTCCAGTTCGCCTCCAACACCGCGCAGGCTCCGTACCAGGGCCTGCTGCCGGACGTGGTGCCGGTAGCTCAGCGGGGCGAGGCGTCCGGCTACTACGGGGTCGCGAACCTGGTCGGCATCGCGAGCGGGACGATCGGCGCGGGCTTGCTGCTCTTCCACTTCGGCCGGTCGGCCGCGATCGCCTCGATCGGGGTCGTTCTCCTGACGACGATGCTGGCCACGGTGCTGGCCGCGCCGGATCGCGCCCAGCCGACCGAGTCGCAGTTCCGCAGTCTTCGAGACCTGCTCATGACGACCTTCGGGGTCCCGCTGCGCCACCGCGCGTTCCTGTGGCTGATGGCGTCGCGCCTGCTGATCTTCATGGGCTTCGGCGGGCTGCAGAACTTCGCGTTTTTCTACTTCGACAACGTGTTCTTCCACCACGACCCGAGGGCGACCGCCGCCGCGACGTCGACGCTGCTCGGGATCTCGATCGCCGTCGCGGCGCTGGTGACGTGGCCCGCCTCACGCCTTTCCGACAGGCTGGGGCGGCGGCCGCTCATCTTCGTGGCCGGGTTGTTCGGCGCCGTCGGCACCCTGGTCCTCGTTTTCAGCCACTACCAGTGGGTGCCCGACGCGATCGTGGCGCCTCTAGCTCGAGCGCTCCGCGTTCCTGACCTGGCTGCTCAAGCCACGCTCACGGGCCTCGTGATCGGCATCGGCCTGGGGATGTTCTTCTCGGTCGACTGGGCGTTCATCCAGGACATCATCCCGGCCAACCAGGGAGGGCTCTACATGGGGTTCTCGAACATCGCGACGGCGGGGGCGGGCATCATCGCCGTCTTCATCGGCGGGCCGCTGCTGGACGCCTTCAACGCTGGTCCGAAGATTCTCGGCCTGCCCGGCGGATTTCCGGTGATCTTTGCGGTTTTCGTGATTTGGTTCGTCATCGGGTCGCTTAGCATCCTCAAGGTGCCGGAGAGACGTCCCCTCCCTGACCCTCCTCTGCAGGTGGGGAGGGGGAATTGATGAACCTGGACGGACTGCGCCCATGGGCGGGGCTGGTGGGCGGTACGCCGCCCGATGTCGTCATCGCGGGCATCGCCTACGACGGCTCGGCCGTCTACCGGAAGGGCGCCGCTTTGGCGCCGCATCGGATTCGCGAGCTGTCGGCGGTGATGCCTCCGGTCACGGAGGAAGGTCACCTCTTGACGGGACTCCACGTGCAGGACATCGGCGACCTGGACCCGGGTCACGACATCGAGGCTGGTTGGATGACACCTATGCAGCGGCTCGCCGCTGTGCCGACCGAATCGTTTCTCACGGTGCTCGGCGGAGACCATTGCACGGCAATCTCGACGTTGAGCGCGCAGATGCGCCGGCACCCTGGCCTCTACGTGCTGTGGGTCGACGCGCACCCTGACCTTTGTGACTTCTCACGCGGCAGCCGCTGGACCTGCGGATGCGCGCTGCGGCGAGCGCTCGAAGCTTCCGGCATCGAGCCGTCGCGGGTGGTGATCGCGGGCGGCCGCGACTACGACCCCGAAGAGCTCGACTTCATCGCCAAGAACGGCGTGTTGCTGGTGTCCGCAGTGGAGATCGCACGCGACCTGCGGGCCGCCGCGCGCAAGATCGCGGAACGGCTGGCCGGCCAAAAGGTGCACGTCTCGTTTGACATCGACGTCCTGGATCCCGCCTTCGCGCCGGGTACGGAGATTCCATCCGCAGGCGGCCTGTCGAGCCGCCAGGCGCTGGACCTTTTGCGCGGCGCGACAGAGCGGCTTTTGCGCGGCGCGACAGAGCGGTCGCGCCTGGTCGGCTTCGATGTGGTTGAGGTCTCTCCGCCCTTTGACCACGGGGACATCACCACACTCGCCGCGCTGAAGATGATCTTCGAGGTGTGGGGCATGGTGAAGAGCGGGCGCGAAGCCGGCGCGTACGAGATGCGTGGCAAGCGCTGATGTAGTCATCGCGGGCGGCGGCGCCATGGGTTGCGCCCTCGCCTACCAGCGCGGCCACTTACCCGGTTGGTCCGGACGAAGCGGCGTGCAGTGCGAGGCAGACCCCGGATAGTCCGGACTGACCGGGGTTGACGGCGCTTAGCGCCACCTCCCTCTCCGCGGGAGTGGGCGTTAGTGCTTGAAGATCAGGGCCAGGGCCATCAGGCCTCCGCCGGCCAAGAGCAGGACCACTCCGCAGCCCATCGAGACCGCCGTATAGATGATGCCGCCGCTCGCGGCG
>WNGI01004653.1_pt1 | contig 12288 bp, 8 predicted proteins | sample 5400621 | NCBI WGS metagenome assembly WNGI01 (sample SAMN13153374, study PRJNA577476) | soil metagenome | isolation source: 20 cm soil or saprolite under Garry oak tree replicate 1 | place: USA:California | collected 2016-06-15 | reverse complement strand
GATCTGGATGATTGGCAGCATGTTCGCCGCGTGCATCGCGGCGATGTGGCTGATCCCGATCGACAGGGTTGTGACCACGCAAGGAAAGGTGGTCTCCCAGGCGCCGATGGTGGTCGTGCAACCACTGGAAACGTCGATTGTCCGCTCGATCGATGTGACGGAAGGGCAAAGCGTTCATGCGGGCGACGTGCTTGCTCGGCTTGATCCTACCTTCGCCAGCGCCGATGTCGGCGCGCTGCAAGCACAAGTCTCCAGCCTGCAAGCCGAGGTGGCGCGCATGCAGGCCGAGGTGGAGGAGCGGTCCTTCCAATATTCCGGCCTTGATCCGCCGATGTCACTACAAGCCGCGATCCACGCGCAACGTGAGTTGGAGCGGAGGTCCAGGCTGGAATTCTATCGTCAGAAGATCGATGCCCTGGCATCCACAGCGGCGCGGTCGGCCGCGGATGCAACAGCTTTCCATGAGCGGCTCGTCGTCGCGCAAACAGTGGAATCGATGCGCAAGAAATTGGAGGCACTGCAGGTCGGCAGTCAGCTCAACGCCTTAATCGCAACCGACAGCCGGCTCGAAATCGAGCGCAGTCTGTCCACTGCCATCAAGACGGCTGAGAGCGCCAAGGCCGAACTGGCGGCCATGATCGCCGAGCGTGACGCCTACATTCAGAATTGGCGCGTCCAGATCGCCCAAGCGCTGTCGGAAGGATCCCGAAAGTTGAGCGATGCCCGGGAATCGCTGAACAAAGCGATGTTGCGGCGCCAAATGGTCGAGCTGCGCACCGACCGAGATGCCACGGTGCTGACGATTGCCAAGGTTTCCGAGGGCTCCGTGCTGCAAGCGGGTGAGCAACTGGTGACGCTGATGCCCGCCGATGCCCCGCTCGAGATCGAAGTGAACGTTGCAGGGCATGATAATGGCTTTGTCCACGTCGGCGCCCCGGTGGCCGTCAAGTTCGACACCTTTCCGTCGACGCAGTACGGCTTGGCGTACGGAACGGTCCGCACCATCAGCGCCGACAGCTTCACCGCGCAGGACAGCGCGAAAGCCCGCTCCGCCTCGGTTCCTGTGAACCCCGCCAACACCGAGCCCTTCTACCGTTCGCGCATCACCCTCGACCGGTTGATGCTGCACGATGTGCCGGCTGGCTTTCACATCATGCCCGGCATGCCGGTTACCGCCGACATCAAGGTCGGCAAGCGCACTGTCATGGCTTACCTCCTCGGCCGAATTCTACCAGTGATGTCGGAGGGGATGCGCGAACCGTGAGACGCACCCACGAAGGGACCACGAGCCGCAAAAACGCAGGTGCGAGGCGCTTGAGTTTTCTCGATCGTGTCGTCAGCCTGCTGTCGGCATCGGCAGCACTGCGACGCGCAATCCACCTGAAAAAGCAGCGTCGGATGGCGCAGGCCTTTACGCTCTTCGCCCGTGCCGCCGGCGCAGGCATCGCAGAGGCCGAATACTGGGTCGGGCGCTGCTATCTGGACGGTTCGGGCGTCCCGGTCTGCCTCACGGAGAGTGTGCGCTGGCTTGCGCGCGCCGCGGCTCAGGACCACGTTGAGGCCCAGTGGTTGCTCGCCGCACTGCACATTCACGGCTATGGCCCCTCAGGGGACCGACAAGCCATTGCAGGCGAGTCCGCCGAGACAAGCCTGTTCTCAGCCAAGCAGGTGCTAGAACCCGACTTTGTGGCGGCGGAGAAATGGGCGCGGCGGGCCGCCGAGCACGGCTCCGCAGACGGACAGGCTGTGCTTGCCTACATCCTGACCTCCGGCCCGGAATCGATGCGCAACCTGGAGGAGGCGCACCGGTGGTATCAGCGGGCCGCCGAAGCCGGCTGTCCTCAGGGCGCGTTGGGATATGCACAGTCGCTCGCGCGATCGGTCAAGGACGAGGAAGCGCAGCGCAAGGTGGTCGAAAATCTCCGTCGTGCCGCACAGGCGGGGTTGGCACCGGCGATTTATCTGCTTGGCGTGATGACTGAACGCGGGGTCGGAACGGAGCGCGATCCTGCGGCCGCGGCAGGCCTTTACCGGAAGGCGGCCGCCAAGGGCAATCGTTCCGGCCAGGCAAGCTGGGGACGCGCGCTGATGTGGGGGCTTGGAGTCGAACCAAACCCGGCAGAAGGCGAGTCGTGGCTGCGTAGGGCGGCGTTGGCCGGCGATCCGGACGCGGCGGCGCTTGTCGGCGACCTTTATGTCAAGGGCGGTTCTCTGCCGCCCAACTATGCAGAGGCGGCGATCTGGTTTCGCCGTGCGGCAGAGGCCGGCCATCGCACGGCGGCGCGGTCGCTTGGCCTGCTTTATCTGACCGGCGCCGGGATGGCGCGCGATCCGAAAGAGGCGGCGAACTTCCTGCGGATCTCTGCTGACGCCGGTGATCCGCAGGCCCAGGTGGATCTAGCCAATCTTCTCCTGCGGGGTGTCGGCGATGGGCACCTCGAAGACCTGACCAAGGCGCGCAATTGGCTCGAGCAGGCTGCTGCGTCAGGCAATCTGGTGGCGGCACTCAACTATGGTCTCTGTCTGGCAGAGGGTGCTGGCGTTGAGCGCGACGAGCGGCAGGCGGTCCGGTATCTCCGCCGCGCGGCTGACGGAGTAGCGAACGCGCAGTACTGGTATGGCCGCATGCTTGTCGATGGGCGTGGTGTCGAGGCAAATGCCGAGGCGGGTCGCGCCTGGATCGCGCGCGCCGCCGCGGTCGGCATCGCCGACGCCGAAGCGGCTCTGGCGGAGATGATGCTGAACGGCCGGGGCGGACGGCGCGATCATGTCGCGGCAATGGCGTTGTTCGAGAAGGCCGCCGGCAAGGGTCACGTGGGCGCGATGTTCGCGCTGGGCATGCTGAGCAGCGGTGGATATGACGTGCCGACGGACCGCGCAGTCGCGCAGCATTGGTTCCGAGCAGCCGCTGAGCAGGGCCATGCGGAAGCCCAGAAGATGCTGGGCCGATATTTGGCGCGCGGGCTTGCGGGCGAGCGCGATCCGGAAGCGGCACGTTTATGGCTAGGGCGTGCGGCAGCTCAGGGGCTCGCCGACGCAGAGCTCGATCTCGCATTCATTCGGCCGGTGCTGCCGACGTAACCATGTGAACGGGCGCGTCATATCACCCGTCTCGCGGATTTCTGATGCAGCTTTAAACAGTCTGCGACTGAAATTTCGATATGCGCATGAGTGGTATTTTTATACCGGTACAGCAACAATCCAACGAGTGCACGCACCACCATTGATCGACCGAGCGCTCGGCCAACGGCCTACCACTAACACGCCGGCCCCCCCCTTTCGACCAAAGCCCCGCCGGCAGCACACTCGATCCGAATGCTGAACGCGCAAGCCGGACCGCCGCCACTCCGATGGTTTGGCCTCGCACCCTCGGTACCGCAGGCCGCACTCGTGCCCTAAATAATTCGGTTGCCTCCAAGTGCTGCGGAATTGTCGATCAGCGTTGGTGTTAGTGCCATTGGCGTCTCAATGCGACGGACGCACTCCGAAGCCCGGACCCCGCGATGGAGGTGATGTCATGCCGAACCGCATGCGTCGTGTTCTCGTCATCGAGGATGATTGGCAGACCGCCAGTGAGCTTGGTAGTTGCTTGGGTGCCGCTGGCTATGACGTTACAATCGCATCCGACGGCGAGAAGGGGCTGCGCTTTGGTCGCGCCGCCGAATATGTTGTGATGACCGTCGGTCGCATCTTGCCGGGCATCGATGGGATCGAAGTCATCCGGCGCCTCAGGCAAGACGGAATCGGGACTCCCGCATTGATCATCAGTGTGCTCGGCCAAGTCACGGATCGCGTGGACGGCCTGCGTGCGGGCGCCGACGACTACCTCGTGAAGCCGTTCGCCGTCGCAGAAATGCTGGCTCGTGTTGATGCGCTGTCCCGGCGTAGCCCTTGGGTTGGAATGGAAACCGTGCTGCGGGTGGGTGATCTGGAGATGGACCTCGTGGCTCGAACCGCGTCCCGGGCCGGCCGACAGATCGGATTAAGGCCCCGGGAATTCAGACTCTTGGAGTATCTTGCTCGCCATGCCGGTGAAGTCATCACTCGAAGTCTGCTGCTGCAGCACGTCTGGGGTCTGCATTTCGATCCTGCGACGAATCTTATTGATGTCTACGTAGGGCGTCTGCGAAAAAAGATCGATAGCGAACAAGCCTATCCAATCATTCACACGGTTCGCCGTGTGGGATTCTGTATCCGGCCGCTGCTCGAGACCTCAAGGTGGGGTCTTGGACCGTGGTCGATACCACCGCCGGCGCAATCGGAGACCAAGGGTTCGCGATGATGAGTGCGGAGGTCTTCGCGATCGTCAACCTGGCCAGCAGCATCTACCACGTTCGACCTTGGCCTGAAGACGGTCCTAAACGACGGTCGACCAGCCGACCGGAATCCCTGGGCTTGATGCTTTTCACCATTGAAATCTTGAAGGCGAGGTTGACCGCGTCTGGCCTCTCGCGGTTCACGCTGGCCTTCACGAGTTGTCGCAGGATGCCATGCATCGCGTCACGATCGGCGACCCCCAACGCGTCCGCCATGAGCTGTTCGCCAAGCTCCGGATCTGGATGGTCGATGGCGTATCCGTGTAACAAGAGCTTTATCCGCGGGGCTGCGGCAACCGTGGTTTGACCGGTTGCGGCCAGTGCCGTTGCCTTGTTGAGGTCTGGAACTGTGTTCACGTCGATATCTCCTCGAGCTCGCGCATCGGAAGCGCGCACGACTCGGCAACGCGAGAGGCGACCCTTCGCTGTGGCGAGAGCCGGGGCAACTTCAATTGGGGGTCAGGATTTTTTGCCTGCAGTCGCGCCGAAGAGCCCGTTGTCGGGCAGGGCCATGGGCGTTTTACAAATCGCGCGACGATGGAATAGTGCCGCTGATTTGCCCGACGTGTCAAAATGTTTTCGCGGGATCGCTCAAAGCATCCATGCCAGCGACCACCATGCTACTTTGCATGGGGTTGTTTTCGATATTTTAGTTGGAAGCACGAGCCGCGTCGGCCTCGCGGCTGTCTTTCCCGTTGATGATCGCAGGATGGCTTGCCGAGCCGTAGCTCGCGAACCGCGCGCCCGCCTTCGCCCTTTGGGCTTCGGCGCGGCAGCCTTCGTCGCTTCGCGAGCGAAGGCTGGTGGGCCCGGCAGGACTCGAACCTGCAACCAGACCGTTATGAGCGGGAGGATATTGATCGATTTCGTTGATTTTCCCGCATTTTCGTCATGGGTTGAGCGCGTTCGTTGCGATTTGATAAGGCCGTTTCTGGTGCGAAACTGGTGCGGTGGAAAACGGCGGAAGCCTTCTTAGTATTCGCTTCCCTGCGATGCCCTGTCGTTCAGGCTTGCCTCATGCCGATTGCTTGCGATATTCGGCAGGGGTGAGGTTCATGTGTCGGCGAAAGACCCGATTGAGGTGACTCTGATCCGAAAACCCGCTCAGCAACGCGATTTCCTTCAGCGCCAGGCGATCCTTGCGAAGATGCTGGCACGCGCGTTCCACCTTGCGTTTCAAGACGTAGGCATGTGGCCGCATGCCGTAATGCATATGGAATTTGCGAGCAAACTGAACCGGCGTGCAGTTGCAGATGTTGGCCAATTCCTCGAGCGTGATGTTCCTGGAGATGTTTTGCTCGATATAGTCCTCGATCAATCTCGCATGGGCCGGCCTGAAACGTCCCTGCGAGCAGGGCATTTTGAAGTGCACGGAGGCATATTTTCGCAAGATGTGCACGCTAGCCTGAAGCGCCAGCGCATCGTAGCAGAGGCGCCCACCCGGACCTCCCGCTGCAACCTCCTGAACCATTTGATCGCCGATCCAGGTCAGGACCGGATCGTCGATTCTGAGCAGGTCGTGGAGTTCGACAGCCTCCGCGTCGCGATCGAAAGCCTCACTCGCAGTCTTCGCCATAAGGGTCGGCGAGATGTAGAAATGGCTGACTTCGATGTCATGGCTCCATCGCCAGTTTGAGGCTTCCGCGCGGGTCAGTAGCGTGGTGACACCACGGCCGACATGATCCTGCTTCCACGCCCCGGTGACGCGGCGATTCATCGACGTCATACCTTCCCGATAGACGACGATCAGAAAATTCTCGGACGGGGGGACCCAGATATCGGACGGCGCATAGCGGAACACCCGCAGCCGGAAATCGGCCTTTCCCACCGCAAGACTGTCCAACATCAGTTCGCCGGGAGCATAGCGTGGCAGCTCCTCGACCGTGATGAATTGGCCCATAGCGCAGTCTCCTCCGTGCAACTCTTTGGCGCGGTTGACCGCTTCTTCTCGTTGGCCGAACGGCACGCCCGCAGAATATGCCGCTTTTGCCATTTGCCAAGCGAACTCTGCTGGATCTCAGTGGCACGGCGGGGGCCTGCGGCTCCGTTCAAAGGATTGTCGGTTTTGTTCAAGCCCGGAACACCGGCTTCCCCGTAGCCTCCCTCGCGTCTCGAGCAAGATCGGAAGGAACGGCGCAAAGAGTCGTGGGCCAAGAGAAGCCGCCCGATCGACCTGCCGGGACCGACATTGATGCGACGCACCGCCATCCGATCACACGACGGGGGGAGGGGGAGGCTGTGTGCGCCTTGCGAACACCTGGGAGGGAAGGAAATGACGGAAGCCGCGACCAAGTCCAATGGAAGCAACGGCGCGCACGCGACGGCGAAATTCGATGCGGTGGTTGTCGGAGCCGGCGTCGCCGGGCTCTATCAGCTGCACCGCCTGCGCGAGCAGGGATTGAACGTCAGGGCGATCGACGCGGCATCAGGCGTCGGCGGCACCTGGTACTGGAATCGGTATCCGGGCGCGCGCTTCGATTCGGAAAGCTATATCTATCAGTATCTGTTCTCCGAGGCACTCTACAAGGGATGGAGCTGGAGCGAGAAATTCCCCGGCCAGCCGGAAATCGAACGCTGGCTGAACTACGTGGCCGATCGCCTCGATCTCTGCAAGGACATCCAGTTCGGCACCACGGTGAAGTGCGCGCACTTCAACGAGGCAACGCAGCGCTGGCTAGTCACGACCGACAAGGGGGAAGTGGTCGACACGCAGTTCCTGGTCACCTGCTGCGGCATGCTCTCGGCCCCTCACGTGTCGTTCCCAGGACAGGAGACGTTCAAGGGCCAGCTATTCCACACAGCGCGCTGGCCCAAGCGGGCGGTCGACTTCGCTGGCAAGCGCGTCGGCGTCATCGGCAACGGCGCAACCGGCATCCAGGTCATCCAGACCATCGCCGGCGAGGTCGGTCACCTGAAGGTGTTCATCCGCACGCCGCAATACATCATCCCGATGAAGAATCCCAAATATAGCGCAGCGGAGGCGGAAGCCTACAAGTCGAAGTTCAGGCTTTTCACGGAGCGGCTGCCGCATACCTTTACCGGATTTGAATACGACTTCGAGCACGCCTGGACCGGCCTGACGCGCGAGCGGCGCCGCGAGGTGATCGAGGATTGCTGGAACGACGGCTCCCTCAAACTGTGGATATCGTCCTTCGCCGAGCTGTTCTTTGAAGAGGAGGTCAATGCCGAAATCTCCGAATTCGTGCGCGAGAAGATGCGCGAACGGCTCAAGGATCCAAAGCTGTGCGAACAGCTCATTCCCTCGGAATACGGGTTCGGGACGCACCGGGTCCCGCTCGAGCAGAACTTCCTCGAAGCCTTCCATCGTCCCAATGTCGAGATTGTTGGCGTCAAGAACAATCCGATCGACTGCGTGACACCCACCGGCATCAAGACCGCCGACGGCATGGTGCACGACCTCGACATCATCATTCTGGCGACCGGATTCGACGCCGGAACCGGTGCGCTGACGCGGATCGACATCAGGGGCCGCGGCGGGCGGTCATTGAAGGATGACTGGAGCAGGGATATCCGCACCACGATGGGCCTGCAGGTTCACGGCTATCCGAATCTTTTCACGACAGCGGTGCCGCTCGCTCCCTCGGCTGCGCTCTGCAACATGACCACGTGCCTGCAGCAGCAGGTCGAATGGATCGACGACTGCATCGCCTACATGCGTCGAAAGAGCCTCAAGGTCATCGAACCGACAAGGGAGGCGGAGGACGGATGGGTGGCCCATCACGATGAGATCGCCAATGCGACGCTGATTGCAAAAACCCATTCCTGGTATCTGGGCTCGAATGTCGAGGGCAAGCCGCGCCGTGTGCTGTCCTACTGCGGTGGCGTTGGCGCCTATCGTCAGAAGTGCGACGAGGTCGCGGCGAACGACTACCATGGTTTTGCCATGCACTGAGCGAAGCGCCGCGTCGACGAAACCATTCCAATACAGAGGGAGGAAGATCATGAGCACGAATTTCAGTGCGGCGGCAAATGCTGTTCTCGAGGGTGTCGTTACATCCACTCCGCGCGTGCCCGGCGTCGTCGCGATGGTGACGGACCGCCATCGCAACATCTACGAAGGTGCGGCCGGCAAGCGCCGTCTCGATCAGCCGGCCGATATGACGACCGACAGCATCTTCGCCATCTTCTCCACGAGCAAGGCGATCACCGGTACCGCCGTCCTGCAACTCGTCGAAGAAGGCAAGCTTGATCTCGACGCGCCGGCCAAGCGCTATGCGCCCGAGATCGGCAAGCTCCAGGTAATCGACGGTTTCGACGCCAAGGGCGAGCCGATCCTGCGGGCGCCGAAGCGCGACGTGACCACCCGCATGCTGATGGTTCACAGCTCAGGTCTGAGCTACGATTTCATCAACCATACCTATAACCGACTCGCGCAGGAAAAGGGACAGCCCAGCGTCATCACTGCTTCCAAGGCCTGCCTGATGACGCCGCTGCTTTTCGATCCGGGCGAGCGGTGGGAATACGGGACCAATCTCGATTGGTGTGGGCAAATCGTCGAGGCCATCACCGATCGCCGGCTCGGCGAAGTGTTCAAGACGCGCGTTTTCGAACCGCTGGGAATGACGGACACGACGTTCGAACTCAGCGATCCGATGCGAAGGAGACTGGCCGGGATCCATGCGCGGAATGCCGATGGCTCGCTCACGCCGATGGATTTCGAGTTGCCTGCCAAGCCCGAAGTGCACATGGGCGGCCACGGCCTTTACGGCACCATCGGCGATTACATGCGCTTTATCCGCATGTGGCTGAATGATGGTGCGGGCGAGCACGGCCGCGTGATGAAGGCCGAGACCGTGCGCATGGCGGAAAGGAACCATCTGGGCGACAACAAGGTGACGCCCATCACGGGTGTCATCCCCGCGCTGTGCAACGACGCGGAATTCTTCCCAGGTCAGTCGAAATCCTGGGCGCTGACCTTCATGATCAACGACGAAGAGGCGCCTACGGGACGTCCGGCCGGCGCGCTCGGTTGGGCCGGACTTGCCAACCTGTTCTACTGGATCGATCGGCGAAACGGGTTCGGCGGGTTCTGGGCCACCCAGATTCTTCCCTTCGGCGATCCGGCGTCGTTCATCGGTTACATGAATTTTGAGACCGCATTCTACGAGAGCCTGAGGCAGCGGAAGGCGGGCTAGAGTCCGATGGATCGAGATTGAAACTCTCGCTCAGCGCGACCGGTCTCCTTCCTTCCGATTGAGGCCGGTCTCCAAATTCGATCGTCAGACAATGCCGTATCGGAGACATCCGCATGATGTCACGGCTAATGAACGATACGACCCACTCCAACCTTTCATGCGACGAGACCGCCGAACCTGCGATTGAAGGACGGAGGCCCTAGTCGGGTAGGAAGTGCAGCGTTAGTCTGACTGCTGCTGAGGCATAGCAGTGTATGGGCGAAGACAGAGCATTTCTGGTGCGGTGATCTGGTCTGCTCAAACGGAGGTTTAATAACCCACTGATTTTGTTGGTGGGCCCGGCAGGACTCGAACCTGCAACCAGACCGTTATAAGCGGCAGAATATCGATCAGATTCGTTGATTTTACTGGCGGTTTGGTGTGCGTTCCATCGCGTTCGTTGCGTTTTGATGAGATCGTTTCTGGCGCGCCGTCGAGATTTGGGATGCGTTGTTCTGAGCGGCGTCCTTGCTGCTCTCGCGAGATTCGGCCGTCGCCGTTGAATTCGCATCCTGCACATTGGTCATCTTCAATCTCCACCTTCATCCATGTTGATCGGTTAAACCCGACGTTGAAATCCACGCTCAGCTAGTTTCCGGAAAATGTCGCGAGCTATTGAAAACGGCTTTGTGGCTTCACCTCTTGTCTCGTGCCACTTGGCAGTCCGAAGGGTCCGCGATCTGAGCTATGTATTCCAAAATTTTCATGTCCGCTCCCCCAGAGGCGGCGGCTGTCACTTCTTGCCATTCACGGGAGTTGGCAACTCGAACAGAATGCCAACCGACTCCAGCAGGTCCTGACGCACAAAAATTGTCAGTTTGGATTCTGGTGCCCGTTGACTCAATATCGCCCCATGAGATCGCGAAGAAGCCGTAGTGTCTTTTGAGGAACACAGCCTGTCACTTCGGTGCCAAAACTTTCGTGTGGAGAATTTCGAAAGCACAAAGTAGACTCGTCTTAGCCACATGCTCTCTATTCTGACACGGAGCTGCCCATAATCGATTTTAAGCCACGCTTCATTGCTTCGTTTGCGCACCTCGGTCGCACAGCTGAGCCCGAAAACAATCGTTGCCCCACATCCGACTCCTCACAAAGCTGTGCGCGGATATAATATTAATTTTAGTGTGCAATGCAGCAGCAAATTCCTATGTCCTCAGTTATCGACAGCGCTGAAGACGAGCGCCTGACAAGGAGTTGCTGTGTCACTAGTGCTAGCCATCGTGAACGCGTGGCGCCCGTCTTTGTCCCACCTCCAAGAAGTTGAGGACTTCGGAACAAATCCGGGCGCGTTACGGATGTTGACCTACTTGCCTGATAATCTTTCGCCAAGACCTGCTCTTGTCGTCGTTCTTCATGGCTCAATGCAGTCGGCGGCCGACTACGACCTTGGTGCAGGCTGGTCGACGTTAGCAGACCGCTATGGCTTTGCCCTGCTGATGCCGGAGCAGAGCCGAACAAACAATCTGAACCGCTCCTTCAATTGGTTCCAGCGCAATGACACTCAGCGCGGCGAAGGCGAGGCACATTCGATTGCGCAAATGGTCGAGCAAATGGTGCGCGACCACGACATCGATCGTAGGCGGATCTTCGTGACGGGCCTGTCCGCTGGCGGAGCGATGACGTTAGCAATGCTCGCCACCTATCCTGATGTGTTCGCGGCTGGTGCAGTCATTGCCGGCCTTCCTTATGGCGGCGCAACCAACGCTAAGGAGGCGTTGCGCGGCATGTTCCAAGCTCCGCCAAAATCCCCCCGCGAGTTGGGCGATCTGGTGAGGGAGGCTTCGCCAAATAGGAACATCTGGCCGAAGTTGTCTGTTTGGCATGGTGGCGCGGACAGAACAGTGAAGCCGTCGAACGCAGGCGAGATCATCAAGCAATGGCTGGACGTTCACGAACTTCCGTTGATGCCGATGTCAGATCAAATCGTAGACGGGCATTCCCGGCAAGTCTGGTGGAATGCAGATGGAGAGACGATAATCGAATCCTACACAATCACGGACATGGCACACGGCGCCCCTCTTACTCAGTCAGAAGGCGGCGTTGCCGGGCCCTACATGATAGAGGCGGGTATCTCCTCATCGGCTCACATCGCCGAGTTTTTTGGATTGACTGATACGCTGCGTAGAACACCGGCTGAGACCACCGAATTGTCGCGACGGGCGCCGCTTTTCGGTGCTTTGAGGAGAAATACACGCCCCCACCGCATCCGGGCCGTGCGAGCATGGCGGAACGTGAGCGCCATCATCACGATGGCAGTGACGCGGCGTCGGGCTAATAAAGAAATCCATGTCAGATCAATTGTGAAGCGTTGATCATTTCGCGTTTGACAGTTCTGCCGAGCGGTGACCACCTTGTCACGTTGATTAGGTATTCGGACTCAGTTTCGAGTGCCGTGCTGGCCTTGGCGAACCGCTGGGACCTCCTGATAACTTCCAAATTCGACGAAAATTGAAAAGCGGTTGATTGAATTGACGTCGCTCGTGCACAATCAGAATGAAAATAACGTCTGATGGTCATTCGTTCTCCTGGGGAACAGTTATGGGATTGCGGGCTGTGGGCCTCGCCGAAAGTTAGACGGGTTGTTTGACGCAAAAGGCCCGGCATTGCCGCCGGGCCTTTCTTATTGTTGAGCTCTGAACGGTTGGACTTAGAAATCCATACCACCCATGCCGCCCATGCCGCCGCCACCCGCAGGCATGCCGGCGCCGCCGGCGCTCTTCTTCGGCAGTTCGGCCACCATGGCTTCGGTGGTGATCAGAAGCGCCGCGACCGACGCT
>WNGI01004651.1_pt1 | contig 12288 bp, 9 predicted proteins | sample 5400621 | NCBI WGS metagenome assembly WNGI01 (sample SAMN13153374, study PRJNA577476) | soil metagenome | isolation source: 20 cm soil or saprolite under Garry oak tree replicate 1 | place: USA:California | collected 2016-06-15 | reverse complement strand
ATCTTTGCAAACAAATCGTGTGCGCGAGCGAATTTGTGCTTGTCGTAAACCCCGTTGCCGATTTGCGCTTTGATTTTCCCGAGCTCTTCCTCGAGCACCTGACTGAAAAGTTCTTTCGTCACTTTCCGACCGTCGCTCAATTTCCCCCGCGGATGCCGAATCCATTGCCAAACTTGCGCACGCGAAATTTCAGATGTGGCCGCGTCTTCCATTAAATTGAATAACGGCACCGCGCCGTGGCCGCGCAGCCACGCTTCCAGATATTGCACGCCGACTGAAACGTTCTGTCGCAGACCTTGTTCCGTGATCGGTTCACCCGGCCCGAAATCGAGCAGATCATTTGCACTGATATTCACGTCCTCGCGCTTCTTGTCGATCTGGTTTGGGGTTTTCATGATCGCATTGAAGGCGTCGGTGGCGAGTTGGACCATGCCCGGATGCGCAACCCAGGTTCCGTCGTGTCCGTCGCCGGCCTCGCGTTCTTTGTCCGCGCGAACTTTGGCGAACGCTTCCTCGTTCGCTTTCGGATCGTTTTTGACGGGAATCTGCGCTGCCATGCCGCCCATCGCGAAAGTGTTGCGGCGATGACACGTCTTGATGCAGAGCAGCGAATAGGAATGCATGAAATGCGTTGTCATCGTCACCAGCGCGCGATCAGCCAGGATGAAATCTTTTTTGGCTCGGAATTTCTTGATGCAGGAAAAAATGTAATCCCAGCGGCCGCAGTTCAGCCCGGCGGAATGATCCCGCAGCTCGTAAAGAATCTCATCCATTTCAAACGCGGCCGGAATTGTCTCGATCAACACCGTCGCGCGAATTGTCCCGCATGGAATGCCGAGTTCATCCTGCGCCAGATTAAATACGTCGTTCCAAATCCGCGCTTCCAAATGACTCTCCATTTTCGGGAGATAAAAATACGGACCGGTGCCGCGATTCATTAGCTCGCGCGCATTGTGAAAGAAATACAGACCAAAATCGAACAACGCGCCGGAGATTGGCTTGCCATCGACCAGCACGTGTTTCTCATCCAGATGCCAGCCGCGCGGCCTAACGAGCAAGACCGCGGTTTGCTCGTTTAGTTTGTAATCTTTTCCTTGTGGACTGCGAAACGTGATCGTCCGCCGGATTGCGTCGCGCAAATTGATCTGCCCGTCGACCATGTTTTGCCAGGTCGGCGAATTCGCGTCTTCGAAGTCCGCCATGAACATCTTCGCGCCCGAGTTGAGCGCGTTGATCACCATTTTCCGATCAGTCGGGCCGGTGATTTCAACGCGACGGTCGCGCAAATCCTTCGGAATTGGCGCGCAGGTCCAATTGCCGTCTCGAATCTGTTTCGTCTCTGGCGAAAAACCCGGCATCTCGCTGGCATCGAAGCGCAATTGTCGATCTTGGCGAGCGCGCAGTGCTTCACTCCGCCGCGCGCCAAATGTGCGGTGCAATTTCGCCACGAACGCCAGCGCGTCGAGCGTAAGGATTTCCACGAATGGAGGTGTAACTTCGGCCGTGATCTGCAATCCGGCCGGCAAGGTCGATTGCATTCCTCTTTAGTTCGTATCTCGCAAAGCCTTCGGCCGCACCAGCAAACGAGCAAAAAGAGAGATGGAGAGCGGGTGACGAGACTCGAACTCGCGACGTCCTCCTTGGCAAGGAGGTGCTCTACCACTGAGCTACACCCGCGTCTGGAAGGGGTAGGAATAATGGCGCAGCAGGCTCATTCCGCAACCGTAAATTCGGCCGAGTGGCGGAGCGCCAGACTAATGCCAGATTCTCTCCCATTACTTCATCAGTCTATCATTCTATTTCGCCTTCACGCGACGACTTCCGCGCACTCGCCAAGGGCGGCAATCTCATTCCGCTCATTGTCGATCTCGTCGCGGACGTCGAGACGCCAGTCTCCGCTTTTGCCAAGATCGACAACGGGAATCCGTGCTTTCTTTTTGAATCGGCGGAGCGGAACGAAGAGTCGGGACGCTTCTCGTTCATCGGCTTCGATCCGCTCGTACTTTTTAACAGCGCCGATTGCGAAGGCGATCCGCTAACGAAGCTCCAAGAAATTCTATCGCGTTTTCAATTTGTCGCGCGCCCCGACGTTCCCCATTTCGTCGGCGGCGCGGTTGGTTACATCGGGTACGACGTCGTTCGATTTTTCGAGCCGACTGTGCCAATCCATCCGCGGGACGATCTGAAGAATCCGGAAATGATGTTCATGATTCCGCGGATCTTGATCGTTTTTGATCATCGATTTCGGAAACTTCGGCTCATTTGTAACGCGCATATCGAAAACAATACTTCTGCGGAGGACGCCTACGGACGCGCGGAAGCCGATCTGCAGAAAACGTTGTCGAAACTGAGCGAGTCGCGGGCGCTTCGGCCGATTGATGCGAAAGCGGCCGGGAGTCTTCCGTCACCAGCCAGCAACACGGCTCGCGCTGAATTTGAATCGATGGTCGCAAAGGCCAAAGAGCTGATCGCGGCCGGCGATATTTTTCAGGTTGTGTTGTCGCAGCGGTTCGAAACCGATTTTCTCGGTGAGCCGCTCGATCTCTACCGCGCGCTCCGCTTCGGGAATCCTTCGCCGTATATGTTTTGTTTACGCTTCGGCCGCGATTTCGCGGTCCTTGGCAGTTCGCCGGAAGTTCATTTGCGAGTGCGGGAGCGGACCGCCGAGTTGCGTCCGATCGCCGGAACTTATCCGCGCGGCAAAGATGTGGCGGAAGATGAAAGATTCGCAGCCGATTTGATTGTCGATCCAAAAGAGCGCGCTGAGCACGTAATGCTGATTGATCTGGGGCGAAATGATCTTGGACGGGTCGCGGACTTTGGCAGCGTCCGCGTGACGGAACAAATGGTGATCGAGCGCTACAGCCACGTCATGCACATCGTTTCGCACATCGTTGCGCATTTGCGCGAGGGCAAGAACGCCTTCGACGCGATTCGCGCAACGTTTCCCGCGGGCACGGTTTCTGGCGCGCCGAAAATTCGCGCGATGCAAATCATTGCCGATTTGGAAAAAGCGCGACGCGGATTTTACGCGGGGATTGTTGGTTACTTCGGCTTTGATGGATCGCACGACAGTTGCATCGCGATCCGCTCGATCATCTTAAAAGACGGAAAAGCGTATCTGCAAACGGGCGCGGGTATCGTGGCCGATTCGGATCCCGCCCGCGAATTTGACGAGTGCGTGAACAAGGCGAAAGCGATGCTGGCCGCTATCGCGCGCGCAACGAAGAAATGAAACTTCTGGTCATCGATAACTACGATTCGTTCACTTATAATCTCGTCCAGCTTTTCGGCGAGATGGATGTCGATCTTACGGTGAAGCGAAACGACGAAATTTCGATCGACGAGATCAAAAAACTCAAACCGGATCGGATTTGCATTTCGCCGGGACCGGGGCGGCCGGAAGATGCCGGCATCAGCTCCGATCTAATTCGCGAACTCGGACCGCGCGTCCCGATTCTTGGTGTTTGTCTTGGTCATCAATGCATCGCGCAAGCGTTCGGCGGCGAAGTGGTGCGCGCCGAAAGATTAATGCACGGCAAGACTTCACAGATTCATCATCAACTCCGAGGCGTTTTTAAGGACTTGCCCGAGCCACTCGAAGCGACGCGCTATCATTCATTGATCGTACGCCGTGAATCGTTGCCCGATTCGCTCGTAATCACCGCCGAGACCGATGACGGCGAAATTATGGGACTGCAACATCGACAATTTCCGATCCACGGCGTCCAGTTTCATCCCGAATCGATCCTGACGACCGAAGGACGCAAGCTGCTCGCGAATTTCCTGCGCGTTTAAGCGCCGTTGCGCGAGATCACGTCGTGAATCTGGCGGACTTCACGCACCATTTGTTCGTATTCGTCGAACCTCAGTGATTGCGCGCCGTCCGAGAGCGCTTCGTCCGGTCGCCCGTGCACTTCGACCATCAAACCGTCCGCGCCGACGGCGATTCCGGCGCGCGCCAGAGGCGTCACCAGGTAGCTGCGCCCGGTTCCGTGGGCGGCATCGACAATCACCGGCAAATGCGAAATTTTTCTTACCGCTGGAACTGCAGCTAAATCAAGCGTGTTCCGCGTGTGTTGGGCGAACGTGCGCACGCCCCGCTCGCACAGAACGATGTTGTAATTTCCTTCCGCCATCACGTATTCGGCCGCCAGTAACCACTCTTCTAACGTCGCGGCCATGCCGCGCTTCAACAGCACCGGCAACTTCGAGCGACCGACGCGCCGAAGGAGCGTGAAATTCTGCATGTTGCGGGCACCGATCTGAATCATATCGGCATATTTTTCGACCAGATCGACGTTCGCTTCATCGAGCGCTTCGCTCACGATCTTCAGACCGAACTCGTTCCGGATCTCGGCGAGAATCTTGAGGCCCGGCTCACCCAGCCCGGAAAAAGCGTAAGGCGAAGTGCGCGGCTTGAATGCGCCGCCGCGGAAAAATTTCGCACCGCTGCGCTGGACCACATCCGCTATCGCAAACGCCTGCTTGCTGTTTTCAATGGCACACGGTCCGGCGATGATCGCGAGCGAGCCGTCCCCGATCCTGGCGCCGTCGCCAAGATCGACAATCGTGCGTTCCGGCCGGAGATCGAGCGTGATCAATTTGTACGGTTTGGTAACGCGGATCGCTTCCGAAACGCCGGGGAGATTTTCAAAATGCGAGAGATCGACCGCCCCCTGATTGCCGGTGATTCCGATCGCGGTGCGATTTGCGCCGGGCATGACGTGCGCGCGAAACCCGAGCGATTCGACCACGCGCACAACATTGTCGATCTCGCCCTTGCCGGCGCTGGCATTCATTACGATGAGCATGGCGTGAAAAGTCGTTTATTTACCGGGAATAATACCCTTCGGTCAAATTTAACCCGCAGTTTTCGCTTTTGCCTCGATCAAAATCGGCGGAAGCGCACGCTCAATTTCAGCCCGATGTTGCTCGTACTGGGGTGGTAATTTCAAACTTTCACCCAGCTGTTTGACCGGTTCGTCGACGGTAAATCCGGGACCTTCGGTCGCAATCTCAAACAAAATACCACCGGGCTCGCGAAAATAGATCGAATGAAAATAAAAGCGGTCGATAACCGGGGTGACGTGCAAACCAATGTCGACCAGCTCTTTGCGCCAGCGTGATTGTTCTTTGTCGTTCGCGCATCGGAAAGCGATGTGATGCACCGTCCCGGCCGAATTCACCCCAAACTGTCCCTCGGCTCGTTCGACAAGGTCGACCTGAGCGCTTGTCGATTTGGAATTTATCGACAATCGGCGCCGCGATTCTTCTTCGCCGATCAATTCGAAGCCGAGCGTTTTAAATAATTCCTCCGTCGGCCCGTTCTGTTGCACTTCAAGCGTCGGCGCGTGAAACCCGTGGATCGCAAACTTCTGCGGTACTTCGCTTTCATATTTAAGATCGACATCGTCCAGTTGCGTCGATTCGATTAGCTCGAGCGACAGTCCATCGGCATCGGTTAGGCGAAGACCGGGCGCATTAAAGCGCAACGGGATTTCTTCACAGAAAACCCGATGCTCGGCGAAGCGCGCTTTCCAATACGCGATCGAACTCGCTGGGATCGTGAAACTCGCACTGATTACCTGGCCGGTTCCGCGGGTCCCGCGACGCGCACCCGGCCACGCAAAAAAAGTGATGGCCGTTCCCGGCCGTCCGGTTCGATCGCCAAAATAAAAATGATAGGTCGATGGATCGTCAAAGTTGACGGTGCGCTTGGCCAAGCGCAGGCCGAGGATCTGGGTGTAAAAATCCACGTTGCGCTGAGGATCGCTCGCGATGGCAGTGATATGATGAATTCCGCGAAGTTTCACAATCGAACCGAAGGCTAACAAGTTTCCCACGACTTATTCAACGCATGTATTTGTGGCGACGACAGGCAAGCGAGAAGTGGTGGAGGGATAAAGAGGAGGAATTACGCGCCGTTGCCGGCGATCGATTGGCGATAATCGAACAAGCTGGTCGACGACGATTGCAGTTCGAAGTCGCATCAAGTTCCCGCACTGGGTTGCTAAACCTGGCGAAACAATTCGGTGGACGAGTCGAGAAACTTCCGCGCGATTGGGTAAAACGCTTTTCGCGTCAGCAAAAAACCAAGCCGATCGAACTCCGGAATCAAAAGTTAATCATTCCAGCTCGCGCCGCTTTCGGAACCGGCGAACACGCGACGACCGCGATGTCGTTGCGATTACTCGAGAAGTTAACGCGCAAATGGAGATCACGCTGGTCGATTGTCGATCTTGGAACAGGTTCGGGAATTCTGGCGCTAGCTGCGCGTTTGTTAGGTGCGCAACGGGTAATCGGAATCGATAACGATCCGGTTGCGATCTCGACCGCAAAAGCGAATGCACTGGCAAACAAGATTCGAGGCGTGCAATTTCTCGTTAGCGACGTGCGTCGTTGGAAATCTCCGCCAAAGAGCCTCTTCCGACGAAGCGGCTACGGCGGCCAAGTCGACATCGTAACCGCGAATCTCTTCAGTAAATTGGTGATCGAGATCTTGCCGAAACTCAAAACCGCGCGCTGGATGATTCTTTCGGGAATCTTACGAAACCAGGAACGTGATGTAACTCGCGCACTTAAGCGAGATAAGATCGACGTCTGCCAGGTTCGCCGGCGGGGAAAGTGGGTTGCGATTCTAGCGTCGGTCAGGTAGGTTCGGCGACCCTTAGCGGCTACGGTTTTCTGCACAACACGCGGTTTAATCTTAAGCCGCGGGCAAAACGTCCATGCAGACCGAGGAACTTTCCTACGCCATCATTACGCCGTACTCGATGCGCAAATCACGCACCGGCGGGATCATCGCCCGACTGATTTCGCGCACCGGCCTCGATCTGGCGGCGACGCGCATGTTCCTCCCGAGCGAGGAATTGGTTCGCCGCTACGCCGAGACGATTGTGAGCGAAACAGAACCGGCTCATCGCGCGACCCAGGAATTAATCAGGAGGTATGTCCTGAAACATTTTACCGGCGAAAAGCAGGGACAGCGCCCGCGGGTGTTGTGTTTGGTTTTTCGAGGTGGCAATGCGGCAGAAAGAATGCGCAGCACCGTCGGCCACATCTCTCACGAAGAGACCAGCGGCGAAACGATTCGCGATACCTTTGGAGATTACATCACTGACGAGTCAGGCAAAGTCACTTACTTCGAGCCTGCGGTTGTCGCGGCGTTCGATCCTACTGCGATCGAGCGCGATCTAAAACTTTGGGCTGAATTTTCAGATCGCGATGGCGGAGTGCTCGATCAAGCGGTGCAATTTCCGAAGCAGGCGAAGATCGAGAAGACCTTGGTTCTAATTAAGCCGGACAATTTCAAATTTCCAAACATTCGTCCCGGCGGTGTGATCGAAGTTTTTTCTCGGACCGGTCTCTACATTGTCGGTTTCAAAGTTCACCGGATGAGTGTGGCGCAGGCGGAAGATTTTTACGGACCGGTGCTGCCGGTGTTGCAGGAAAAACTTGGCCATAACAAAGGGCGCGATGCGTGGGAAGAGATCGTCGAATTTATGGCCGGCGCGCGGCCAAGCGACACGCTTCCGGAAAAACGTGGCGCGCCCGGATCGGAAAAATGCATCGCGCTTGTCTATCAGGGCGAGGATGCCGTTCGCAAAATCCGCGATGTGCTCGGCCCCACCGATCCAGCCAAGGCACCTCCGGGCTCGATCCGAAAAGAATTCGGCCAGACAATCATGATCAACGCTGCGCACGCGTCCGATTCGGTGGAGAACGCGAAGCGCGAAATGGCAATCGTGCGAGTGGAGGAGAATAATTTTAAAGCTTTGATTGAAAACTTTTACGGTCGCCAATAGTGTGGCCGCTCCTGAATTAAAACGAACAAGATCGACATGGAAATTTCCGAACGCGCTGCCCAACTGACTCCCTCACTCACGCTTTCGATCGACAGCAAAGCAAAAGCGATGAAGGCCGAGGGAATTGACGTGTGCGGCTTCGGGGCGGGTGAGCCGGATTTTGATACGCCGGAACACATCAAAGCCGCAGCGATCGAAGCGCTCCAAGCCGGTTTTACCAAATACACTCCGAGCGCAGGCATTCCGGAATTGCGCGCGGCCATCGCGGAGAAATTAGCGGCCGACAACGGGCTCACTTATCGCGCCGGTCAGGTGATCGTAAGCAACGGCGCCAAGCATGCCTGTTACAACTCAATTCTCGCCACCTGCCAGCCGGGCGACGAAGTGATTATTCCCGCGCCCTACTGGGTTAGTTATCCCGACATGGTGCGACTGGTTGGCGCCGAACCGGTGATCGTGCCGACGATGGAGCGTAACAATTGGAAGATGCGTCCGGAAGATTTCGAAAATGCGATGACGCCGCGGACGAAAATGTTGATCATGAATAGCCCGTGCAATCCAACCGGGTCGGTTTACACCCGCGAAGAACTGGAGGCGATTGTCGAAGTCGCCAGCGGCGAGGACATTTACATTTTGTCGGACGAAATTTACGAAAAGCTCGTTTACGACGACGCCAAGCACGTCAGCATCGCGTCTCTTTCGAAAGAAGCGTACGATCTGACCATCACCGTCAACGGATTCAGCAAATCCTACGCGATGACCGGGTGGCGGCTCGGTTATCTCGCCGCGCCGGAAGCTGTGGCGAAAGCTGTCGATTCCATCCAAAGCCACACGACGGCGAATCCATCCTCGTTCTCGCAGCGGGGCGCGCTCGCCGCGTTGAAGGGCGATCAGCAGCCGGTCGCCGACATGCGCGAGGAATTTGATATGCGACGCAATTACATGATTGATCGCCTCTCCAAAATTCCAAATGTAACCGCGGTGAAACCGCAGGGCGCGTTCTATGTTTTGTTGAATGTGAGTCAGCTCGGACTGACGTCGCAAAATTTTGCCGATCGATTGCTGAGCAAAGCAAACGTGGCCGTCGTGCCGGGAGCGGCATTTGGTGATGATCGCACCATCCGGCTCAGCTACGCGACCAGCATCGACATCATCAAAAAAGGTCTCGATCGGTTGCAAGATTTCTGCCGAACGCTCTGATAGTCATCCTGAGCGAAGCGAAGGATCTCACCTACAGAGCCAACGTCACGCTAAGTAATCAGCGTGATCAATCAGCCTTTGGGAGATTCCTCGCTCCGCTCGGAATGACAGAGTAAAGAAATCTTCAATGTCCGGTCACCTCGCGCTCATTCTTCACGCGCACTTGCCATTTGTTCGGCATCCCGAACACGAGCATTTTCTCGAGGAAGACTGGCTCTTCGAGGCGATCACCGAAACTTACATTCCGCTGCTGCAAATGATGCAGCGGCTCGTGAACGACAGCGTTCCGTTTAAACTCACGATGTCGCTCACCCCAACGCTGTGCGCGATGTTACAGGACGAACTTTTGCGCGAGCGCTACGTCCGGCATTTAGATCTTCTAATCGATCTCGCGCAGCGCGAGCGAAAACGTAACCGCAACCAGCCCGAGCTAGCCGAGTTGTCCGAATTTTACTTTGAATTGTTTTCGGCCAGCCGCCGTTTCTTTGTTGATGAATGGAAAGGCGATTTGCTCGCGGCGTTTCGACAACTGCGCGACGCGGGAGCGCTCGAGATCATCGGCTGCGCGGCCACGCACGGATTGCTTCCGCTGATTCAACAGCAATCACCGGCAGCGGCCCGCGCGCAACTTCTCATTGGGCGTGACGCGTATGTCGATCTCTTCCAAGCCGATCCCACGGGCCTTTGGCTGCCTGAATGTGCTTATGCCCCCGGGCTCGACACGATTTTGCAGGAAGCGAATATTCGATGGTTCGTTCTAGACGCGCACGGATTGTTGTTTGGAAATCCGCAGCCGCAGCGCGCGATTTATGCGCCATGTTATACGCGCACAGGTCCAGCTGCGTTCGCGCGCGATCGCGATTCGAGCCGCCAGGTTTGGAGCGCGGAGGAAGGTTACCCCGGCGATCCGGCATATCGCGAATTTTATCGCGACGTCGGTTTCGATCTTCCGCTTGAACATTTGGGGCCGATCGCGCGCGGTGTGCGGAAATTTTCCGGTGTGAAATATCACCGCATCACTGGTCGGAAAGGCGAAAAACAGTTCTATGATCGAGCCGCGGCCGAAAAAGCCGCCGACGCGCACGCCACCCATTTCGTGGAACAACGCCGGGCACAATTGGGGCAGCTCGCCGCCGTTGATGTCGATCCAATCCTGGTCGTGCCGTTCGATGCGGAATTATTCGGCCACTGGTGGTTTGAGGGACCGCGCTTTCTCGAATTGTTCATCCGCAAGGCCGCGTTCGATCAAAGGGAATTTCGCCTAACGACGCCGAGCGAATATTTGGCGATGCATCCGACCCAACAAACAATCGAGCCCGGAACATCGACCTGGGGCGACAAAGGCCATCTTGAAGTCTGGATCGACAAAAATAGTTCATGGATTTATCCGCATTTGCACGCGGCGGCGCAGCGGATGACCAACGTGGCAAACGCGCACAAGAATGATTCGAGCGAGCGCAATGATCGCGTTCTCAAGCAACTGGCCCGAGAGCTGTTACTCGCGCAAGCGAGCGACTGGGCGTTCTTGATGCGAACAGGCACGGCCCGTGAGTACGCAAGCAAGCGGACAATCGATCACCTCGCCCGATTCAATAACCTGCACGACCAATTCGCGGCCGGGCAACTGAATGAAAAATTTCTGGCTGATTGCGAATGGCGCGACAACCTTTTCCCGAACCTGAATTGGCGGTATTACTGTAGCGGCGGTCTATGACCGTCGCTGAATTAGTGCGACGCTCGCAAAGCGCCGCTACAGAAGAATGAAGAAAAAATACGCTTCAATTTTAATTGTCTTTGCGATTGGCGGCATTGCTCTCGCCCAAGAGTCGCCTTCGCCCATTCCATCGCCCTCGGCACCACCAGAACAAACTCCCTCGCCATCGCCTTCAGCATCTGCATCGCGAAATGTTCAGCTCCGGTTTGTTCCACCTCCGATGGAAGGAACGATCAGTCTCGGGATTTTTGATTCGAACGACAAACTCGTCCGCGTTCTCCACCGTGAATCAAAGGTCGACAATTTCACAATTGATGAGAATTCGCTCAAGACGACCTGGGATGGAAAGAACGACGCCGGCGAAGATTTGCCGACGGGGAAATATCGAGCCCGCGGCTATGCGGTTGGGCGTCTAAAGGTGGACGACCTTGGCAAAGTGGAGGCGCCTCCAAACGGGGCAGCCGATCATGTCTCCGTAAAACTGGTGACGAACCCGCTCGTGAGCGATACGCGATCGGTCATGGAACTTGGCGTCGGCTTCGATAGTAAAGGAAGTTTCCTGAAAACGATGGACGGATTGCCACTGGCGACGACGAATGAGACACCGAATCTGACTCGCGTTTCGATCACAAAAGAGGGCGAGAAAGCCGCCGATATTTGGCAGGATGACGGATCTGCGGTCGAACATCTTCGCGTGTCGAACATCGACAAGATGATGGCATTTGATTGTGGTTTTTTTGAGCTCAGGTAGGGGCGGTTCACCGAACCGCCCGCGAGCGATGAGGTCAATCGCCCCCTACCTACTAGCCATCATGGCATATCTTTGTTTAGTTAGGCGTCATGGCTTCCGCGCCTGAATTTCAACACACGCTATCAAAAGCTGCCGGTTTCAGCGGCATGTCGCTGCACACGGGCGAGAAAGTTTCACTGAAGCTGCATCCGGCGCCGGCCAATCACGGAATTAAATTCAAGCGCAAGGATTTGCCGGACGAGCCCACGATCGACGCCAAGATCGATAATCTCAAAATGGTCGAGCGCGCGACGACGATCGGTGAAGGATCGATGCGCGTGCACACAGTCGAGCATGTTCTGGCGGCGCTGTCGGCGATGGGGGTGGATAATGCGATCGTGGAAATGGACGCCAACGAACCACCGATCGGCGACGGAAGCGCGAAAGCATATGTCGATGTAATCAAACGCGCAGGCGTTTCGGCACAGGATGCGTCGCGAAAATTCTTTCATGTTCGCGAACCGATGCACATCGAAACGAAAACGGGCGCAATGCTCGTGCTGCTGCCGGACAACAATGGCTTGCGGATTTCGTGCACCCAAGCCGGGCCAAACAACCGCTTCACGCAATTCATGTCGACCGACATCGTACCGGAACTCTTCGAGCGCGAGATCGCGCCGGCCCGGACGTTTGTTTACTACGAAGAGGTCGAGTCGTTGATGGAGAAAAATTTGATCAAGGGCGGTAGTCTGGAAAATGCGGTGGTGGTGCGCGGCGACGCAGTCTTGAGCAAAGAGCCGTTGCGTTTTCAGGACGAATTCGTCAGGCACAAAATC
>WNGI01004650.1_pt1 | contig 12288 bp, 11 predicted proteins | sample 5400621 | NCBI WGS metagenome assembly WNGI01 (sample SAMN13153374, study PRJNA577476) | soil metagenome | isolation source: 20 cm soil or saprolite under Garry oak tree replicate 1 | place: USA:California | collected 2016-06-15 | reverse complement strand
GGCATCTTTGGCGCCGCCGAAGTGCACCGGACGGCCGACAACAAGCTCGCTTCCCAAGTCGCCGAATTGCGCTTCCGCGCCTTTTCTTAGATAGCGCAGTAGAATACCGATCAGTTCTTCGAGCGAGTATGTTTCGCCGAAAATCTGTGTCTGATTGAAGAGGCGGCTGGCGAGATATGACTTCGTCGACTGGATGAGTCGACCCGGTGTTTTGGCATTGAGGTAACTATGGATCGCATCCGGTCCGGCGACCACGCGGAGCTTGCGCGATGCGCCAGCTTCGTCCTCATCGAAATAAATAACCGAGCGAAACGTCGTGGTCCCGCTAAACTGTGCCAATCGAACGCTGCCGTCGGAGCGCGCGTGGGCGAGGGCGCTGTTGGTCGTACCGAAGTCGAGGCCGAAAGCTTTGGACACGTTCGTCTCCGTCCTTTTTGATTGCAATGAAATATTATTTACTGTGGAGGGTTGGAAATGCCGATCGAGAATTAATGTAGCATTAGCCGCTGAGGTTCTTAAGATGAAAGATGAAGGATGATTGAATTCTGGTTATCGCTTTGCTGCCAATTCTTTGGCGGCCGCGGCGGCGAGGGAAAAGTCGAAAATCATTTCCGGTTTCAAGTCCGCGCTGACCCCGGCAGTTGCGGCAAGCATCGCGATGTAAGCTTTGCTTTGCTCGTCGGTGGGAACACCGTTTCTGGAGTAAGTGTCTTTTACAGAGTCATAAGCCTTTGCTCCTTGGCTGGTGCTGAGCGCCATCCATTTAGAGATGATGGCGCTGTTGTCTTCGCGATCAGACAAGGTGTATTCGAGACCTTCGATGCTCGCCTTTAGAACTTCCAGCACTTCGCCGCGTCGGGTTTTGATTGTCACGTCCGTCGCGGCGAGTCCCGCTTGCGGGATTTGCAAGATCGTCCCCATGTGCAGAAGCCGCTTTAGTCCCATCTCCTCGCCTTTTAAATCAAGTGGCGCGGAAATAATCGCGGCTTCGGCGATACCTCTTTGTAAAGCGATGAGTCGGTCCATCGACGACGAAGCGGATACGATTGTAGTTTTCGAACCCAGACGATAGCGGTCGATCAGGAACTGAATTTCATACGAAGTCAGGTTGCCGAAGCCGGCGGCGGCAATTCTCTTGCCGGCCAAGTCGTTCACCGATGTGATTTCGGGGCGGGCGAGCAGCATGTGCTGTAGCTTTACGGACGCAAAGAAAATAACTTTCGCACGCGCGCCGCGGGCAGCGGCGGTGGCGATGGTGCTGGGGATTGTGGTGTAGTCTACGGAGCGGTTGAGCAGCGCCGGAGCGGTCAAGCTCGCGCTCATTTGGATCATCTCGACATCGAAGCCGCGCCTGGCGAAGAATCCTTTTTTGACGGCGCTGTAAATCGGCAGGTAGCTCAACGACGGTGATGCCGTGGCGATCCTGATCTTGGTTCTTACCTGAGCTTGCGTCGGAGTGGCCGCGGAAAACCATACGAGGCCGATGGTTACCAAGACGTGACAGAGTGTTCGTATTCGGTTTTGCATCGGTGAGTTTTTCATCTTGTGGTCTCGTTGATTCGGCACTTGAGAGATGAACCGGCCTCGTTGCGGCGACTTAAAGATCCACCCGCTCGTAAAGTTTCAATCTCAGATCCGATAGAACTCCTTGGCGTTGGCGTAGAGAATTTTCTGCTTGGCTTGATCGGATAACTCCGGGCGCGCCAATAGCGCTGGAATGTCTTTAAGAAATTCGCCATAGACACGTTCGTGCGGGTAGTCGGAAGGAAACATGACGCGATCGTCGCCGATGACCTGGGTGACGTACGCCAAAGAAGTCTCCTCGGGTTCGCAGGTGATATAAACCGGACACTCTTTTACGTAGTCGCTGGGTTTCTGCTTTATGCTCGGAAAAGAACGGCTGCCGCGGGTTTGGTATTCGTAGTCGAGCCGATCCATCATGTACGGAAGCCAGCCGCAGCCCGCTTCGAGAAAAGCTAGTTTCACGCGCGGGAATTTCTCCAAGACGCCGTCGCAGATGATGCTGGTGAACTGGATCATCAGCGGAAAGGGGTGCTCGAGAGCATGAACCTGGCCTTGATCTTCGAAGTAATCGAAGCCGAATCCGCGGCTCGGCGCTCCGTGAATGCCGAGCGGCACACCCAGCTCTTCCGCGGCGCGAAAGAGCGGATGAAAGTCCGGGTGGCCAAGGGCTTTACTCAGAACCGTCGCTGACGGTAGAAACCCGCCGACCAAGTCGAGCTTTTCCACCGCATAACGGAGCTCATCCGCGGCTGCGAGGGGATCCTGAACCGGCAAGATGGCGACGCCCTTCAGGCGCGAGTCTTTCTTTGTATACCTTGCATGGAACCAGGTGTTGTATGCGCGCGAAATCGCCTTCGCCCAAGTCGAGTCTTGCACAAGCCCGATGGCCAAACCGGCGGTCGGGTAGAGCACGGTGCTTTCGAGCCCCATGTTGTCGACGAACTTGATCACATCCTCGGGCTTGGTTTCAGTTACTTTGTCCGGACGTCCGGCGCCGAGGCCGCGCGGCCAGCCGTCGAGCGATGGGAATAACGGATAGGCGCGAGCGCGCCGCATGCTGCGATAAATGCCCTCAAAATATTCCTCGATCTCTTCGTGATTTTCGTAAATATGGCCGTCGGCGTCGATGACTTTAGGATATTTCATGTATCCCTCCAGGGGCATTGTCGCTGTCATGGCGAACGGTAAACTCCGCATGTTTTGCTGTCAAGGCGATTATCCCCAAGTCGTGGTCATCGTTGATCGCGACACCGGTTCTGGGATAGAGAAAAGGAGACTCTGAGCGGTGCAAAGGAGGCAAAATTATGGCTCGAAACGGAATTCCGGTTGTCGATGGCGACGGTCACGTGATGGAAAACTGGGATGATCTCCTGCAGTACATGCCGGAGCCTTATATCAAGAGCGGCCGGTTTAAGGGCCGGCTTTTTCCGCCGTTGGATCATCTGCACTCGGCGAGCTTGTTTCAACTCGTGCCCGGCGCGTTCCGCCAAGTCAATGCCGACGGCTGGTTGGAATTCATGGAAGACGTGGGCATCGAACGCGCCGTGCTCTACAGCACCGGTGGCTTGGCGTTCGGCAAGGTCATCACGCTCGAGTATGCCATCGACATCGCGCGCGCATGGAACAATTGGTTCGCCGATGCTTATTTAAAAAAGAGCCCGCGCTTTCAGGGACTGGCGCTGATACCATTGCAGGAGCCGGACGAAGCGGTGAAGGAAATGCGGCGCGCGGTGACGGAGCTTGGATTTTGCGGTGTGATGCTGCCTTCGACGGGCTTCAAAGGCCATTTAGGCAGCAAGGAATATTGGCCGGTGTATGCCGAGGCAAATCGGCTCGGCTGCTGCATCGGCATTCATGGTGGCGCGCATGAAGGCTTGGGCATGGATTATTTGACGCCTTATGCGCCGATCAACGGTCTCGGGCATCCTTTCGGCCAAATGGTTGCGTTCGCCGGTGTCGTCTTCAATGGATTGCTCGATAAATATCCGAACCTGCGCGTCGGCTTTATGGAAGCCGGCGTCTCGTGGCTGCAAACCTGTTTAGAGCGCTTTGACCGCGGCTGGGAGACTCATATTCAGTACGACCCGCACGCTGAATACATCCAGCTTCAGCCGGGCGAAAATATCAGCGGCTACATTCGCCGTCACGTGGAAGCGGGGCGAATCTTCGTCGGCTGCGAGGGAACCGAGAAGGCGCTGCACCATTTGGTGGAAGCCGTGGGCAACAAGCCGTTCATGTTTTCCAGCGATTTCCCGCACGAAGTGAACAACGAATATTGCAAACACGAGATCGAAGAAATCATCGACAACGAACATCTCACCGACGAGGACAAACAGGCAGTCTTGCATGGCAACGCCGAGCGCTTTTATGGTCTAAAGCCGCTCGGGTAAAGAAATTCGTAGCCGTTATTTACGAGAACGCAGTGCGGCATGGAGTCGTAGCTCCGCCGGCGCTGGCCTTTACCTCACTCTCGACACCTGCTTAAATTCCCTAAACAGTGACCTTAGAGATCAACGAGGGTTGTGTAATGGACGGACCCCTGTCCGGTGATATTTTTCCTGCCAAACAAGCGATCGAGATGATCGATCGAGTCGATCTCTCTTTGCCGCTTGAGATTCCGCCCGTGCCGGCGGAAGCCGAACCTGACAACGTCCCCGAAGAGGAACATCGCTGGCTCCAGAGTGAAATCGCTCGCCTCAAGAAGGAGCGCAACGCATACATCCTGGCGCACAATTACGCGCCGCCGGACATTCAGGACGTCGCCGATGCGGTCGGCGATTCGCTTTATCTTGGGCAGAAGGGCGCGGCATCGGATGCGGAAGTTTTACTCGAAGCGTCGGTTCTGTTCATGAACGAGATCCTGGCGATCCTGAAAAAGCCGCACCAGAAAGTGCTGGCGCCGGATCTTGGCGCGCTTTGTTCATTGGCCGCGCATGCGGACGTCGAAAAAATTCGTCGCTGGAAAGAGGATCATCCCGGCGGTATCGTCATCAGCTACGTCAATACTTATCTCGACGTGAAAGCCGAGAGCGATTACTGCTGCGCGTCGGCGAACGCGGCCAAGGTTATCTTGCACGTACTCGATCATTCGGATGCCGAACAGCCGATTCTTTTTCTTCCCGACGTTTATCTCGGATTTTACGCGGCGAAGCTGCTGGAGCAGGAAAATCAGTCCATCGACCGTTTGTGGCTAATGATGGGCGCTTGCCATGTGCATGATCGCATTCGGCCGTACCACGTCGAGCAGCAGCGTCAGCTTTACCCAGGCGCCGCTGTGGTCGTTCATCCCGAATGCGGCTGCACCAGCGCCTGCATGCGCCAGATGGCGCAGGGCAGCACGCCGGCAAACATGATGCAATTTCGTTCCACCCAGGGCATGGTGCAATTCGTAAGGGACACCCCGCAAAAGGTCGTGATTATGGCTACCGAGATCGGCAACATTTATCCACTGTCCAAAGCGGTGCCGGAAAAGAAAGTCGTGGCCGCCAGCCGAGAGGCGGTCTGCGCCTTCATGAAACAAAACACGCTGAGAAAAGTTTATTTATCTTTGCGTGACGGCGTACATGAGATCACCGTCGATCCGGAGCTTGCCGCGCGGGCGCGCAAACCGATTGAGCGAATGCTGAGCATTATCTGACCGGGCGATGATCGAAGAAGACTACGAAACCTATCGGGAAATATTGCTCGAGAAACCTTACGCGGCTGCCGATGGTATGAAGCTGCTGTTGGGATCATCGCTGAATCGAACCCGAAGGCAAGGAGCCTTAACCTTGCATCACTGATCGATTCCTCGTTCGTTGAGGGTCTGGAGTAAAGAAGGGGCTTTTTGATCGATGAGTCGCTGGCTCGGCTCCGATGCCTGACGCCCTTATTGCGGGTCTTCTTGCAAGCGGCCGATCACTCGGCGCCAGATCGTGTTGTCGGCGGTAATCTGGGTTTTTTTTGCATCGCCCGAAGGGAGCGCCCGAGGTTTTTCCTGGAGCTGGGCACTGAGAGCCGCACACTCGGCGGAAAGTCGTTTAATGAGATTCCCCATCTCAGCTTCCTTCACAGCGGTGGCTTGAATGAGCGCGTCCTTCTCTTTCAGTTTTTCTTCCTGTTTTGGTAGTTCGGCTTGGGCGTCGCGCAGGCGCTGCTCAAGTTCCAAGATCTTGGCGCGAAAGTCGGCCTCAAGGGATTTGATCGCACTATTTTTCGCTTGAATGGTCTCATCGCGGCTTGCCAATTTGAGTCTCAGTTCGGCAACTTCTTCATTCAGCGACGCATGGGGTTCGTGAACGCGCGGCTGGCTTTGCTTCGTGGCGTGTAGTTCTGCCTCGCTGAGGCGCTTAACGAGGTCGGAGTTCTCGCGGCGCAGGAGTTCCAGTTCCTGCTCTTCGTAACGATGAGTCTCGCGCCGTCGCAGCTGCGTCTCGAGCGTGGCGATCTGTGCTTTCGAATCCTGTTCAAGGCGGACTATCGCGACTTGCTGTTCGTGAAGCTTTTCGTTTTGTTGATCCAGTTTTTTGCGCAGATCGTTCATCTCGCTGCGCCGATTTTCTTCGATAAGCTGAGTTGTTTCGTTCTGGCTTATCGCCGTGCTGCAAGCGCGGTCAGCGAGGGAAGTGAGCTTGTTGATGTAATTGAGAAGTTGATCCGCCTGAATTTCTATGTCGAGAATAGAACTCGCTTCGGCCAGAGAGAAGGACGGTGTTGCCGGCAGCGCGATTAACTGCCCTTTGCTCTCATCGAGCGCCCTTGGTTGGGCTGCGGTTCGTGGGGATAGATCGTTTGGCATAGCTAAAAAATCTGCGGCAATATCTTGGTCGAATGTAGAACTTGGGTGAGCAATTCCTATTCCATCAGCTATAGCTTTATAAAGCCGGGACAATCTACTGAAAAATTTACACTTTATAGGAATACCTCATTTTCTCCAGGTTGCTCTTTGCGCACGGATTGGCCAATAGTGTTCAGTTTTTTTGGGTTCAACGATTCCGATCAAGGGTTTTCTTTATAAAACCAGGACAGCTGCGATTCGATGCCCCCTATGCATTTGGCGACGGGTTACCGGATTGCGACTGTGCAACGTTTGATTCGTTTCCAATTGAAAGCGGCGTTAATTTGATCGCAGAGCCCCCTTTACCGATCTCGATAGATCGTGTTAGGTTGCGGCTTCGACATTTCATTTCCAGGAGTTGGCAATGCGCATCATCGAAAAATCGTTTGCAACCAAAGAGCACGGCATCGCTGGGTTTTTATCTTATCCGGAACGCTCAGAGCCGGGGCCGGCGCTGTTCCTGATCCATCCCAAGGGCGGCCTCGGCGAGTACATTAAGACCGAAACGAGGAAGTTCGCGAAGCTAGGTTACACGACTTTTGCGATTAACGTGTTTGAGCAGCTCGGTTTTCCAGAGCCAACACATATCGTTACCGGATCGCAGATTCAAGCCAAGACGCCGGACCCAGAATTTACCCGTGTCTTAACGGAAGGATGGCGCTTTTTGCTCAAGCAAGCGAACGTCAACAAGGAGCGCGTGGCGGTTTGCGGCTACTGCATGGGTGGGCGGATCGCGATCCATTTCGTCGCGGCGACACCCGAAGTGCGCGCCTTCGTCGGCTATTATCCCACGGTCCGCGCCGAGCCCGAGAGTTCGCTCAGGCCGGTGCATCCGTCGGTCAGCGCTCGCAAAATTCGCTGTCCGTCGATCAATCTTTATGGCGCCGACGATGTGACAACCGTGTTGCCGGTTCAGGAACAGATGTGGCAAGCATTCAAAGAGAACGGCCAATCCCTGGAATGGCATTTTTTCCCGTTCGGAGGACACGGCTACGTCGATCCAGGCGCACCCGGATACAATGCCCACGCTGCCGATCTTTCATGGCCCTTGGTCGTCGATTTTTTGGAGCGTCATCTGAAGTGGAGTTCGCCGGAAGTCGAAAATCCAAACCTGCCCGCGTAAAGGGATCAGAAAACAAAATCGCCACCTCCGGAAGCGGCTGGAGGTGGCGATCGATGCCTGCGAAGCCACAAAATTTATTCCGCGCCCCGCTCGAAAAGATTTGCCCGGTGTCGCTAGTCCCGCCCTCGTAGCGTGCTCTTGAAGCCGTCAATCGTAAGTTTCCCCGTCACCATGCGCTCGAAGTCCGAGCCGCTGACGTAATGCTTCAGTTCGGGCATTTCGAGATCCCAGTGAAAAATTTCACCGATGGCCGGAAGAACGTTGGGAATCTCCGTATCCTCGTGCGAAATGGAAATATCCTTTCCGCGATAGACGCCCCGCACATCGGCGTGGTTTTTTCGGCACCAATCGAGAACGTCAGCGAACGTCATGATTGCTCCGTGTTTGCTCCCTTGGAATCGACGGGGTTGAGCAAGTGATCCTTGAGTCCGGTGTGCACGCCGTAAATGACTTTGCCGATCTTCGGTCTAGGTTTGGGTTCGGTGCTGACCTGATACAGGATCAGGCGCTCGGTGCCGGTATTATTGAGTTGATAAAAGAACCCGGCTGGAACGTGCACCGCTTGGTGCTGCGTCAGGTGGAACTCCTCGCCGTCCTTGAGGCCTTTCATCGTGCACTCGCCCTGAACTACGAAAAATGTGTGATCAGAGCCCGGATGGCAATGCAGCTCGTCATTGACACCCGGTTCGTAACAGTTGAGCGCGATATGCGCGCGATCGGTTTGCGTCGGGCGAACATAGTTGCGACCGGTGGGTTTGCCCCACTCGGACTGTCTTTCCGCGTCCACGATGGTAATTTTAGTGATGTTTTCCATTTATTCCTCCCGCCAGATTAGTTTTGCGTCGGCATTCACTGCTGACCGCAAACTTTACAGGAAAGCGCCGCCTCAGCACAAGCGTCCCCGTCGAACGCCGGATTCTAATCCATAACTGACTTATCAGCTCGCTGTTTGCTCATCGTGCAAATCCCGTGATTCCTAGGAGATATCACCAGCATTCTGAGTCTCTCGTTAATAAAACTCTATCTAAGTGTTATGTTTAGGCTTCAATATTTTTGCTAAGTACTCGAATCGATTGGTAAAATATTATGTTTTCTTGATGGTCAATGACTCACCTCCGATTGACGTCTAAGGAGTGCATGATATGTCTAGTCCGTAGATTTGTAATGGAGGGCATAATGGCTGCGAAAATCGACTGCATGACCTGCCGGAAACGGCCGAGAAAAAAACAGAGCAACAAGTAATCGGGATTGAGGCTGAGAACGATAGATCTTGATAGACAGATCTAAAATTGCCTTAGCGCAATTGGACTAAATTATAAAAAGGCCCGCGTTCAACGCGGGCCTTTTTTCGTTTCTAGTAAGCAACCACGTCTTTAGAAAAATGCCAGAGTACGCATCTCGATGCTTTCCCGGGGTGGTGCGTCCGGCGGACTTGTGGGATCATCGAAAGCACAATGGGCGGTCCAGCGGGCGCGGCCGTCTCTTTCGGACTCGAAGGTTTTGAACACGATCGCTTCATTGCGCTGCATGTTGGGGAAATAGTACCAGACATGGTCGGGGTTGAAAGTCATGTGCGCGGTTTCGCCGACCCGATCCGGGTAAATCCGCGCGCTGGCGACCAGTTCCTTCGTTCCGATGCTGTGCGCATCGGCAATCGCCAGCGGCTCCCGCTGTACGGGCTTGTTGATCGGGCGCCAGGTTTGGACGATGGCAAAGCGGCGTTTGAGAAGCTCTTCCGCTTCGTCGGGGAGTAGATCGCGCACCCGCTGCGGCCCCGACCAGTCGGTGTAGTCATTATGGGCGTGGCGCACCGGTCCGCTGATCTGTTTCTCTTCACGAGTCGCCTCGTCGGCGGAGCGCAAGGTGTGATCGAAAACTACTACGCGCTTGGCGCCGGAGCTCTGTTTTACTAGCTCCTCGGTCTCTTTGTAGTACAGGGAACGAATTTCGTCTTCGTGATAAAAGTTTTTCATCTTGATTTCATGATTGACGAAGATGAATCCTTCGCGCTCCAGGGACAATTGGTCGGCAATGGCACGACCGTTGTAGATCCTCATTTTGTGCCCATGGTATTTGCCTTTTTTCTGCTGGGCGGCCACCGTTTGTCTCACGCCGCCGTAGCTGGCCGGTTTTTCGCTGCTCTCTTCAAGGTAGTGGATCAATGCTTCGATTGACTCTAACGATTGGCCAATTCTTTCGGGTCGTGCCATGGTCATCTCCCTTTTAAGGTCGTGAGCTGCCTGTCAGGTAGCTCTTTTGAATCGTCGTTAATATTTTGGCAGCATCTCGCAACGGGTTTGTCGCGGTCCAAGACTTTCATAGTAACGATTTTCTTCCGGAACGTAGCGTCCCTGATTGAACTCGCCGCCTTTCTGGCTGCGAATAATCACGGCAACGGTGCGTTCACCAACGGTGATCTCGGTGTGAATCTCATAGGGCTTGACGAGATCGATCTCTCCGGGGCCGACGAGCACATTGCAGCTCTCCCGGATTTCGGCGTGGTCAGGCTTCGAGCGATCGTCGAGCCGGTCGTAACGGACCACTTTCTCATGTCCGTCGAGCACGCCGTAGAGTGTGTAAATATGGGCGTGGTCGTGGATGCGAGCGCGCCCGCCTTGCCTCGCGTCGCCTTTGGTCAATCCGTTGATGGCAAAGCCGTAATCCGGATCCTCGTAAAAAAGCAGATTCTCTGCTCGCCCGTTCGCCGGCACGCAATCGGGCCAGTGCTTTGATGCCGCGATGACTTCAGGATCCGCGAGCAATTCCGCCAGAATCGGCCGCAGCGCATTCCAGCGTTCGTCGAGATCGGATTCTTTAGCAAAAAGCGCTCGCGTCTTGCGCACGAAGCGCTCCATGGCATTTTCGCTTTGCGATTGAGCTTGTGGCTGTGTCTCGGTTAGGGCTGTTTCCATTATTCCTCCTTATTCGTTCAACGAATGTTGGTTGAGATTATTTGTGATCGAGTTTTTGTATCTAGCGAATCTGATGCGCCATAGAAACGCGCGCAGTTGTCCCAGAGAATTTTGCGCTTGTCCTCATCGGACAACGAGAGCTTGAGAAAACTTTCCACGGCGTGCGGGTATTTGGAATCGCCGTGCGGATAATCGGTGGAGAAGACGAGGTGGTCGCAGCCGATTTCTTCGATGGTATGGCGCGCCGGCGCCTCGTCGGGTTCGATCGAAATGAAGCATTGGCGTTTGAAATATTCGCTCGGCGGCATCCGGAGATCAGGCATGAAGATGTCACCCTCGCGCTCGTAGCCTTCGTCCAGGCGCCACAGTAACCACGGCAGCCAGGAACAGTTGGCTTCGAGAAAGGCGACTTTCATTTTTGGATGACGTTCGAGAATGCCGCCGCCGACAAAGCTGCCGACGCCGAGCATCTGTTCGAACGGCTGCGCGTAAACGCGGCGCAGACCAAAATTGGGCTCAAAATTTTCCGCGCACTGGCGTGAGCGTGACGCCGAAGCTTCATGGAAACCGAGCGGCAGATTGAGTTCCTCGAGCAAATTCCAAAGCGGCTCGTAGTCGGCGTCGTACCAGTTTTTGCCGTTAACGATATTGGAACGCAAAAACACCGAGCGAAAGCCGTACTCTTCCGCCACCCGGCGCGTTTCGCTCACCGCGTCGTCGATGTCATAGACCGAAATCATACCCGCGCCGAGCAAGCGGTTCGGATTTGCGTTGCAGAAATCATGCAGCCAGTCGTTGTACGCGCGCGCCATGGCGGCGGCGAAACGTGGGTCTTGGTTGGGGAAAGTAAGAATGCCCAAGCCGCGCGTCGGAAACAGCACGGCGGTATCGATGCCTTCGGTATCCATCGCTTCGAGCTGCACTTCGCCCGTCCAGCCGCGCTCGGCGTGGTTCCGATATATTTCCTGATTCTTGTCAAAGTTGCGGCCGCGATGGGGCGTGCCACCGGTGCGCCGAGTGTCCTGAGGCACGTTCGGAAAAATCGTGCCGAGATCGCGTACGTTTTCCGAAGTCCTGCCGCGCGGCGCTTGAGAACGAAACTGCGGATCAATATAACACTCCCAAAGATCGGGCGGCTCCATAATATGCATATCGCTGTCGAAAACTTTGAATCCGTTCTTTGCCATTGCGTTGTCCTCTCGTGAGTGAAGCCTAATGCTGCTAAAGGGCTCATGTCAAGCTGATGAGCCGAATTGACAATCCCGCGCCTTCCACAATACAGTCACCATGGGAGCTCTAAATATCATAGGCAGGTATTTTCCATGCCGCTTACCCTGGCAATCCACCCGATCACAGAAATTCATTTTGCAGAAAGACTTCGTCTGGACGGCACCATTCTGTTTGTCGACATCGATGAGCTGCGCCGGTTGGTTCTCGAAGATTCTGCTATCGAGTCCGTCGATTTTCAGATCGCTAGGCCCGGCGAGAGTTGTCGCGCGGGTCCCGTCTTCGACATCGTCGAACCTAGAGCAAAAGCACCAGGCGGCAGTCCAGATTGGCCGGGAATTCTCAGCGCGCCCGAGACAGCCGGCCACGGCACGACTCATGTGTTGGAGGGTGCGGCGGCGACCGTGTTGCGCGAACAATCGCCCGGCGAAGCGCGCGGCGCGACCGGCTACGTTTTGGAGATGAGCGGCGAAGCGGCAGCCGATTCGTGCTATGCAAAGCTACAGCACTTGATTGTCGTTATTCGCACCCGCGATGACTTGGCAGTACATGCGCGACAAAGAGCTTATCGTTTGGCGCAAATGAAAGTCGCCGTTCATTTGGCACGTGCCGCCCTGGATGCCGTACCCGAGAAGACGCAGGTATTCGACATTGCCGGAGGCGAAGATCGCGCCGCGCTGCCTCGC
>WNGI01025792.1_pt1 | contig 12291 bp, 11 predicted proteins | sample 5400621 | NCBI WGS metagenome assembly WNGI01 (sample SAMN13153374, study PRJNA577476) | soil metagenome | isolation source: 20 cm soil or saprolite under Garry oak tree replicate 1 | place: USA:California | collected 2016-06-15 | reverse complement strand
CATCAACGGCGTTGAATCTCTCGGGCAGATCAAGGTCGAGAACGGCCGCCTTCTGCTGGGCGCGATGGTGCGCCACGCGCAGGTCGAGCGTAGCAACGACATCGCCGCGCGGTTGCCGCTGCTGCACGACGCGATCGTGTGGGTCGGCCACGCCCAGATCCGCAACCGCGGGACGGTCGGCGGCTCGGTCGCGCACGCCGATCCCGCGGCCGAGCTCCCGTGCGCGCTCGCGGCGCTGGACGCAAAGTTCCACGTTCTCTCGAAGCGCGGCCCCCGCGTGCTGCGGTGGGACCAGATCTTCATCTCCGAGTTCACCACATCGCTCGCGCCCGACGAGCTGCTGACCGCGATCGAGGTGCCGCCACGGGACCCGTCGACCGGCGTCGCCTTCGTCGAGTACGCGCGCCGGCACGGCGACTTCGCGCTGGGCGGCGCGGCGGTTTCGATCGCGCTGGCCAGGAACGGCGCCTGCAGCGACATCGCCATCTCGCTGCTCTCGGCGGGCCCGCGGCCCGTACGCGCCGAGGAGGCGGAGCGCCGGCTCAAGGGCAGCCACATCGACGAGGCCGCGATCAAGCAAGCATCGGCGGTAGCCGTTCAGGGCCTGCACCCGACGAGCGACCTCCACGGCAGCAGCGAGTATCGCGTGAAGCTGCTGCAGGTCATGACCGAGCGCGCGCTGACAAAAGCCGCGGAGCGCGCGAGCAGGCGGGCCGCATGAGAAAGATCGCTGTCGAGATAAATGGCCGCGTTGTCGAGGGCGAGGTCGAGCCGCGCCTGCTGCTCGGCGACTTCATCCGCGACAACGCGGGCCTCACCGGGACGCACTTCGGGTGCGAGCACGGCGTGTGCGGCGCGTGCACCGTGCAGCTCGACGGTGAGCCGGTGCGTTCGTGCCTGATGTTCGCCGTGCAGGCGCACGGCCGGCGCATCGCGACGGTCGAAGGCATGGCGCCAAGCGCCACCGAGCTGCATCCGCTGCAGCAGGCGTTCCACGAATCGCATGGGTTGCAGTGCGGCTTCTGCACGCCGGGCATCCTCATGACGATGGAAGCCTTCCTGCGCGCCGAGCCCGATCCTTCACCGGAGCGCATCCGCGCCGCGCTGGCCGGCAACCTGTGCCGGTGCACGGGTTATCAGAACATCGTCACCGCTGTGCGCCTCGCTGCGGATCGGATGAAATGACGGCCCGCGTTCCGTACGTGGCGGCCGACCCCGTGTTCGCGCGGGTGGAGGCGATGGGCCGTCCCGTGCTCAATCTCTACAGGGCGCTCGCCAATCAACCGGCCGCGCTCGACGCCTTCCTGGACATGTCCAGGTATGTGCGCTCCGGCTCCAGCCTCGACGCGGGTCTTCGCGAGCTGGTGATCCTGGCCACCGCCTACGAGCTCGGCCAGGACTATGAGGTGGCGCACCATCGAGGGGGCGTTGCGCCAGACAAGGCGGCCGCGGTCGCGCCGGGTGGCTCACTGGCGGCGCTCGATGAGCGTGAACGCTGCGCGGTGGAGTACGCGCGCTCGACGGCGCTAAACCGCACGTGCGACGACGCGACCTACGAGCGGCTGAAGTCGCAGTTCTCGACCGAGCAGATCGTGGACCTCGTCATGACCGTCGCCTGGTATCACCTGTGCGCGGTGATCCTGGGCTCGCTGCAGATCGAGCTCGAAACCGGCTAGTGGTAAAGCACTGACGTCACGCTGTTCTCCGCCACGAGCCGGCCTTTGAACCACACGCTCTCCGGCGGCAGCTGCAGGCGAAGGGCCTCCTCCCATGAGCCGGCGGGCAGCACCATCAGGTCGGCGCGCATCCCGACCGCCAGGCCGTAGTCGCTCAAGCGCATCGCCTGAGCCGGCGCGTCGGTGATCGCGCGGAGCGCGTAGGCGATGTCGTCATGCGTCGTCAGCTGCGCCGCGTGGGCTGAGATCAACGCAACCTCCAGCATCGACCCGCGACCGAAGGGGTAGAAGCCGTCCTTCACGCAGTCCTGCCCGAACAGGACGTTGACTCCCGCGGCGCGAAGCTCGGCGATGCGGGTGGTGCCGCGCCGGATGAGTCCGCGGTCGCCGCGTCCCTGAAGCACGAGATTTGTGACCGGGTTGGCCGCGACGGAGATGCCCGCGCGCGCGCATTTGTCGATGACGCGCCTGGAATACTCCTCGTCCGCCGCGGCTAGCGAGCACACGTGGCCTGCCGTGACGCGGCCCGTGTAGCTGAGCCTGAGAGCCTCGTCCGCCACCATCTCCAGCGTCCGCACGCCGCCGTCGTCGGTCTCGTCGACGTGCATGTCGATGTCGCGGTCGAAGCGCTGAGCCAGGTCGAAGCACAGCCGCACTTGCTCGCGCTGCGCAGCCTCATCCGCCTCCCAGTGCGGCATGCCGCCCACCACGTGCGCGCCCATCTCGAGCGCCGCCTCCATCAGCTCGTAGGCGCCCGGGTCGCGAAGCAAGCCCTCCTGCGGAAACGCGATCGTCTGCACGTCGGCGATGTCCGCGCAGTCAGCCGCCGCCGCGAGAACGCCCTCCAATGGCACGAGCTTGCCGATCGTGTCGACGTCGACATGCGACCGAAGCCGCGTCGTGCCCTGCCGCACTGACTCTTCGATCACCGCCCGCGCCCGGTCGCGCACGTCCTCGACGGAGTAGCGCCGCTTGCGCTCGTGGATCGCCTCGATCGCGCCGCTCAGCGTTCCGTCGTGCTCGCTCAGCTCGTCCCGGATGAGCACCTTGTCCAGATGCACGTGCCCGTCGACGAAGGCCGGGAGCACCAGCCGGCCGGAGCAGTCCAGCACCTCCGGGACGCCGGCTGACGCCTCCGGCCCGATCCTCGCGATCCGGTCCCCGTCGACCACGACGTCGGCCACGGACCCGCCGGCCAGACGCGCTCCTGACAAGGCCCACATGGCTGGCTACGATATCGCCGCCCGGCCAAGTTGGCGGGAGCCGGGTTGTTCAAAGGGGGATGGCCATGGCAGTGGCAACGGCGGCTCACGAAAAGGACGTCATATATCCGGAGCAGCGGCTCGGCTGGCCGCAGACGATCCTGATGGGCCTGCAGCACGTGATGGCGATGTTCGGCGCCACCGTCCTGGTGCCGCTGATCCTCGGCTTCAACCCCAACACCGTCATCTTCTTCAGCGGCGTCGCCACGCTCATCTTCCTGCTCGTCACCGGATTCAAGGTGCCGAGCTACCTGGGCTCGAGCTTCTCGTTCATCGGCTCGGTGCTGGCAGTTCAGGGCACCACGCACAACCACGGCCTCGCTTACGCGGGCATCGTGATGGCCGGCGTCATCTACCTGATCATCGGCGTCGTCGTCCACTTCGTGGGCGTCAACCCGATCCGCTACCTCCTGCCGCCGGTGGTGACGGGAACGGTGGTCGCGGTCATCGGCCTCGCGCTCGCCAGCGCCGCCACGGGCAACTACGCCGGCGAGCCTTTCACGGCCACCGTGACGCTGCTCGCCGCGGTCGGCGCGGCGGTCTACCTGAGAGGATTCCCCCGCCTGCTGCCGGTGCTGATCGGCATCGTGGTCGGCTACATCGTTGCGGCGGTCTACCCGCCCTGCCAGGACGCCAAGTCGGCCTGCCACATCGACTGGGGCGCCATCGGCCACGCCTCCATCGTCGGCGTGCCCACCTTCAGCTTTCCCGACTTCAGCCAGTTCGGGAGCACGCTGAGCCTGTTCTTCTTCATCCCAGTGATCCTCGTGGCCGAGAACGCAGGCCACGTGTACGCGATCAGCGGCATCATGAAGCGCGACCTCAGCCCGATGCTCGGCCGCACGTTCATGGGCGACGGCCTCGCCACCACCATCAGCGGCCTCTTCGGCGGCACGGGTGAGACCACCTACGCCGAGAACATCGGCGTCATGGGCATCACGCGCGTGTTCTCGATCATGGTCTTCGTGGTCGCGGCCCTCTTCGCGATCCTGCTCGGCTTCATCCCGATCTTCGGCGCGCTCGTGCGCAGCATCCCGGTCAGCGTGCAGGGCGGCATCGAGATCTATCTGTTCGGCCTGATCGCCGTCATCGGCGGCAAGATCTGGGTGGACGCGAAGGTCGACTTCTCGAAACGCGCCAATCTCGCGGTCGCCGCGATCCCGCTCGTCATCGCCGCGGGCATCTCGGCCACTACCCCGATCCCGATCCACCTCTTCGGGCTGACGCTCGTCTTCAACAACCTGGGCCTCGGCGCGCTGAGCGCGATCGTCCTCTACCAGCTGCTGCGGCCAGGACACATCACCGACAAGGAGTCCGAGCCCGCGGAGGTCGTCCCGGCCAAGCGCTAAACGATGTCGGCCGGCAGTCGTGCGGCGTAGAAGCCGTGGACGTCCGGATACTGGAGCGCCGGCGTGATTGACGTCAGCGTGACCACGCGCGTCTGGAACGTCAGGTCGGACGCGCTGCCCACGATCAGGTGTGTCGCGTCGAGCCAGCCCGCCCAGTCGCGCGGACCAGGTCCGGCGACGTAGTACCAGATCGAGCCGTCGCGCCGGTAGAACGTGAGCCGCGTCTGGTCCTCCGGCGGGGCCGCAGCAACCAGCGAGCCATCAGGGGACAGCGAGGCTGCCGAGCTGATGGAGCCCCAGTTGTAGGTGCTCCAGTTGGTGTTTGCGCCGCTCCAGTCGACGGTGCCTCCCTGGATGCACGCGCTGCCCGCCGGGCTCAGAGGTCCGCTCACGGTGCAGGCCTGGCCGACCAGAGCTTTGCGCGAGGCATTCGTTGGATCGACGACGTGGTAACTGACCGCCCAGTACGGGTTGTCCTGACCTGGCGCGGCCTTCAGCGCGGCGTCGACGTACGGTCCATATCCATGCGCAAGTACGAGCAGCCCGTTGCGCCACGCCACTGGCCAGACGTAGTCGGTATCGGAATCGAAGACGTCATGCCGGTTGCCGCCTGCCAGGTCGGCCGTGTAGATGTGCACGTGGACCGGGAGGGTCGCAAAGTTGAGCGTTGCCACTGCGATGCGCGAGTCGTCGGGACTTACCGCGAACGCCGCCTCGGCCCCGGTGCCGACGTCGAGCGTCGTCACGGCCTGATCGGTCGGTCCGCCGAGTGTGAATCTCCGCACGACGGAGTCGCCGTCGAGGTAGTAAAGGGCGGTCCTGGTGGTGCCCACGTACGGCAGCTCGAGCGCCTGACCGTTCGGGTTGGGCGGCAACGACCTCCGCGCGGCTCTGAATTGCGCCGCGACAGTTCCGTTCCACGAGACGACCGAAATCGTGTACGTCGTCGGGTCCGAAAGCAGGTCCACCATCACTCCGTAAACCGGCGCCTGGACGCGGCTTCCGGAGGCTGAGTGGCTGGCGGACGTGGCCGGCACGGACAGCGAGCCGGGCGCTGGGGAGGGGCCGCAGGCGGCGCCCGCCAGGACTGCCATCAGAACCGCCAGTATTCGCAGCAATCGATACCCTCGCCCCTCGCTGTCTGAACGCTCTCGCCGGCCGGCGGTTACTCTGATTTGCCGTGGCTCAAGAGCGCTCAGCCGCGCCCGATGTGGAGGCGCTCCGGCGCCGGCTCCGCTCGGGCACGCTGCCCGCCGAGCTGCTGAAGCCCGGCCATGGCGTGGTTTTGCGGGCGGGCGATCGCGAGCTGACCCGCGACGAGCTGCGCGCGCAGGCCGAGCGAGTGGCCGGCGGCCTGGCCGCGGTTGGCGTCAAGGCCGGCGAGCGCGTCGGCCTTTACGCGGCCACCTCGCTCGACTGGGTGATCGCCTATCTCGGGCTGCAGCGCGCGGGCGCGGTGCTTGTGCCGATGAACCCGGACTACCACTCGGCCGAGGCCGCGCACATCGTCAACGACTCCGAGCCGGCCGTGGTCATCGCTGACGCGCAGCGAGCACCGGTGGTCGAGCAGATCGGCAAGCGCGTCATTCCCCTCGAGAACCTGCCCGAAGGCGCGCCCCCGCCCATGCCGCAGCTCACGCCCGAGAGTCCCGCCGCGATCATGTACACATCGGGCACCACCGGCCGCCCGAAGGGCGCGGTCATCGACCACGGCGCTTTCCTCGCGCAGGGCCGCGGCGCGGTGGAGGTATGGCGGTGGACGTCGCACGACATCCTGGTCCACGCGCTGCCGATGTTCCACGTGCACGGCCTGGGCATGGGCCTGCACGGAACACTCCTCAGCGGCGCCAGCGCCACGCTCGTGCCGTTCTCGCCCGCCGCGGTCGTCGCCGAGCTCACTAGAGAAGATGACGCGCGCGGGACGATGCTGTTCGGAGTGCCCGCCATGTATCAGCGCATCTGCGACTGGCTCGAGGAGCACCGGACCGACCTGCGTCATGTTCGCGTCTTCGTGTCGGGCTCGGCGCCGCTGCCGCCGGCGCTGTTCGAGCGATGCGCGAAGCTGCTCGGCCAGCCGCCAGTCGAGCGCTACGGCATCACCGAGGGCGGCATCGTGGTCACGAATCCATATGACGGGCCGCGCCAGCCTGGCCGCGTCGGCTATCCGTTCCCGGGCGTCGAGGTGAAGCTCGGCGAGGCGGGTGAGGTGCTGCTCAAAGGCGGCCAGGTGTTCCAGGGTTACTGGCGCAATCCCAAGGCGACCGAGGAGGCGTTCACCAGTGACGGCTTCTTCCGCACCGGCGACGTGGGCGAGCTCGGCGACGACGGCACGCTCGCCATCCGCGGCCGGCTGAAGGAGCTGATCATCACTGGCGGATTCAACGTGTACCCGCGTGAGGTCGAGCTCGTGCTGGAGACGCATCCGTCGGTCGGTGAGGTCGCGGTGGCTGGCGTGCCAAGCGACGACTGGGGCGAGGAGGTGACGGCCTTCGTCGTCCCGTCCGGATCGTCGCCGCTGGACGAGCGCGAGCTCATCGCCTTCGCGCGCGAGCGCCTGGCGACCTACAAGTGCCCGCGCCGAGTCGTCGTGCTGGAGAAGCTGCCGCGCAACGCGATGGGCAAGATCGAGCGCAAGAAGCTGAGCGTGCAGTGAAGTTCCTCGACCTCACGCAGGACTTCTCGCTGCACACCCCGGCATTTGCCGGCTACGCCGGTCCGCAGATCCGGTGGGTCAAGCACCTCGCATTCGATCGCGCCGGGGGCCAGGAGATCACGATGACGCTGCACGTCAGCACGCACCTCGACGGGCCGGCGCACTTCATGACCGGCGGCAAGTTCATCGGCGACCTGCCGCTCGATTTCCTCGTCGGTCCCGCGTGCGTTGTCGACCTCGAACGCATGGGTGTCGGCGACTTCGACATCTACGGTCCCGAGCATTTCGAGCGCTGGGAGAAGACGACCGGCCACCGCATCGAGCGCGGCGACATCCTGGTGATCCACACGGGCTACCACCGCTACTACACCGAGAACTGGACGGACCGCACCGAGCTCGACGAGACGCGCTACTTCATCCGCCATCCTGGCCCGACCCGCGAGTTCGCCGAGTGGGTGCTCGACCGCGGCGTGCGCTGGCTCGCAGTCGACGCGGGCAGCGCCGACCATCCGATGAACACCGTCATCCGCCGCATTCGCGCCGACGAGGCGGTCGACGCGGAGAAGAAGCTCGGCCGCAGCCTCGACGAGCTCTGGCCGCGCGACGACTACCAGATCATGCACACGCTTCTGTTCCCGCACGACGTGGTCCACATCGAGAACCTGGGCGGCGAGATCGACAAGGTGCTCGATCAGAAGATCCTGTTCGGCTGCTTCCCGTGGCGGTTCCAGGGCGGCGAGGCAGCGCTGTGCCGCGCCGTCGCCATGATCGAGTAGCAGTTGAAGCCGCCGCGGTTCGAATATCACGCCCCGTCGACGGTGGACGAGACGTGCGCGCTGCTCGCCTCGCTCGAGGACGCGAAGGTGCTCGCCGGTGGGCAATCGCTGATGCCGCTGCTCAACTTCCGTCTGGCGCGGCCGTCGCACCTGGTGGACATCAACCGGATCGGAGGGCTCGACCGTATCTACGAGCGTGACGGGGGCGTTGCGGTGCAGGCGCTGGCGCGCCAGGCGGCGGTGGAGGACTCGGAGCTGGTCGCGAGCGTGTGCCCGCTCCTCTCGGCTGCCACGCGGCTGGTCGCGCACCGCGTGCGGCTGGTCGCGCACCGCGTGATCCGGAACCGCGGCACTCTGTGCGGCAGCATCGCCCACGCCGACCCTGCCTCAGAGCTGCCGGCGGTGCTGCTGGCGCTTGGCGGCCACGTCGTCGCGCGGTCGAAACGGGGCGAGCGGAAGATCGAGGCGGGCGGGCTCTTCGCTGGCGTGTTCGAGACGTCGATCGCTCCCGACGAGCTGCTGGTCGAGGCGTGGTTTCCGAAATCGCCGAAGCCGTTCGCGATCTTCGAGGAATCGCGCCGCCATGGCGACTTCGCGCTGGCGGGCGTGGTTCGCGCCGGCGACACGCTGGCCCTGTTCGGCGTGGCGCCGACGCCCGTGCTCGCCGACGCGAAAGATCCTTCCCGCGGCCTTCAGCCCAGCAGCGACCTGGAGGCCACCCCGGAGTTCCGGCTCCACCTGGTACGCGCCCTGACGCTCAAGGCCTTTGCGGCGTGAGGATCAACGGCTTCGACCATTACCCGCCACAGGACGCACGCCGGCTGCTCTCCGACTATTTGCGCCACGACGTCGGCCTGACCGGCACTCACGTCGGCTGCGAGCACGGGGTCTGCGGGTGCTGCACGATCCTGCTAAACGGCGCGCCGGTGCGGTCGTGCCTGATGCTGGCGGTGCAGGCCGAAGGCCATGAGGTCACGACCATCGAAGGGTTGGCCCCCGATGGCGAACCGTTGCACGCGGTTCAGCAAGCGTTCCACGAATGCCACGGCTTGCAGTGCGGGTTCTGCACACCGGGCTTTGTGATGTCGGTCGTCGGCTTGCTCGCACAGCATCCGCACCCAACCGACGAAGAGATCGACGAGGGGATCGCCGGCAACCTGTGCCGCTGCACGGGCTACGCGTCGATCCGTCGCGCAGTGCGTCGCGCCGCGGAGCTCTCGCGATGACCACCCGCTGGTTCGGCGAAAGGGTGCAGAGAGCCGAGGACGACCGGCTGCTGCGTGGCAAAGGGCGCTTCACTGACGACATCGACGACGGTGCGCTCGAGTCTGTACTGGTGCGCTCGCCGTACGCGCACGCGCGCATCAGGTCCATTGAAGTGGGCGCGGCGCGCATGTTGCCTGGCGTCTCTGCCGTTTACACCGCGAAGGACTTGCCCTTCGGCGAAACCGATCTGCCCATCCTCATCCCGCATCCCAACCTCACCCACGGCCGCACACAAAGATGCCTCGCCTCCGAGGTCGTGCGCTACGCGGGCGAGGCGGTCGCGTTCGTGGTCGCCGAAAGTCGCGCGATCGCCGAGGACGCGGCAGAGCTCGTCGACGTCGACTACGAGCCGCTGCCGGTTGTGATCACGCCTGAGGCAGCCGCGCGCGCCGACCACCTCGTGCATGACGACGTGCCCGGCAACGTCGCCGCGGAGATGGTGCAGGAGAAGGGCAACGTCGCTGCGGCGCTCGAGTCAGCGCCGAGGCGCAAGCGCTTTCATTTCCGATACGAGCGCGGCGCCGCGAGCCCGATGGAGGCGCGGGCGGTGTGGGCGCGCTGGTCGGACGACGAAAGGAAGCTGACCGTCTACGACTCGACCCAATCGCCGACCTCGATCCGTGGTGGCCTGGCCGTGCTGTTCGGGCTGCCCGAGTCACAGGTCGAGGTCATCGCGCCCGATGTCGGCGGCGGGTTCGGGCCGAAGATCATGCTTTTCTACCCCGACGAGCTTCTGGTGCCTTACGCGGCCGTTCACCTCGGCCGCCCGGTGAAGTGGACCGAGGACCGCCAGGAGCACTTCACCGCGGTCAACCAGGAGCGCGGCCAGGTGCACGAGGTCGAGGTCGGCTACGACGACGAGGGCCACGTGCTGGCGCTCGACGACGATTTCATCCACGACGGCGGCGCCTACACGCCGTACGGGATCATCCTGCCGATCATCACCGCGGGCCAGGTGCCTGGTCCGTACAGGGTGCCGAACTACCGCGTTCGGTTCCGCGACATGTACACGAACGCGACGCCCACCTCGCCGTATCGCGGCGCTGGCCGCCCGCACGCGTGCTTCGTTATGGAGCGCACGCTCGACGCCATCGCCGCCGACATCGGCATCGACAGGGCCGAGGTGCGCCGCCGCAACCTCATCCAGCCCGACGAGTTTCCATACGACGTGGGCGTCGGCTGGCAGGACGGCAATACGGTCGTCTACGACAGCGGCAACTATCCGAAGCTCCTGGAGACGGCGCTCGAGAAGTTGGGTCCGAGGCCCGCCGGTGAGAACATCGGCATGGGCCTGGGCATGTACGTCGAGGGCACCGGCGTGGGTCCGTATGAGGGCGCGCATGTGCAGGTGCTCGTGTCGGGCAAGGTCGTGGCCGCGACGGGCATCCCGAGCCAGGGGCAGGCGCACGCGACGGTGTGGGCGCAGGTGGTGGCGGACGAGCTGGGCGTCGACGTGCGCGACGTGGACGTCACCGGCGGCGACACGCGCAGATTTCCGTGGGGCGTTGGCACGTTCGCGTCGCGCGGCGCTGTGACCGCCGGCAACGCGATGCACGTGGCCGCGCGGATGGTCGCCGACAAGGCGAAGAAGATCGCGGCCGACCATCTGGAGGCGGACCCGGCCGACCTCGAGCTCGCGGGCGGCGCGGTTCGAGTGAAAGGCTCGCCGCAGCGTGGCATCCCGCTGGCCGCGGTCGCGGTGCTGTCGAACCCCGTCCGGTACGCCTTCGGAGGGGGCACCGAGGCCGCTACCCAGTTCACGCCAAGGGCCCGACCCGGTCCGCCGCTGGCCGACGGCGAGGAGCCCGGCCTCGAGGCGACGGGTTACTTCAGCCCGGCCGGCTCGGCCTGGGCCTCGGGGTGCCACGCCGCATGGCTGCGGATCGATCCGAAGACGTATCGCCTCGAGATCCTCAAGTACGTGGTGGTCCACGATTGCGGCAAGGTCATCAACCCGATGGTGGTCGAGGGCCAGATCGAGGGCGGCGTGGCGCAGGGCATCGGCGGCGCGTTTTACGAGCGACTTGCTTACGACTCGGACGGCCAGCTGCGCAATGCCTCGTTCATGGAGTTCCTGATGCCGTATTCGACCGAGATCCCGCAGATCGAGATCGAGCACATCGAGACGCCCTCGCCACTCAACCCGCTTGGCGTGAAGGGCGTGGGGGAGGCGGGCGTGATCCCGGTTGGTGCAGTGATCGCCTCCGGCATCGAGGACGCCCTGGGAATACCGATCACCGAGATGCCTCTTTCGCCGCTAAAGCTCTACGAGCTCTCCACCTCGGCCTCGACCTCGACCTCCACCAGGTAGCCGTCGCCGATCAGGCCTCCGACGTAGACCATGGTGTTCGCCGGCGCTACGCTGCCCAGCAGCTGCACATGGGCACGCGCGGCGGCCTCCCAGTCGGCGTCGGGCGCCAGCATGATCCGCGTGCGCACGACGTCATGCTTCGTCCCGCCCAGCTCAGTCACAGCCGCCAGCGCCTGCTCCAGCGCCTGCACCGCCTGGCCGTAGGTGTCGGCCGAATCGTCAGCAGCAGTCGTGCCGCTGACGTGGATGCGGGAACCTCGACGGATCGCGCGTGAGTAGCCCGCCTTCTTCTCCCAGCCCCGCCCGTCGCGGAAGCGCAGGGTGCCGTCGGCCATTGGGCAACACTATCAACCGCCCATGAAGCTCACGTTCAGCGTCCGTTTCAACAACGACGTGGCGCCGGCCGAGTTTGCGCGGCTCGCGGCGCTGGCAGAGGAGGGCGGCTTCGACCAGGTCTGGGTGTCGAACGACCTGTTCTTCCACTCCGCGCCGGTGCTCGTAACCGCCGCGGCGCAAGCGACCAGCCGCATCGAGCTCGGCGTCGGCGTGTTCAATCCGGTCTCGATGCACGCGTCCGAGATCGCGATGGTCGCCGCGTCGCTGGCCGAGCTCACGGAGGGACGGGCGCTGCTCGGGATCGGAGCGGGCGCCGACAGGTTCCTCACGTGGGCGAGGCTGGCATTCGACCCGCCAGTGGCGCGGACCGAGCGCGCGATCAAGGAGATCCGCACTCTGCTCGCGGGTGACGCGCCATGGGAGCACGAGGGGCGGATGCGCATCCCCGTGTCGCCGGTACGCATCTATGTCGGGGCGATGGGGCCGCGCATGCTCCGGATGGCGGGTCGCGTCGCCGACGGCGCGCTGCCGCTCCTGTTTCCGCCGAGTCACTACCGCGTCGCGGCCGCCCAGATCGCTGAAGGGGCTGCCGCCGTGGGTCGCGACACCGCGGCCATCGATGTAGCGGCGTGCATCTGGTGCTCGATTTCAACCAACAGCGA
>WNGI01010557.1_pt1 | contig 12293 bp, 12 predicted proteins | sample 5400621 | NCBI WGS metagenome assembly WNGI01 (sample SAMN13153374, study PRJNA577476) | soil metagenome | isolation source: 20 cm soil or saprolite under Garry oak tree replicate 1 | place: USA:California | collected 2016-06-15 | reverse complement strand
TGCCATGATGGCGACCGCCGTAGCCATTGAAATTGCCAGCACCGGTTTCAAGGTTGGGCCTCGCGCGGTACGTCCGTGCGTGGAACCGAATACTCCAAGAGAATCGCGTCGATGTCGCTGCGTCGCCTTTCGAGGATGGCATCGAGCTCGTCGCGCAGCGCAGCATCACCACGGCGAACACCCATGGCGATATCGAACTCGAACGGAACACTCACAAGTCTCGGGGGTGGCCGCACCCTGCGCAGCTCAAGGGGCGGCGTCGCCAGCGCCGCGAAATAGCCGGCTTGCGGTCCCCAGACGAGCGCCGCATCCAGCGTCCCCTTGACGATCGCGCCGATCATGCGTTGCGCGGCCGGGCCGTCGCCGTAGATCGTGAAGCCGCGCACGTTTTCCACGTGACCGGTCATTGCCAGCGCGTGCGCTGCTGGCGTGGCGGCGAGATCGTTGCCGACGAGCTGCACGCCGATGCGTAGGCGGGCCAGACGCGCATCGTCGAAGGTATCGATGCCGCGAGCGCCGGACCCGTTCACAAAGACGTAGCTCGAGCGATAGTAGGCACGCGTCGTCAGGACGCGGTCGAATTCCTTGGGTACGCCGATGAAGACGTCGCAGGATCCCGCACCTATCGTTTTGCGCACGAAGCCGCGGCGCAGCGGTAGCCATTCGTAGCGCAGTTCCGCGTTCATCTCGGCTGCGACGAGGCGCGCAATGCGATTCTCGAAGCCGCTCCCATCCTCGTGCGACAAAGGGAGATTGTCGGGGTCGGCGCAAACACGAAGCTCACGGGCGAGCGCAGCAGTCGCAACACAAAACAAAACGATGACGAGCAACGCGCTACGGGAGACGGAACACATAAAGCATCCCTCCCTTCTTCGTCGCGCCGGGTAGGTCTTTCATCGCGTTTACGAAGCCCGCCGCAGCACTGCCGTCGCGCGTATCGAGGTCGCCCGAGACCACGGCCCCCGCCCAACCACCCACGCCTGCGAGCACCGCGACGTACTGGTGTCCATCGGGGCCGCGATACGAGATCGGTTGGCCGATGATTCCCGAGCTCGTCTTGTATTTCCAAAGCTCGCTGCCGTCTTTCGCATCGACTGCCTTGAACCAGTTGTCCATCGTTCCGTAGAACGCGACGTCGCCGCCGGTGACAAGCGCGCCGCTCCATACGGGGAAGGGCTCCGCGATCGACCATGCTTTCTTGCGAGCCACTGGATCCCAGGCGGTGAACGCGCCGCGCTGGCCTGCGGGATCGGCGTACATCTTCGCCTCGGCGCCCACGTAGGGTGTGCCCGCGATGTAGCTCGTCTCGTAGGCGACCGAGTCCTGACACAGATTCTGATGCGGCACATAGAGAAGCTTCGTGCGCGGCGACCACGCGCTCGGCTGCCAGTCCTTGCCGCCGGGCGAGGCCGGACAGATTTCGCGAACGATCTTGCCGAGCATGGGCGCTTTCGCCGGGTTGTAGCGCAATGTTCCGGTCGCGAGATCGACGCCGAACGAGGTCGTGACGTGCACGAAAGGATCCGCCGAGATCACTTCGCCGGTCACGCGATCCATGACGTACAGATAGCCGTTGCGATCCGGCCGGAGCAGCACCTTGAGCGTCCTACCTCCGATCGCCAAATCGACCAGCACGTTTTCGTTGACGCTGTCGTAGTCGTGCAGGTCGTGAGGGCTCGTCTGGTAAAACCAGACCGCGTCTCCGCTATCGGGTCGACGCGCGAAGATGCCGCTTGTCCACTTGTTAGCACCCGGGCGCTGCTGTGGATTCCACGGTCCCGGATTCGCAGTGCCGTAATAGATGAGGTCGAGTTGCGGGTCGTAGGAAATCCAGCCCCACACCGTACCGCCGCCGATCTTCCATGCTTCCCCCGGCCACGTCCTGACACCGAGGTCCGCGGCGCGGTCCTGCGCGTAGAAGGGCTTGAACGCGGCGCCAATCCGCACATCCTTGTCGGGTCCGGTGCTGTAGGCGCGCCACACTTGCTTGCCGGTGGTCGCATCGAGTGCGGTCAGCCAGCCGCGCACGCCGAACTCCCCGCCACTGTTGCCGACCAGGACCTTGCCCTTCACGACGAGCGGCGCCATGGTGATCGATTGGCCCATCGCGATGTCGCCGAGGTTGGTCCGCCACAACTCCTTGCCGCTGGCCGCATCCAGCGCGATCGCTCGATTGTCGAGCGTGTTGAAAAACAGCCGGCCGTCTGCATAGGCCGCACCGCGGTTGACGACGTCGCAGCAGGCAACACCCTGGGCCTTCGCATTGGTCTTGGGATCGAATATCCACTTCACGCTCGCGCCAGGCTTCGTCAAGTCGAATGCGATCACGTGATTCGGGTACGGCGTTACGACGTACATCGTCGCGCCGACGACAATGGGCGCTGCCTCGTGGCCTTTGTCGATGGAGGTTGAAAAGCTCCACGCGAGCTTCAACTGATTGGCGTTGGCCGGCGTGATCTCCGACAGCGGGCTGTAACGCGTGCTCGCATAGTCGTGGGCTGCCATCGGCCAGTCTTCGCCGTCGCCCGCATGGACCCTCCCGGCAACGAGGACCGCCAAAGCGATGCAAAGCCATCTCACGGAGCGAAGAGCGGGGTCAGGACAACATGTTCTTGAGTGTGCGTTCATGGCCGTCGGCACGCTTTCTGCGCAAACGACGTACCAGACGACAACGCACTGATTCTAAGAGACCGCGCGTCTCGATCACGACTTCGGTCGTGCATGAAATCCAGATTGCGATTGCAATTTTTTCAGCGCTGCCGCATTTCGCCAGGGAACACGATCGCGGCTTCACGGGGATTGTCAGCGAAATGCCGACGAAGCGAAACGCGCCATCCAACGCGCATTCTCGCGCGATCGCGTGCTACCTATCACTTATAAGCAACGGGCGCTCGTTGAACATTAACGAGCGGTCTCGTCGCCGGCAACGCGATTTCGAAGGTCGAGGATCACTTGGTGGAGGTCACTTGCCGCGACGGGTTTCTGCAGGATCGCCGCGTCACGCGGAACGACGTCCTCGCTCGTCACCGAGATTCCCGTAATCAGCACCATCGGAAGTCCGGGGAACCGGTGCCTCACCACGCGGCAAAAATCAAAGCCTGAAACGTCAGGCATCCGGATGTCCGAAATGACGAGGCAAATTTCATGGTTCTCGTCTAGCAAATCCAACGCTTCGCGGGCAGAGTAAGCGGCGGCAACCTTGTGGCCGTATCCCTGCAACGCCAGGGATAGGGCGTCGGCAATGTCGCGGTCGTCATCGACGATGAGAACGGTTTCCACGGTAGAGCCCTGCATTAACTACCTCTCTCGTTGCACTTAGGGCAGACCCTGGTTGCTGCGTCCTACAAACATTTGTGGCTTTTGCTGCTCGAGCGCAGCAATGGCCTGTGCGACAGTATTCACATGCAATTGCGCGCTGATCAGCGTAACCGAGGAGAATGTGATGGGCAAGTATCTTGTCGCATGGATATTAGGCGTCCCCGCGATCGTCTTGGTGATCGTCTATTTTTTCGCACACTGACAGTACTACGCCAAGCGGGCCATTCGCGGCGTTAACGCAGCCCAGCGAGCGGCTTTGCGCGTCGGCTGCGATCGCCTGATAGAACGTTCGAAAATGGCGTGACGGTGGAAAGCGTCGATCCAACGATGATGGTCGGCCTTCATGGCGCGAAGCACATCGGCAGTGAACGTGAACGTTGGTGTAAGGGCGCGAACGTTTCAAAAAGAAAGAAAGAGAGGCGCAACGCGTCAGCTTCGGATCGAATGGCGTGCACGTTCTTCGAAATGGACCGCTCGCTGGCCGGTCCGTTGGTAGCACTCGCCATCAATGTCGCAAGCGCTGTACCAATGCGCTAATTCATGATTTTCATACACTTTCCCCATCGATATGCAACGTGCGCGGCAACAATTGCGACACTTGCGTCGCCTTATTTCGCTCGCGTCATCTCGTTAACCGCGCTCCAATCAGCGCAATGATGATGCTGATTTAGACGGCGCCGTTGCACACTGTAATCATCGGACCCGCCGGCTCGCCATTCGAGGAGACTCTGATGACGACAAACCGACGACAGCCATCGAACAACGACGATGAACCCGATGCGCTGGAGCTGCTGCACGCCGAGCACGTCGAGTTGCTCGAAATGTTTGGCAAGCTCTGCGACGCCGACGCTCACCACCGCCGCACCGCGGAGAAAAAGCTGGCTGCCGCAGCCTGCAAGGCGCTGCGACGGCATTCGCAGATCGAATGGGAATTCTTTTATCCGGCGCTGCGCTCGGTGCCGGGCATTCAAGATGATTTGCTTGATGCCGCTCGCATCGAGCACCGAACGCTCGACGAGCTCGTCCTCGAGTTATCGCACACCGATCCGCACAACGGTGAGTATGCGAGCAAGATCGACGCGCTTGCGATGTATGCCGCGCATCACTTTCGCGAAGAAGAAGCGAAGCTCTTCCCGCGGGCGCGGGCGAGCGGCTTGGACCTATCTGAATTGGGTGCGCGGATCGCGCGCCGCAAGGCGGAACTCGAGGACTGAGGAGCAGAAAATCAACAACAGGTTCGCCATTCTCAGGGCGCGCTTCGCTCCTTAGCTCGCGGAAAACACCACTATTGCGTCATTCCGAGAAAAACGCTCTATCATTCGAGGAGCCTGATCTCAATCGGCCGCTGCCGGAGGCGACCCCTCGTCGCGGCGCAGGCGCAGGTCGCCGTCGAGCTCGAACACGAGTTGCTTGGCAAGATCGAGCGCATTGTCCATCTTCATGAGCGCACGTTGTCGCCGGGTCGCGTCGTTTTGCGAGGCGGCGGCGTCTGGCGACGGTGCGAGCTCGATCCGAATCCACGCCAGCGTGTCTACGAGCTCCTGCATCCGCCGCATCACCGAGCCGTCGTCGTAGAGAGACGCCTGGCGTAATTGCGTAATCCGCGACATCAATCGCTCCTCGCCGCGCGCCGGACGTGCATGGGTCCTCTCGGTGATCTTCATTCGCCGTTCGCAGTATGTAAAAAATTCAACAGGTAGTCGATTCTTTCACGGGGAAGAATCAACAATACAGCCAGACGACGTCGCGATCGGCTGTAGGACTTTTCCGACAGTATGTCTTAGCGAAAGTGCCTGTCGGAGCCCCTCCGACATCGGCATTCGACATCCGCCGATTGATCCCGCTGCCTATGGAGCAAAATAATTTCCCCACAAGAACCCTAGGGCTTGGCGCTGAAAAGCCATGCGCTGCTTCAAATTTCGCGTCAGATCGATGTTTGATGCCGTGGGCAGACGAAAGGGCGACCCCCGTTTCGCCCACGTATGGGTGAACGAGAAAATACTCGACAAGGCGGAAGCCGCCGCGCGAGCAGTTCTCGCGCGGCAAGGCTGGGCCATTGAGAGCGTAGAACTGTCAATGGCGCCAACTCGCGAAGAAATCGCCGGCCTGGACCCGATTCAAGCGGCCGCTCACAAGTGGGCGTTGAGCGATGGGAGTTACGCGTATTTCTCGCCCGCCTGAGGTGCACGACGACCTGAGACAAACCTCATCGGCCGCCCCTTTCGCTAAGTACTGCTGTCAGATTTTTCCTACTTCACTGTGACGGCCGCCACACGCGGCAGTTCGGCTGGTACGACTACATGGGGCGCGCCGGAGACTGGACCCGGCGCGCACCGAAAAATGCCTATTTTTTCTTTGCAGTCGACCTTTTCTTTGAAGGCTTGCGCGGCACCTTCGCGCCGGCTCTGCGTGCTTGCGAGAGCCCGATTGCAATTGCCTGTTTGCGGCTCTTGACCTTCTTGCCTGACTTGCCGCTCTTCAGCGTACCCCGTTTGCGTTCATGCATCGCCTTCTTGACCTTGCTTTTCGATTTGCTCCCGTATTTGGCAGCCATTTCGCTCTCCTTCGCTCAATTGTCGGACATGCTCAGTTCTTGCCATCCCCTCGACGACGGAGTGGTCATTCGCCTGGGCTGGTCGAGGCATCGAATTCGATTCTTCCTGCTTGCTCATCGGCTTCTGCTGTCGGTCGTTTGCGTTGGCCGTTTGAGCCAGACGAGATTGCAGCAAGCGTTTTAGCGCGTTCACAGGACTCCGATCCTCAGACAGTAAAGACCATTGTCCAATGCGTGTCGCCGATTCATTATCGGCCGCCGTCTGATACGGCGGTAGGAGAAGGCAAGTAGCTACATCGCCCTGTCAACCAATGGGCATCGCGCCGACTTAACCGCGCTAATGAAACGAAACCCGAGTTACGACACGAGTCCGTTCTTCACCGCATAGGCGATCAACTGCGCGTTGTTTTGCAGCGCAAGCTTTTGCAGGATTCGTGACCGGTACGTGCTGACCGTCTTGATGCTGAGCGACAGCTGCTGCGCGATGTCGCGCGGCGTTACGCCGGACGCCATCAGCCGCATGACAGTGAATTCGCGGTCGGACAGTATTTCATGCGGCGGGCGGGTCGATTCGACCCCCACGTTGGACGCGATCTGCGTCGCCATTCGCGGACTGAGATATTTCTCGCCGCGCAACACCGTTCGAATCGCCTGCACGAGCTGCTCGGGCGCGCTCTCCTTGTTGAGATATGCGCTCGCACCGGCGCGCAGCATCCGCACTGCGTACTGCTCCTCGGGGAACATCGACAAAACTAGTACCGGCAGAGCGGGGCGCTCGCGGCGCAACTCCTTCAACAGCTCGAGCCCCGTTTTACCCGGCAATGCGATGTCCACCAGTGCGCAGTCCCATTCGGCCTTGCGCGCGAGGTGCAGCGCCCGCGCGGCGTTCGTCGCCTCGCCGACCTGAACGCCGTCTCCCATGCTGGCGAGAACGCGTTTCAATCCTTCACGGACGATCGCATGATCATCGACCAGGAGCACTCGCATGGCGCACCTCTATGAGGTTGGTATCCGGACCGTAACGCGGGTGCCGTGCCGCCCGCCGGAGATGGTCACTTTACCGCCAAACGACTGCGCGCGCTCCTGCATTCCCACAATTCCGAATGATTTTCGTCCCGACAGCTCCTCGGATTTGATGCCACGACCATCGTCCGCGATCGAGATGACGGCTCCTGAGCCGTTGATTCGTTGGCTGATTCGCATTTTCGACGCGCCGGCATGACGAATCGCATTCGTCATCGCTTCTTGTACGATACGGAAAATTGCCGTCCCCTTGTTGGGTTCGGGCTCCTTGTTGAATCCTTGCAGCACGACCTGACAACGGATGCCGGCACGGTCCTGCACGTCCTGAGCGAGCCATTCGATCGCGGCACAGAGGCCCATGTTGTCGAGAAGACTCGGACGAAGGTCGCTGCAGATTCGTCGCATTGCCTCGATCGCGGCGTCGATGCGCCGAATGGTCGCGGCGTTGCGCCGTCCCGGCTGGCGAACCTCTTCGTCGTCGGGAACTGACGGCAACGCGAGCTCCATGCGGATCGCGGTCAGCGCGGCGCCGAGCTCATCGTGAATGTCTTGCGCAATGCGCGCTCGCTCCGCTTCGATCTGCGATTGCAAATGCGCAGAGAGATCGCGCCATTGTTCACCGGTTTGGGTCAGTTGCGCGACACGATCGACTTGCGCCGAAATATCGCGGCAGATCGCCTGAATTCGTAGCTCCTTGCCGTGAAATAGCGGTGAAACGTGCTGACCGAGCCACACGTTGCGATGGTCCTTCGCAAGCACCGGAAACTCGGAGTAGTTTTCCCTCCCTGGTTGTTGCAGCTGGCGTTTCGCGAACGCGCGGACCGCCTTCTGATGCGCGCGCGGAACGAGGTCGAGCAAGCGCCGCCCTAAAAGCTCGCGTTCCGTATAACCCAGAATGCGCTGCGTAGCGCGTTCGTTGCAAAACGTGAAGCGGCCGGTTCCGTCCACCTCGTAGACGATGTCTGTCGCGTGCTCGACGAGATGCCGATAGCGGAGCTCGGAGCTGCGGAGCGACTCTTCGGCGCGCTTGCGTTCTTCGATTTCTGCGACGAGCGCCTGCTGCGCGGCTCGCTCGACGCTGACATCGCGCAGCGTCCAGCGGAGCTCCACGTTCGCCGTTCGCGGCGATCGCGCCGCGGTCACGCGAAGCACGGTTGGAAATTGTCCTCCGCCGCGCCGGACAATCGACGTCTCCAGCGTCTGCGTCGTCATTTCGCCCGCCGCCATGTTATTGATCAACGTGCGGAACTTCGGCCGCTGATCGATGTGGACGAACACGGACAGCGGCTTGCCAAACAGGTTGAGCGGCGCGACGCCGAGCAGCGCGCCGGCCATGCGGTTGGCCTCACGGATCACCGCCGTCGCTGTCGTCACGAGGTAGCCGTCGGGGCCGAATTCGAACAATTCCTGGTAACGCCGCCGCTCCTCCGAAAGCCTGTTCTCTGCCACCAGCAGCCGTTCATTTTGGTCGCGGAGCTCGTCGGATCCGGCCTCGAGCTCATGCAGCGCGACGGAAAGCTCTTCCAGGACTTGGTCGACGAGCAGCGGGTCGCCATGGCCGTCTTCGCTCTGCCGACGGAGCTCCGCAAAGCGCTGGAGCGCCACATCGGCATCGTGCTTGAGCGAAAGGGCCCGGTTTTTCACCGCATTTCTTCCATCAACAGCGTGACGCCGCGTTTGTCATCGGCGCCCATAAACGATTTGCACGTTACCTTGCACGCCATCGGCTTGCCGCGTCGATTGACGGCCTGCAAGACATGCTCTTTACTGTCCTTGTTGCCGTTGAGGCAGGCTCGGATCTGCGTATCGAGCTTGTCGAGCGGCAGGCCGATCTCGAGGTTGTAAATCGACTGTCCCTGCGCTTCCTTCGCCGCGACTCCCCACATGTTCTCGGCCGTCTCGTTCCACGCAATCACTTCAAGACGCGAATTGGTCACGGCAACGCCGACCCGCAAACTGGAAAGGACCGCGTGCAAGAATGCATTCGCATGATTCAGCTCGTCGGTCCGAATCTGCAATTCATCGTTGGTCGTCTCGAGCTCCTCGTTCGTCGCCTGGAGCTCTTCGTTCATCGTTTCCAGCTCTTCGTTCGTCGACTGCAGCTCCTCGTTCGTCGTCTCGAGCTCTTCATTGGTCGACTGCAGCTCCTCGTTCGTTGTTTCGAGCTCCTCGTTCGCGGACTGAAGCTCTTCGTTGGTTGTCTCGAGCTTCTCATTCGTTTCGTGCAGCGTATTTTGCAAGTCGTGGGCCGTCGTCACGTCGACGAAACTGACGGCCGCGCCGACGTTGCGCTTGTCATCGTCCTGCAGCGGAGTTACTTGCACCTCGAAGAAGTCCACCGTTCCATCGGTTCGCGTTCGCTTGACTTCGGGAAGCGCAACCGGGGCGTTCTCGGCATACGCTTTCTGAATCAGTGATCGTAGCTCGAGCGGCCGGAAGGAAATCTCCAGGTCCTGCAGCGGCTTGCCGATATCGGTCTGCGCAATCCCGAACTTCGCGCGGGCCACCTTGCTCGCGAGCACGACGCGACCGCTCAAGTCGACGACGATTTGTGAAACAGGCACCGCGTTAAACGCAAGGTCCCGCATGCGAATCTGATGGCCGAGATGATCGGTGCCCGGGGCGGCGCGGGGCGTGGCATCGCTTGGGGGCTGCAACGGCAGCAAACGTTCGCGCACGGCAGTATTGGGCGCCTTGCTGAAAATGCGGCTCTCCAGATCGACAGTCTTGAAAAGGTCGCTGTGCGAAAGCAACATCTCGGACTTACCGAGAAAGAGCAGGCCTTCGTCTCTCAATGCGAAATGAAAGCGGGCGATGATGCGCGCCTGCGTCTCCGCGTTGAAGTACATCAGTGTATTGCGACAGAGAAGCAAATCGAGCCGCGAGATCGGCGCATCTTGAACGAGATCGAGGCGACCGAAGATCACCGCGCGGCGAAGCTCGGCTTTTACCACGAACTGGTCGGCAAACGAGCTCTCGAAATACTTCGCTCGGAGCTTTGCCGGCACGGCTGCGACCGATTTTCCGTTGTAAATGCCGTGCCTTGCGTGGGCGAGCGCATCGGCATCGATATCGGTCGCGTAGATTTTCACGCGATCGCGAAAGCCCTTCTCGCCTACTGCCTCGGCGAGCAGCATGGCGACGCTGTACGCCTCCTCGCCCGATGCGCATCCGACGCAGCACACGCGAATGGGATCAGCGGGCCGCTTCGCTTCCAGCATCCGGGGAATGATGCTGCTCGCCAGGTAGTCCCAAGCGGCGGTGTCGCGGAAAAAGGAGGTGACGTTGATCAGAACCGTGTTAAAGAGGGTCGCAAACTCCTCGGGATGAACTTCGAGATAGTCCTGATAGTTCTCGTAGGTCTTGATCTTCTTGAGTGCCGCCATCCGCTTCAAGACGCGGCGCGTCAGCGTGGGGCGTTTATAGCCGGTGAAGTCGAAGCCACGGCTCGTCTTCAGATACTGGAGCAGCGCCTCGAGCCCGCCGTTGCGTTCACTGGCCATCCGTTATCCTTTCTCCCGCGACAAGGGTCACGAGCGCGGGCGCGATCTCTTCCAACGGAAGCGCGAAGTCGACGCAACCCGTTTGCGCGGCCGCTCCCGGCATCCCAAAAAACTCGGCGGTCTCCTTGTTCTGCGCAAGCACCGTCCCGCCCATTTTCTTGATCGCCTGGACGCCCATCGCGCCGTCGCTGCCGGATCCGCTCAAGACAACGCCAATGGCGCGGTCCTTGTAGCTCGCCGCGACGGATTCGAACAACAGGTCTGCCGATGGGCGCACGAAATGGACGAGCTCGGTGTGAGTAAGCGACAGCGACCCGTCGGCATTGACGAGCAGGTGGCGGTTCGGGGGCGCGATATAGACCGAGCCGACGACGATCCGTTCGCCTTCCTCCGCCTGCTTGACATGCAGTTTCGTTCGCCGGCTCAGGATGTCGGCGATCAGGCTGCGATGACGCGGGTCAAGATGCTGGACGATGACGAGCGGAACGGGGAAGTCGGCTGGCAATGCGCGGATGAGCGAGGTGATCGCGTTCAGCCCCCCGGCGGACGCTGCGATCGCAACGATACCGAAGGCCGGCGTCACCGGACCGCGCTTCGCTGCAGAGCTCCGCCGCATGACCTTGGCGCCCACGATGACCCAGTGTAATCCAACGTGGGCGGGGCGAGCGGCCGGACCCGTTGTAGGCTTCAAGCCGGAGTTGGCGGTGTAATGCGCGTGAACCGCACAGATTTGCGCGCGATCTCGAGCCGATCGTCGCACTGCCGCACAATGGTGTACGTCGGCGTGGACGACGGATCGCGGGCAAGAACGTCTTCGCGAAAATGCGCGCCGCACGAGTCGTCGCGCGCGAGCGCCGCAGTCGCAATGACGCGACTCACCGCAATCAAGCTTCTGAGATTGAGCCAGTCGTGCCACGTCAGATTGTAGGCGCGGTCGGTGTCGCCGACGCCGGTGCGGTCGAGTGCGCCATCGAGCTCGCTCAGTGCCGCGAGCGCGCGCTTCAATGCCGATTCCGTGCGCAGGATGCCGACATCGTTCCACATGCAATCGTAGAGACGCTCGCGAATCGCCTCCAGGTCGCCGGATGGCTGCCGAAACGGTCCTTCGCAGCGGGTGATTGCGCGATCGATCGCTGCCGTATCGGGTTCGGATGCGCCCTGATTCCCGGCCAGCCATGCCGCGACGGTTTCACCGGCGATGCCGCCGAACACCGTCGAGTTGGCAACCCCATTGCCACCCAACCGATTGGCGCCGTGCACGCCGCCGGTGTCCTCGCCGGCGGCAAAGAGTCCTGGCAATGCCGTCGTGCAATCCGGCGCGAACACGACGCCGCCCATCATGTAATGCGCGGTCGGAACCACTTCGACCAAACCGCCCGCGAGATCGAATCCGCAATCGGCGCAACGCTCGACCATTCCTTTGAATTGCCGCCGGACGTTGTCCGCACCGAGATGCGCCATCTGCAGAAAGACGCCACCGTGCGGTGATTGCCGGCCTTCGCGCATCTCGGTGTAGATCGCCCGCGAAACGATATCTCGCGTAGCGCGTTCTGCGCGTGGATCGTAGCGCTGCATGAAGCGGTCGTGCGCGCCGTTCAACAGATAGCCGCCGGCGCCGCGCAGTCCCTCTTCGAGAACCGTTCCAGTCATGCGCGTGCCCGGTCCAGCAAGAAGGCCGGTGGGATGAAACTGAACCATCTCCATATCGCGGAGGGGCAGGCCCGCGCGTAGCGCCATTGCCATGCCGTCGCAGCTCTTGTCGCCCGACGGCGTGTGATAGCGGTACATCGTCGGCCCTCCGCCCGTCGCCAGCAGCACGGCACGCGCGCGCACGAAAACGAAACCGCCGTCGCGGATATCGATCAGCAGCGCCCCGGCGATTGCGTTCCCGTCGT
>WNGI01034152.1_pt1 | contig 12296 bp, 13 predicted proteins | sample 5400621 | NCBI WGS metagenome assembly WNGI01 (sample SAMN13153374, study PRJNA577476) | soil metagenome | isolation source: 20 cm soil or saprolite under Garry oak tree replicate 1 | place: USA:California | collected 2016-06-15 | reverse complement strand
TGCCAGGAGGTGGGCCTCTACAGAGTGAGGGGGGTTGTAGGCAGAAATGTTGGGGTTTATAGATATAATGTCGAATTTAGTGGCCCGGTATACATCATGACCCATGAAGCGACCCTGCAATTCTCGGCCAGTCATGAGGATTACATAGTCGGCTGCGCAAGGGCAAGCGTCAGCAAGCAGAAGGGCCACAGCAAGGCGACTGACAGAGGGTCAAAGAAATGATGCCGAGGATGCCATATATGCTTCGGCCGGAGCGGCGAGCCGTAGAAGGTATTGGCGTTTTCCAGTCTGTATTTTAGAGCTCAGTTCGGGTTGTTGCTGGTAATTGAGGACATACGGTGAAGTGCAATGTCCCCAGATGAACGGTTGATGGTGAGTGCCTGGGCATCCACACCGTCTGGTAAAAAGATGTAAGAATCATTGCCATCGGTATACCTGTTATAAAAAATGAGCGGGAGGGTGTGAGGCGGGAGGTGGACTTACAAATGCAGACGGTGGTGCACAGATAGCATTGTAGTTGACGTTCACAATTTGAAGACGCGTGTTTGGATTTTCACGTTCAATTGCCGACAATCATGAAGCTCACACCAGAGCTACTTGCACAAGCCACTTCTGGCCTTAACGCCGTAAAGGAACGCCAGTTAGATCTCAGAGGTCCGTCCCTTTGCATTTCACTTCAATATTCCAAGCTTACTCCAACTACAGGTTACAAATTACCGGCAATTGAGAATTTGGGTGTAACAAAAGTGCGTCGCACGACCCTCGTCTTTTCATGGTTTCACGACAGCACTCCAGGATCAACACGATGCCATAGATCTTACAGATAATGCCATCGTAACCCTTGGAAATCTGCCATTGCTCAAGCGTTTGCATACCCTATTACTGGCGAACAATCGAATATCAAGCATTTCTACTTCCATCCACCTCTCTGTTCCCAACCTCACCACTCTCGTTCTCATCAACAACAATATCACAGAGATAGGCGACCTTGAACCTCTAAAAGAGCTCAAACAACTCAAGTACCTCTCGCTCATGGGTAATCCCGTGCGGGAGAGAAAATGGTATCGCGAGTGGCTTGCCTGGAGAATCCCTGGGCTGAGAGTTTTGGATTTCCAGAGAATTCGGGACAAGGTGCGCCCGCTCACCTGCACCTCCATTTCCTTCGCGCTGCTCAAACTCGACAACTTACTCGGTCTGCCGCGCGTCTCGTGGTTCGTGTCGGCATTTTCAGGAGCGTGAAGCTGCAAAGAAATTGTTCGTTACGCCTGACGGTCTAATGACGCAGCTAGCGACGACGCTGTCCACATCAGTCACAACGCAGTCAGCGAAATCTGCCCTGACCATCGACGAACCTAAGCCTATGCCTGTCTCAGGAAAGGCCGGACGTCTAATGACAGGGGGAGAGCGGGAGAGGGTTAAGGCCGCTATCGCTAGTGCCAAGTCGATAGAGGAAATCCGGAGATTAGAACGTAGCCTAAGGGAAGGATACCTGCCAGAGGCGGAGTCTGTAGGAGCGTGAAAAGGGCAGTATGTTTGCATTCTGGCGGTGTTTCCAATTTACATATTGTTACAATAGTAGAAAATGCGCATTGAGATATACAAATCAGTAACCCTTGACACCAGCATTCCCGATCCAAAGTCCATGGAAACCTGCGGCAATGACGGCGGTCAAGTTAAGAAGGGAGCTAATCCCATGGAACATTCCAAATCTGCGATTTAACGCTTTCATCTTGTCGGAAACCTATTCATTATAGATTGACATTCATCCGAGATAGAGGTTTTCATATAACGCACATTAGGTTCATGGTAACCCTCCCCCTCGTCCTTTTCCAACTTGTGACGTTCAGACTTAATCCTGGGATACATGTGAGGACATTCTCTTCCATTACTTACTGTACACGCACTTGCTGGCAATTGGGCCGATGACAAAATAATTGAGGGCTTGACATCCGAAGATAGTCAAGAGAGCGTAGAACTGCGCAACATCCGTCACCTCAGGACGTAGGATGTATGTAGCGACGTCGGGATGGGTAAAGACCCAATATACGATCATCGACGATGACAATACAATAGATATCAAGAAATATACAGGGAACATCTTTTCCTGGAGTGCTCCGAACTGTTGGCGGGCTGCCGTTGCATGTTCAGTTCGGAAACGGGTTGAAACTGAGTACTACACTCACGAAGAGTTTTGAAAGCAATGACCCCTAGATTACTACGCGTTAGGGTTCAACTACGTCTGTGCAACTACCACTCACCACCAAAGAATGTGTTCCAGAAGGCTGAGTGGGGTGACTAAAGATTATCACATCCAGGGCATATTGGACTCACACATTCCAAAGAGCCAGGCATATGCAACGACATACAAGCTACTAGGAGAGAACATGTCGAAGAGGCTCCTGACGGTCAACACCTCGACTTTCGCCATACTTGTAGTTGAGGTAAATGTTGATGGTACAACTTTCGTGCGATTTCGCAAACAGTGACGGAGTAATATTAATACTGTCTATGATCTATCTTATCTAGGAATAGGCTCATCCAATGAGAAGCTTAGAGTCTCCGTCCGTGAATTCATACGAAGGTACTTCGAGATTAAGCTGCAACGCCATTAGCAAGACAAGAATTACAATCATAAGCTTCTCTTACAGGTGCAGGACCCTTGCGAATGCGACCCGCTATGAAGGAATGTCAGTTTCGATACACCAAAATAGGGGAACACCGTACAGATGTCATAGTGGGAACCGTGACAAGGGCAGAACCTTCCAGATGTACATTAGTGAAAGTACGCGGAATGGGCGGTGAAACGTACCAGCCTCCAAAGTCACCAGCTTCGCCAATAGGTACACAACCCAAGTGGGTGCAGACACCCAACATAACTAGCCATTCCGGCTTTTTCACGCGTGAATCATCGGATTGAGGATCGCGTAAGGACTTCCAGTTGGCAGAACGCGCCTCCTGGATTTCATCGTTCGTCCTGTGTCGGATGAACACGGGCTTGCCGCGCCATTTGATAATGACATTTTTTCCTTCAGGAATGTTGGCAAGTTCTACCTCAACTTTGGCGAGGGCGAGTACGTCTGCGGAGGCAGCCATTGTCTGCAGAAATTCCGTCACGGTAGACTTGGCAAGGGAGGCACTGAGCACACCCATCGTTCCAACCATGAAGTACGAGAGAGTTCGATTTGTTTCAAAGTTGGATGCGCGGTATTTTGAAAAATCCGGAACATCAGAAGTGTTTTTCCGTGCAACAGAAGTGTGAATAAAACGCTGCTGGAAGTTGGAGTACGGAGGTGCTACAACATATCATTTACAGAAATTCTAGCGTTGTAAAAAACAAGACGTACAGGTCAAATATGTCGTCGAGACCAGACCAGAAGAAGTTCTCGTGACTCCGCCGGCCCAACGAGGAGGAGCATCACCGCGCGGACCCGCATGACCATGGTCATGACCGTGGCTGGAGGCAGGTGCTCTGGCGGCAAGATTCAAAAGTGGTGCAGTAGGGACGCCCGAGGGTAGAGTGCGGACGGTCGGGGGAATGGTGAGGGCCGCCTTTTTTGCGGCGTGGACAGCGGCCATGGCGTTGAGAGACGATCGGACTCTACGGATTCACGGAAACGGTCAAGAGAGAATTTGGCTCTGTTTGTACCCGGCTCATTCCGATCCGCTTCGTTCAGCCATCGCGCGAGCTAGGCACTCGAGCACCGGCTGCTCGCTGTACGTATCTCCTGTACTGTATCCCTGTTGCCGAGCCCATCGCCGCACATCTCGCGCATAATCACTTATCACCCCATCCACATCCCACCCCGCTAGTTGCTCCATCGCATCTAGACTATTTACCTAGATCTAACTCGTTAGCCTGTATTTAGTCTACTCATTTCAAACAATTTCTTACAGTCCAGGGTATCACCCGCATTTTCAACTCGTGTGCTCTTGCTATCATAGCTTGTGTTGTGAATGACATAGAGTTTAATGTCCCTGTCGAAGGTGACAAAATATCTGCGTCAATTGTGTGTGCCGCATCCGCTATTTTGACATCGATGGACGGTCCAGGCAAGTCACCTATCGGTATTCCGGCCTGCCAAGGCGACGTAGTGCCATTTGCTGTGACAAGAGTGCCACTGTGGCCAATTGAGTCATGAAATGAACAGGAATGCAACAAAGATGCTGACGGGAATATAAGAGCAGACGTATGGCATGTATGATGTTCTGGTCGGACTGACCTTCATGGCAATCAGTGTCCTCCAGTCAAGGCTCTGGTACTGCGCCAATAAGGACCGGGTAATAGCATAAGAGCAATTTGAGTGGCACTTACGATGATTTGAGAAAAGGGGTATGAACTCTTTGCAAATTCCGCATACTGTTTCGTCACAAATGTTTCAACGCTATGCGTACTGTTAGGGTGCGACGCGTTGATTTTGGATTCGATATTCCATTGTATCTTGTGCTTTGGGTCTGCACAATTAGCAAAGATAAAGAGTTCTTCAAGAGTAGATATCTTCGTTCCGGGGTATGTGAGTTGAAGTGCTAAAGTGTATGTGAGCCGCCGGCGTGCCACCGACCGGAGTGGGGAATAGCAGAACACACAGAAGCCGTCTATGCGCTTGGAACCGCAATCTAACGTCTTGATCTGTGCCAGGGTTAGGTTGACAATGAACTTCCCGACATAGGGAAAATCCGGATCTCCTTCAAACTAGGACATTCGTGAGTAGAAGGTCCTTACGAAAACTAGAAGGTGAACGCCTGTACAGCTGGTGCAGTATCCTGACATTTCTCGGCCAGGATGCTCTGGTCGTGCCAAACCACCACGACGCCATCCTACGAAAAGACTGCTTGGGATTGTATCCGTTTTCCACGATGGGGTTATTCTCTACCTTGGTTACGCCATTATCCAGTTCCAGTGTCGTGGCGCCATCTATGAGTCCCCTGCAATTCCAGGATGTTAATGACCAATTCAGATCAATGTGCTGGAATTATGTTAACACCATGCAAAACTAGGGAGGGTATTCTCAATTACACCACCTCTCCCACCGCGGTGTCCCTGTTATACCACCTCTAATTAAGTACACAAACCGTCCAGAATGCTCGTCACCATACCTGTATGTCCAATCTCCTTCCTTCGGGGTGGGTTGCTCCTTGCAAAATAGTCAAGCACAAGTTGAACCCTATGAGACTCAGGAGTAAGAAGGTTAGGAGCGGTGCGAAACGGATAGCTGCTTTGACAGTAGCATCCTTCGTAAACGACATGCCTACGCTATTAATAGTATTAGATTATTATTCATTTAAAATTAGTGACAATGAAGGATTAAAGTCATAATCTACTGGTATCGCGAAATGCAGTCTAATGTACAAAATTGGTTCTTGATTCTAAGGACTTCTAAACCGTTTCGTAAACTTATACTATCTGCAAATGTTTCTGGAGGCAAAACAACACATCGTCTTGCGCAAAGGTGGGTGCAACCTTCAGCCCCTTCGTTATTGCCCATCTATAGAAAATGTTAGGGTAATCTGTGATGACGATGTTGTGACGATTCACCTATGACACCAATGGGAACGTCAGTTGGATAGAACAAGCAAGCCAATTTACCGTCCAGGGTATAACGGTTAAACCAACTTCATGAGCAGCATCGATCAAGTCCCTCGTCGTGAATGGAATGTAACCAGGTAACGATGGATCAGTAGCAGTGCTGTTAAAGTAGTACGCATTAGGAGATAAGACGTCTGCTTTGATAGATTTCGCGGCATTGGCAATTTGCGCGCCGATTGTTGCTCCTGGAAAATCTTCAAGCCGCAAGCCGCCGAACCACGGTGATGTCCCGTTGTCGTCAACTAGAAGCGAATCTCTGTAATGTGATTTAGCAAGGACGCCACCATCATAATTCAATGTACGAACTCGTATATCAAAGCAGACGTGGGGAACCTGTCGTCTAATTCCTATTGACTTGTTCAGAAACGTCTGTACGTATCCTAATATTGGTTTTGCGTCGCACCTTCATTGCTACAAGACTCCGCCAATCAAAACTCTGATACTAATTATTTTTGAGCGTGCCTTCCTAATCGAAGAGAATATGCTTACTGTGATTTGAGAAGGATCATAACCGCTTGCGACAAATTCGGCATGTTGCTTTGTTACGAACTCTTCAACACTTTGAGTGGCCCCCGGAACAATCGGATTGATTTTGGATTCAATATCTGACGGTGAGGATCTGCGCATCGGGCAAATTCAAACAGCTCTTTCAATGTGGATATCTTTGTCCTGGCATAACTGAGTTGTAACGCTGCATGGGATTCAATCATCAAAAATATGGCGATATGACGGCGCAACTTACGAAAGTCATTAAGACGTTTAGAACCGCAGTCCAGTGTCTTGAGCTGTGCCAGTGTGAGATTAGCAATATTCTTCCCGACGTATGGGAAGTCCGGATCGTCTTCCGACTGTCTCAAAAAATGTAAGAACGAAGATCCGGTATGTCATGATTGTTCACTAACAACCGGGGCAGTGTCTTGGCACTTTTCAGCGGTTATCGACTCGTCATGCCAGACAACCGGGACGCCATCCTTTGTTGACTAACATGAATTCTTGTGGGCGCAAACATTGAAAACGTCAGGTACCTTGGTGATACCATTGTCTAACTCCAAAGTAGTGACCCCAGATATAAGTCCCCTAGAGCACTGTGAATCTAGGCTCATAGGAGATCGTAGTGTCAGTGTTCACCAAGCAAAACTGGGAAGGGTATTTTCATTCGCATCCCCTCGCCCCCCGCGGTGTCCCTGGATAGATTAGCGTCGGCTCAAATTATGACAGTGTGGACATACCTGGAGGTTGAAATATTTTCGGTAAACTGGGCTCGACTTGCTTGTAAGTAGGGAGAGATAAGTCGTGAGCAATGACCATGATATATAAACCATGATATGCCGCCAGCAGTGGGAGGTGATTGAAGGGAAGGGGGAGGTTTGAGTTTGATTCCTAAATGTGCTTTATTGCTGAAGCGGCCATCGCGAAAGGTCGGGAATCTGCAGTTGTTAAGGCACAAATGATTTCGCAAATTGTGAGTGAGGATCGGACAAGCTTCAAACGTTCCCATTGGTGATTGGTTGGTTTCGGATCCAGGATCATATATCCATTTGGGTAAAGCGTGTATCAATAGCTCCGGGCTGATTGGCCAGTCGGGGACCTTGCTGAGACAGGATCTAAATATTGCCAGTCTTATAAGGCTGAAGGCGCTGAACTCTGGACCCCTCGTGCGCGAATAAAAACGAACGTGCACGATAATACTGTATCAGTCATTTGGACCTGGTTTACCGAGTTAGCTTCAGTTGCCCCCACCATTGCAACACATACTGTTATTTTCAGACCGTGCTGCAGAGTAAATTACACCATGCCCATTGCCAACTGACTGGTATAAAGTATTTCATATTTCAATTAGTGCAAACATGTCTGTAACGGAAGCCCTAAGTGCACGATAACTCGAAATAACGGGCTGGATGACAAGCGTTATGTTTTCTCCAGACCTAGATTTCCCCAGTTATCTCGTTCCATCAATCCTCTATATAGATGATCAGTTACAAAATAACGAATCAAACATATCACCATACTTTTCCATTCTGCAGTTCAAGTAATCCTTGCTGAAAGCTCTACAAGGTGTCGACTCGCCCGAATTTCGCCGGAGGCAATCCATGTAAAACTTCATCTTATCCTTGCATTCGCCTTGTGCTGCGTCAGCGCTATTTCAAGGAGAAATCTTCGGAGAGCTCACCATAGTGGTCAAGGGGGAAAGATCCACGATCTGGAGGCGCTGGCTTGAAGCCGACACTGATTGAAGGTGGTCTACCAAAGGACATGCTCAGAGTCACAGGGTCAAACAAAGATGTGAAGGAATTGCTATAACGGGACATGTGCTATGAATAGACTGCAGCATATCTACTCCCTACTTTTGCCCTTCCGTATCCCGCTGCTGGTTCCTTCGTTTCTGCTCTCGTCACCTTGGTCTCCCTCTGCGGCAGAGCTTGCCGGCACAATTTCCTTGCTTCTTTGCGGCCTTTGGCGTTCGGTCCTTGGATCCGGATGCAGAGCATCCAGGTGTTGTGTAAGATTGAGCGCCCCGAGTCGGGTGCTCTTCAGCATTATTATCTCCTTCAGCCATCCGTTCTCTCGTCGCAGATCGGCTACTTCGCGCTCCAATTCCTCCGCACGTCCAGTAAGATCGGACACTGAACGCTCTAAGTTGATCGTTTTTAGCTTCTTCTTGGTGCGAAAGCGGGCTATGCGGCGCATGCTTAGTACATGCCCACGAACAATTGTCGAAAGTCGTTACCTGATGCCTCGGTGTTCCTGCGCCTTTTATCGTCGGCACCGTCGCGTTCAGTGTCCGAGTTTGTTTCTATTTCCGCAGATGCGCTAGGACTCGACATGGTCGGTGAGTTTATACTTACATAACCTGATTCAGCAGGAGATAGCATGCCATATGATGAACTAGATGGCTCGGCAGAACCGCTTGCAACAGGTAGGTTGGTATATGGGTCTTGATGTGGCTGCAGCGGATGCAGACCCGGGGAGAAATGTTGCATATAGGGCTGTACGGAGCTTGAGAATGACTGTCCAGGTGTTGGTAGGGAATATTGGGGGAGATTTTGCTGTATCAAGCCCTCCGTCAATAGATCAAGATCATAGGACAGACTGTCGCCCACAGGTAACTGGGGTAAACCTGCTAATGCCGCTAATTGAGCCAAAAAGGCCTCCTGCTGGGCATCTGTCCATGAGTTTGGTTGTTTAAGCCATTGAAGAATTTTGCTTACTATCCGCGTAAGCAGGACCGGTTTCCGGCAAGGCTCCTGTGGAGGCCGAGCGCGGCCTGTGGTATTGACGGGGGTTCTTGTCCATAATGCAAATATCAGCGTTGAGTGATTATATAGAGATTCATAAATGCATTGGAACAATGAAGTATGGGGAAGACGACATAATACTTAGGGTGGCATAGATCCATGCGGCCGGGAAGCGCTTTGTAGTCGATTCGCCATCACTAGGCAAAATTGCGACAACTCTAGCGAGACAAACGTCACCGATAAGTACTAAGTATTACTCCAGCGTCATCTTCTCTTTGTGTCCGTTATTACAGGACATTTGCAAGGAACGGTTAGAGCCGCTTAACATTTTTCGTCTAACTGTCTTCGTATGCCGTAGAATAATATCAACAGTCATCGTCGACTTCCCTTGGTATGATCTGAGTATACACTGCGCACGCTGGGAGATGAAATATGATATATAAGTGTCAATCTACTTCCAGGGGATCCCATCGTAACGTCCGCGGCCTGCCAGCCATTTGCCCTCAGCAATCCTCTCTCCCCGAGCTCAAGATGCGCAACGAAGCTACCTGAATTGAGACCATACCAAATAAGCACGTGGATGTTACGCGTTCCCTAATTGTAATGATGTACGCGTCACTCATTGCTTCATTACAAGCACATCATGGTAGCGCCTTTACTGCATGCGCTCCTTATTCACGAACTGATGGCCTTCAGTTAATCAGGATACGATCTAAGGACGGTAACTTCCGGTTCGAACTCCCTCCCAATAGTAATTCAAATGAGCTTTTGAATAAGGTCAATAATACTGCGTCATGTCATGGGAGCTATAGCTGAGCTCGTTTTCCAGATTCTCGAAACAGCACCTGATGCAGATGTTACAACCGTCACGATATCCAACCAACCGCGTGGAAACGAGGTCCTGCTGACAGGTTTGAAAGGACGGACCTTGAAAGGCTTGGGACTTAAGTGGGTATTTTACTACGATCGCAACGAATGACTCAAAGAATATAGTCATGGAGACCTCGTATTTGTGCAATATCAACCAAAATCCCACCTGAATGGCGAAATTGATTCGGAGTCTAAAGGGACAGTGATGCCTGCGACAGGGGATGTAGTAAAAAGACCATGGGAATCGGTTCAGGAAGATCCGGTCGATATTTACTGGCGCTCGCAAAGCGGAAAGATTCCCCGTGGACGCGATGCACGCTTCTGCAAGCACGGAATAAATGGAATGTGCGATTATTGCACACCGCTAGAGCCTTACGATGCCGCCTACCACAAGGAGAACAATATTAAATATCTTTCTTATCATGCCTACCTACGCAAACTTGCTCCCACATCGAGCGCGTCAGCGTCATCGGCTCTCCCCCCTCTGACACCCTTGTCGTACAAAGTCAAAGTGCCTTGCGCAAGTGGACATCCCCCTTGGCCCGCTGGTATATGCACGGCGTGTCAGCCGTCCACGATCACACTGCAATCTCAACCTTTTAGGATGGTTGACCATCTAGAAATTGCGTCGACCGACGTCATCGAGCGATTCCTCCAATCGTGGCGTAAGACCGGTTTACAACGATTCGGTTGGCTGATCGGGCGTTATGAACATTATGAAAAGGTACCCATGGGTGTCAAAGCTATCGTCGAAGCGATATATGAACCCCCTCAGCAAGGAGAAATCGACGGTCTTACGTTGGGTTGGCCATGGGAGGAAGAATCACGTATCCGTGAATTAGCAGCATCGGCATTCGCACCCCTGACTGTGGTTGGATACGTCTTCACAGATCTGAATCCGACTCCAGAAGATAGGACGAAGAATATTTATAAACGGCATTCTCAGTCATTTTATCTCTCCTCTCTGGAGGCCATATTTGCGGCTACACTGCAAAAAGATAACCCGGTTCCTTCTCGCTCTTCCCCCACTGGTCAATTTGGTTCTCGTCTTGTAACAGCGGTGTTGACAGCTACGGAAGACGGTCAGGTGGACATTGCGGCATATCAAATTTCTGAACAGGCTGTCGCAATGGTCGAGGCTGATATGATTGAAGCAAGTATGGAGCCTAATATTGTCAGGGTCAAGGAAGAAGACAGGTCTGTAGACTCTGCGAGATACGTGCCTGATGTCTTTTACTCTTACAAGAACGAGTACGGCTTGGAGGTGAAGAAGAGTGCCAAGCCTTGTTTCCCCGTGGAGTATCTTATGGTCAACGTAAGCATCTCAATATCAACATGTTCGATTTTTCACTTCACATCTGTAGGTCACGCATGGGTTCCCGCAGAATCCCGCGCCGCTGTTCCGCTCGACTCAGTTCCCTATCGAGAATAGACCGGGATTAGAAGATCAAAGCCTCGAGCTAGCTCTGAAGCGTCTCGCCCAATTAGAAGCACCTGCCGTAGAGGATAGTCGGGTCTCAAAACCTGGTCAGGGAAGCAAGAGGAAAGCTTTGGCCGAATGGCTGAGTGATTGGCATCTCGTTACGTTCCTGGGGACGACCCATGTGATTTCTCCAGTAATAATGCTCACTAGGTCTACTCGACGCATGCTGACAACGTATTCGTAGGACGACCTGAAGATTCTTATGCGGATCGCATCGTCTCCAAGTCTTTTGGAGGATCTGTCCCAGCTCGATCCTTTGCTGGCTACGGAGAGCTGGAAAACACTCATGGCTTTGGTTCAAGAAAGTATCCGTACGTCCTAGAACTTTTAACCTATTTTCAGCATTGTTCAATGTTCCCCACATGACCAGCCGCAAGGCCGCCAGCTGCAGCACCGACATCTTCGCACATGGACGAAGATATACCTCAGGAAATCTTTGATCAGATTGCCGCGGAAGAAGCTGCCCATGCATCTGGTCAAGAAAGTCCGAGGAACGTTAGGGTGTGTCCGCACTGTACTTTCGAGAACGAGCCCGGTGGGAGCGATTGCGTGATTTGCGGACTACCACTGTAGTGGTGATAAGCCTCATACATAAATAGATGTAGCATTGCAAAACTTGTATTTCAAATTCAAAGTGCGTACTCCGTGATGAACGATGAACAGTCCGGAAATCGTTACATGCATATGCCCGATACAATGAAATGCAAACATAAGGTTAAACAGAAGCCTATTGCCAGAAGAGCCACCAAGCAGATAATGCAAGTCCAATCAGGATACCCAAAGCTCGGCCTACGATGACGACAACAAGTGCTTTGCGGACGGCAGCATAGAACGTGTTCAAAGCAGACCCAGACCAATTTATTCTGTCATAACATTCAACAAGGAACACATTGCCAAAAGTTAGTCTAACGTACCGCCGATCGTTTGCGCCGCCAGTTCGTAGACTAGTATCCCAGCCACGAATGACTTCGCGATACCGTTTGCCGAACACCCTGACGTATATGAGTAATCACAAGGTACCACTATTGGCGATCTGCTTACCAAATCCAGAAATTAACATCAGGGTACGAGAATCGGGGGAAGACGCTTGCAAGGCTCGGCGCCACGAGATCAACCCGCAAAT
>WNGI01004643.1_pt1 | contig 12296 bp, 4 predicted proteins | sample 5400621 | NCBI WGS metagenome assembly WNGI01 (sample SAMN13153374, study PRJNA577476) | soil metagenome | isolation source: 20 cm soil or saprolite under Garry oak tree replicate 1 | place: USA:California | collected 2016-06-15 | reverse complement strand
CTCATTGAATCCGCCCCACGCTCGTATGCAGCTCGACGAACGCCGTGATCACGAGCTGTGAGGTCTTGCGGTTGGCCTGCCGTTCCTCGTTCACCAGGTATGCCATCTGGAAGCCCGCGCTGAGAGTGGGAGGCAAGTCGGTGTCCAGCGAAAGCTGCATCTGCGTCTGGCGGCTGTCTACGTATGGGACGCACGTCGTCTGGCCGGCCAGCTGCAGGCAGACGGTGTTCACGGCGCGCGAGTAGCGTGCCGTGGTGCGGACGTCGTTCTTGAGCTTCAAGATCGCGGCCGGCGGCTTGAAGGCGAAGCCGAGGCTGCCGCTCTGTTGGTCGCGCTCGGTGTGGAACAGGTTGCCGGAGCTGACGCGATCGCTCGTGCCGGTCGAGGCGTCGAACGACGTGGAGATCCCCTGGCGCCACGTGAGCGCGAGCAGCGGCCGCACGGTGCGCTCCGTCGTCTCGGTCACGGCGCCGCCCGCCACGTCGCTGAACCCGAGCTGCTCGGCCAGGGTGTGGGCGGTCCGATACGCCAGCTGCGCGTTCACCGACGCGAGCACGCGTCCCAGCGTGCTGCGGGGCGGCGCGAAGCTCCAGCTGAACGTGCCCGACGGCCACTCGCGGCTGCTCGTGCGGATCGGCACCTGTTGATCGGTGCGCAGGGCCCAGGTCACGCCCTCGGTCTCGCGGTAGTTGAGGCTGGCCCGCATCCCGGGGAGGAGCACCAGGTTGCCGGCGGCGTTCAGGTTCCAGTTGTCCGATGCCGAGCCGGCGAGCAGGCCGGCTTGCTGCCGGAAGTCGCTGAAGCCGCCCAGCGCCAGCTGATAGGACAGCGACGGGAGGAACGGCGACCGGTTGTAGGTGGACACCTGGGCCCGGCTGTAGGAGACGTCGATGTTAGTGAGCCGGCGCAGTAGCCGCGTCACCGCGGCCGAGTCGCCGAAAGCGCGCTGGCCGAAGCGCTGGGGATCGAGCTGCACGCCCAGGTCGACGCGGCGCGAGTTCGCGAACGCGGCGGGGATGTGGAACCCGCCGGCCGTGTCCCCGACGTCGCGCACCGGGTCGCGCCCGTTGGGATCGCGGTTGAAGGAGAAGACGGTGACGAACGCCGCCCGCGGCCGCAACCAGGCGCCGATCTGCGGCGTCACGCCGACGAAGGTGTTGAGGGTGCGCTGGGTCTCGACGCCGACGTCCCGTCCGAGCAACGAGCGCCGCTCCCCGCCCATGAGCCGACCGATGGTCGTGGAGTCGCCGTAGTCGCGCAGATCCCGCAGCGACGCGGCGTCGACGCGCAGCAGCACGCTCGGCAGCGGCACCAGGTCCACGCCCCCGCTGTTGCGCCACACCTTGCTGCGGGAGAGGGCCGGCACGATGGCGGCGTCCGAATCGCGCATCACGGGTACGGCGTAGCTTGCGAGCGAGCCGCGCTCGTCCGCCAGCCCCGAGTGGAACCGCACACCGGTGGGCAGCAGGCGCAGCCCCTTCGCGCGACGGGCGAGCGCCAGGGAATAGTCGAGGTTGAGCGAAAAGCTCGACGCGGTGGCGAGCGCCAGGTCGGAGCGGGTGTTCCCGCTGGCCCAGGCACCGGACAGCGCGAGCGGGTCCACCAGCAGGCGCAGCAGCGGCGACGCGGCGCGCGCGGTGCGGCGGATCGACAGCGCATAGCTCGTCGCGGTGGAGCGCGGCGTGCGCAACCCCTGCAGCGCGTCGGCGCGGATGTCGGTGCCGCTCAAGTAGAAGGGGTCGCTAGCGAGGGACGCGTAGCGCACCGTGAGCGGCGCCGCGATGCCCCAGTGGGAGGGGAAAAACCGCTCCAGCCGCAGCGTTCCCGCGACGCTCGCGGCGCCGTCGGTCTGATAGCGCGGATCCTCCCCCAGCTGGCGGAACTGGGCGTCACGCCGCGACACGCTCACCGCGACCTCGGCGACGTCCGCGGCGGTGAGCGTCAAGTCCACGGCGGCCGCGGTGCCCACGTCCTGCACTACATCGCTCAGCCGGATGTCGTCCACCCACAGCTCGGCCTGATCCACGAAGACCTTGTCGTCGACCCGCCAGATCCCGGCGGCGATCTCCTGCACGGCGGCGAGGTTGGGCGGCGCAGTGGCCGGGTCGCGCACGTGGACGATATAGGGTCCGTCGCACATGACGTAGGCCGAGTCGAGCGGCACCAGCGTAGTGTCGGGGCACCCTGCGTACACCCGGGGCGCGTCGCCCCGCAGCCACGCCTGCTCGATCTGCGCCCGCAGCGCCAGCCAGCGACTGAAGTCGACGACCACTTCCGGCTCCCATGAGCTGGTGCGCGCCGGCGCGTGGTAGAGATAGAAGTTGTTCTGGTCCTTCCCCGCTTTGACGTAGAAATGCAGATCGCCATCCTCCCAGCCCGGCCCGCGGCCCCGGGCCCAGGCCCGCAGCTTGCGGTACTTGAGGAAGTTCTTATCGCCCTCTGTGGTGAAGCGCGTGAACGCTTCGGCCCGCTCGCCGGTCTCGAGGTCGGTCGCGAGCAGCCGCAGCGACCGCTCGTTGATCTGGGTAGCGGCGAGTTGCAGATTCGCGTCGCGACGGTCCGCCTGATCGAACACCCCGGGCGGCGGCGTGTAGCCGAGATCCCGATTCTCGGTGCTCACCACCGACGCGGCGACCGCCCCCGTCCCCACTCCCCGATCCCCGGCGATCCCGCGGATCGGGGTGTCGGCGCGCTTGAGCCAGGACGCGCCCACCAGGCGCACCCGGGCCAGGCCGAAGAACACCTGCGGGCTCGGCGTACCGGGCGCAGCCGTCTGCGGGGCCACGATGGTGAGGCGCACGCTCTGGATCTGCCGCAGGCTCAGGGCGCCCTGCGTGATCGTGTCGGTGCGGAAGGGGATGCGGTACAGCCGCCATCCGGCGGCGCCGTCGGGGCGTCCCTGGGCATCGACGGCCGGGACCATCGCGCCGTCCCGCACGAAGAAGCCATCGTCGCCGATCGGGAACACGAAGCGGACGAAGCTCTCGGCGCTGCGCACGCCCGCCACGGAGTCGAGCTGGAAATCGCCGTCCGCATCTTCGGTGTCCACGAAGCCGTTGTGCCGCCCGCAGCGGGAGCGGAGGTCGCCGAACCCGTAGGCCTGGAGCACGCCGTTCTGGGTGGCGCTGCACAGCGGCAGGGTGTCCACGAGCGCGCCGGTGGTGGAGTCGAAGATCGCCGTGGCGCGGTCGGACAGAATCCCCTGGTCGTTGAGCGCCGCGTCCCAGGAGTGCGTGAGTGGATCGCGCTCGGTATCGAGCCGCCCCAGCCCGGCGAAGCGCTGGCCGTAGTACACGGTGTCGCCGCCGCCGGGCGCGTGGCTGAAGGATTCCGGCGTCCACGCCAGCGCGTCTTCGAACAGCGAGCCGAAGTCGAGGACCAGCGCGGTACGGTTCGCCTTCGCCGTGCGGTGCTGGTCCTCCCACACCCACAGCTCGATGTACTCGACGCGCGACAGGTCGATCCCGGTGGGCGAGAGCACCTGCGTGATCGAGCGCCAGCGCGTGCCGTCGGCGTGCGGGCGCACCCAGTTGGGGGCCCCGGTGTTCACGTCGGCCGTGCCCAGCACGGTGTCCGGCTTCAGGTTGAGCCACAGCACCGGCTCGGCGGACTGCGCCTGCCCCACCACGCGGATGGTGGGGTCGATCTGCTGCGGCAGGAACTGGATCGGGTGGCCGCGGAAATCGATCGGCAGGCTCTGCCAGGTGAGGGCCGCGGCGGCGGTGCGCTCGAACCCCGTGGGTGAGATGCCGAACGCTTCCACGCCGCGTGCGGTGGTCGGGATGCTGCCCCACTGCCAGCTGTTTTCGGCGAGCGACAGGAAGCGGCCGGCGTCGGCCTCGAACTCCTCCACGTACGCCTGGCCCGCCTGATTCGGGCTGGGGCGTGACATCGCGAACTCCGCCGAGACGTTGAGGAGCGACGGCGCGTCGGTATGGATCCCCGGCAGGACGTTGAGCGCCCGCGTCACGACGTCGGGCTGGAAGTGCAGCTCGGTGCTCACGCCGCCGATGAAGCTCGAGGATGGCTCGAAGCCGAGCGGCGGCCGGGTGAACGCGCTCTGCTCCCGCTGAAACAGGCCGGTGAGGTTCACTTCCCCGCGCGCGCCCAGATCGTAGCGGGCGGCGAGTCCGTAGATTGACGTGGGGGCCACGGCGAACGCGGCGCGCTCCTCGAACTGCGCCCGCACCTGCGCGGTCCCGCCCTGGAACAGCGAGTCGGGATTCTTGAACTGCACCTGGCCCGTCGTGTAGTCGACGGTATAGTCGGCGTCCCGCGTCAGCAGGCGGTTGCCCACGTAGATCCGTTCGCTGCCGTCGCGGATCTGAAAACTGTTGAGCGACAGCTGGCTGCGGTCGGCCGAGGCCGACACGTCGGCTTCGAGCCGCAGCGCGAACACCGAAGGCGGCCCCTGGGTCGCGAGAAACGGGCGCGGGGTGCGGTACAGCGAGTCGTTGCGCTCCGCGGCCGCCAGCCGGGTCGAGTCGGCGAACGGCGTCAGGTGAGGGAACACCGCGAAGTAGTCGCGCAGCGGCGCCCCCTGGCTGGGGTCGCGCGCGCGGGGGAACAGGCGGTTGTACTGATCGAATTTCGTGGGGTCCGATTGCAGCGCCACGCCAAGCCGCGCGAGGTAGGTCTCGCCGGTCGTCAGGGTCTTCTCGCGCTGGTTGACCGTGAGCGTGAGCCGCACGGTCTCCCGGGTGATCTCGGCGCCGCCCACGCGGTACGCGCTGCGGATCTCGAACCGGAACGTCGGCGACGCGGCCGTGACGGCGGGCTTGGGATCGTACACGAGCCGCAGCGTATCGGGCGCGGCGGCGGTGTCGGGATTGGCGGCCACGGGGAACGTGCCGACGCAGCGCCGGCCCGCGCGGCAGGAGGTCTGGCCGGCGGGAATGTAGGAGACCGCCAGGTAGTCGCTCTGGTCGAGCCGGCTCGCGAGCGCGAACCAGGCGCCGCTCGGGTCCACGTAGTAATCCTTCCCCTCCTGCAGCAGCTCCCATTGAAACGGGCCGGCGCGCTGCGTCCCGCAATCCACGGCGCGCGCGCCCGGCGGGCACGCCACCGCTTTGATCCCGCCGATGTTCTGGTTGGAGCTCGAAATCGGGGACACCGCGCGCACGCGGTACACGTGCAGGCTGCCGACGCGCAGCGAGTCGGGGAGCGCCACTTGATCGATGCCGAGGATGTCCACGGCCGGATACCCGGGGACGAGCGCGGGATCGATGGCGAAGAAGAAGCGTCCCTGCTCGTAGTCCAGATCGCGCGCCACGCGATCGAGCGGCTGCGTGGTGGTCGCGCCCACGTCGTACACGCGGTCCTTGATGACGTTGCCCTTCTGCTGGGCGTAGATGCCGCTCAGCTCGAGGTTGCCGAGCTGCGCCACCGCCTGGACGCCGAAGTTGTTCGCGGGGATCGCCGCGCTGATGAAGCGGGAGCGCGGCGCCCGAAAGGTGACGTTGCCGGCTTCGACGCGCTTCAGGACGTCGTCCTCGAGGCCTTCGTACCAGACCCTGAGGTTGTTGTTGGCGTCGAACTCGCGCTGGCTGTCGAAATCGACGTTGACGTGCAGCCGCTGCCCCACCACGCCCGCGGTGCGGATCGCGTACTGCGGCACGGGGCTGATGGTGGGGAAGCCGACCCGGCACCCCGAGATCGCCTGCTGCTGCTCGATCGGCGTGCACTTCAAGTTTTGAAACCGGTCCGCCTTGAGCTCGAAGCGCACGTTGAGCTCCATGCCCAGATCCGCGGTCGTGCCGAGGAAGCGCATCGGGCGGTGGGCGGCGAAGGCCGGCGTCGCGAGCGACTCGGCCGGCGCGGCGGGTGTCGGAGTCGCCACCGGCCCGGCGGCGGCGAGCGTGAGGGGCGGGAGCGAGGCCCGCAGGCTCTGCTCCCACGCCGCCGCCACCACGGCGGGAGGGGCGCGCAGCCCGAGCCGAGCGCCGGGCAGGAGCGCCGGGTGGCGCGGCACGGCGAGCGGCGTCCAGCGAAACGTCGCGACCAGCCGCGGCACGGGCGCCGTGTCGGAACGGGCGGCAGCACCCGCATCCTGCGCGTAGGCCTGGGGTATGACGAGCGAGAGAGCGACGAGACCGACCAGGGTGGGGCGCCGCATCCCTTGTAGAGACTTGGAGCCGCGAATATAATGGCGCGACCGACCGTGCGCACCATCAGCCGCTACCTGTTGCGCCAGCATTGCGCGCCGCTCGGCTTCGCGCTGGCGGCCCTCACCTCGCTGATGCTGCTCAATCAAATCGCCAAGCAGTTCGGCAGTCTCGTCGGCAAGGGGCTGCCGTGGAGCGTCATCCTCGAGGTGTTCGTGCTGTCGGTCCCGTTCATCGTCGCGGTGACGCTGCCGATGGCCGTGCTGGTGGCGGTGCTGCACGTGTTCACGCGGCTGGCGAGCGACAACGAAATCACGGCGCTGCAGGCGAGCGGTGTGAGCGTCGGACGCGTGATCATCCCGGTGCTGGGCGGCGCGGCGGGGGTCGCGCTGCTCTCGTTCCTGTGGAACGATCAGGTGCTGCCGCGCTCGAATCACCGCCTCCGCACGCTGCAGGTGGACATCCAGCGTAAGAAGCCATCGTTCACGCTGAAGGAACAAGTCATTAACGAGGTCGTGCCCGGGCAGTTCTTCCTGCGCGCTGCGCGTATCGACCCCAATTCCAACAAACTCAAGGATGTGACGATTTACGACCTGGGAGACGCGGAGCGCCGGCGGATCATCGGCGCCGACTCGGGCCGCATGGCATATACCCCCGGCGGCCGCGATTTGTACCTCACGCTGGAGGATGGCGACATCCAGGCCGTCAATCGGACCGATCCCACCGAGGTCGACCGCACGTTCTTCCGCATCAACCGGATGCGGGTCGCCGGCATCGGCAACACGCTGGAGCGCACCGAGCACGACACCTACAAGAGCGACCGCGAGATGTCGATCTGCGAGATGCGCGGCATGGTGGCCCTGGCCCGTCGTGAAGCGGACCGGGCCGGTGTGGATGCCGACGTCGCGGTGCAGAACGACCTGCGCCGGCTCGCGGGCCTCGTGCCGGTGTACCCCGCCCCGCCGCCCTATGTGAGCGACACCGCGCCCGTCGGCCTGTACTGCCGTGCGTTGCGGCGGGCGGCGGCGTGGCTCGCGCCGAAGGCGGCCGCGGCGCAGACGCCGACGCCTCGCCCCGCCCCGCCCCGCCGCCTCCCGCAGCGTCCCACGGAGCACCCGCCGTTCGGGCCGCCGCGCGTCCCGCCCCCGGGAGCGGTGCCCGAGGCGCAGACGCGGCCGAGCCTCATCACGCCCGCGGCGACGATCGGCGAGGAGCAGCGCCGCCGCTCGGCCGAGCAGCGGGCCGCGCAGTACGAGGTGGAGATCCAGAAGAAGTACGCGATCGCCGCGGCGTGCATCGTGTTCGCGCTGGTGGGGGCGCCCGCGGCGCTGCGCTACTACCGTGGCGGAGTGGGGCTCGTGATCGGCTTGAGCGTGGCGGTCTTCACCGTGTACTACGTGGGGCTGATCGGCGGCGAGAATCTCGGCGACCGTCTCATCGTGCCGCCGTTTTTCTCGATGTGGCTGCCGAACCTGCTCTGCGCCGCGGTCGGCGTGCTCGGCGTGTGGCGCATCCGCAAGCCGGGAAACACGCGATGACGACCCTCGATCGCTACGTGCTGCGCGAATGGGCCAAGGTGTTCTTCCTGGCGACGTTCGGGTTTCCGCTGCTCGTCTTCGTGATCGATCTAGCCGACAACCTCGAGAAGTATACGAGCGGCGGCGTGTCGACAGGCCATCTGGCGCTGTCGTACGTGTATTATCTCCCCGAGACCATCACGCTGGTGCTGCCGGTCGCCGTGCTGTTCGCAGTGGTATTCACGGTGGGGGCGCTGGACCGCCACTCCGAGCTGACGGCGGCGAAGGCATCGGGGCTCTCGTTCCACCGGGTGGTGCGGCCGCTGTTCGCCGCGGCGGTGGTGGCGGTGCTGGTCGACGTGGGGCTCACGGAGCTGGCGCCGGTCACGTCGAGCCGGCGCGCCGAGCTGCTCGGGCAGAAGCAGATTCGCAGCGACCAGTTCCGCAATAATTTCGTGTACCGGGCGGACGGCGGCTGGGTGTACGCGATCGGAGGGCTCGAGCTGGCGCGCCGCGCGATGCGCGACGTGATCATGGAGCGCGAGGGGACGGGGCCTGAGTACCCCACGATCGTGATCGCGGCGCCGCAGGCGAGCTACGACACGGCGCGCCGGGCGCGCGGCTGGACCCTCAGCAAGGGAACGGTGCACTACCTGCTCGGCCCGGGCAGCGAAACGGCGTTCACGTTCGACCGGCTCTCGACGCGGGACCTGCGCGAGGCGCCGGTGGATCTGCTGGCCGAGCCCAAGGCGCCCGACGAGATGCGCTACGCCGAGCTGGGACGCTACATCGACGCGCTGGCGCGCTCCGGCTCGGACACCAAGAAGCTGCGCGTGGAGCGCGCCCTCAAGCTGTCCGTGCCGGTCGCCTGCATCATCATCGCGCTGTTCGGCGCGCCACTCGCGATCTCCACACCCAAGAGCGGCGCGGCGTGGGGCGTGGCCGTGTGCCTCGCCACCACGTTCGTCGATCTGCTGATGTTCCAGCTCTCCAAGGCGGTGGGCGCCGGCGGCGTGCTGCCGCCCAGCTTCGCGGCATGGGTGCCGAACTTCGCCGTCGGCGCCGCGGCGGTGTGGCTGCTCAAGAACGCGCGGACGTAGACTGGCGCTAGAACGTGTACTTCACCCCCAGCTGCATCTTCCACCGCGAATTGGTGTCGTCCACGGGGTTGAGCGAGGGGTTGACGAACGAAAAGATCCCCTGGTTCGTCGCTGGGTCCCAGCCGCGCAGCTGCAGCAGCCGCACCGTGGCGTTGGTGGCGTTTTCCTGCAGGCCCCAGTGCCGGTTCATCAGGTTGAGGACGTTGAAGACTTCCAGCACGGCCTGCGCGTGCTGCCCCGCCACCGTTGGCAGGTCACCGACCAGGCGCGCGTTCACGATGTGGCGCCACGGTTCCTGGCACGCGTTCCGCTTGAGAATCGACCCGCGCGCGTTGTTCAAGCAGGGCTCGCCGGTGATGTAGGCGTCGAGAGCCGCCCATTGGGACGGCGTTTGCAGCAGGATGTCCCCCTGGTTCCGTGGCACGTACACGAGGTCGTTCTCGCCGCGGACGCTCCCGCTGCGGTTGGGATAGCCGTCGGCGTTGGCGTCGCCCTGGTAGATGTATGAATACGGGCTGCCCGTGCGGCCGATGTACACCAGCGACAGCTGCAGGTGCGCGGGCAGGTTCATCGTGCCGTTCAGGGTCACCTTGTGCGGAATGTTGAACGACGAAATCCCCTGCTCCGGATTGTTGGGATCGTAGCGGATCGGGTCGAAGGCGTAGTTCGAGGACGCGATGCTCGAAGTGAGGCTGAGACGATCCTCGACGTGCTGATAGGTATAGGCTGCGTTCGCCTCGAGCCAGTTCGCGAAGCGCCGCTGCAGCTGCCAGGTGAAGCTGACCGACCAGTCTCCCCCGCCGTTGTAGTGCTCCAGCACCTTATCGAACCGCGGGTCGACGAATTTCGTTGTCACCACGCCGGTGGGCGAGATCGTCCCGTAGATCGGTCGTCCATCGCGCGCGTAGCTCGAAAAGGCGGCGATATTCCGGTCCCGAATCAGCATGGCGTTGGCCGTGCGGCTGTAGAGCACCTCGAACGTGCCGAGGAACCCGTGCGGCAGGTCGCGGTCCACGCCGAGGTCCACCTTCCAGACCTGCGGGAACTTGAAGTCCTTGTCGAAGTAATTCACGGTCTGCAGCCCGGTCGCAGTGAGCGACGTCTGATTCCTGCACAACGCCGGCTGGTTGTTCGGATCCAATGTGAAGGCGGGAACGGAATCAGAGCGGCCCGCCACGTTGACACAGCTCAGCTGCACCGTCTCCCGCCCCGAGTTGCCGTAGGCATTGGAGAGCCACACATACGCCGGCCGGCCGGTGAACAGGCCGACGCCGCCGCGCAGCACGGTGTTCCGATCTCCCGTCACGGCGTAATTGAAGCCGACGCGCGGCGACCAGAGCAGATTCCCCGAAGGGACATCTTGGGTGTTGACCTGGAAGGCGCTTTGCGCATCGGGGTTCGAGCGGGGGTGGTCAGGGAACGTCGGGACGTCGAGGCGCACTCCGTACGTCAGGTTCAGTCGCGGCGTCGCGTCCCACTGGTCCTGCACGTAGAAGCCGAACTGGCGTACGTGGAAGTCGGCGACCGGCGTGGACGTCCCGGGATAGGGCAGCGTGCGCGTGAACGAGGACGCGGTCCCGGCCTGGAGGTTGGCGAGGCTCGTGAACGACCACAGCCCGGTGAACTGACCGATGAACAGGTTCGTGAAATGGAAGAACTCGTTGTGCGTTCCGAGCGTGACCTTGTGCCCACCCGAGAGCCCGAACGTGAGGTTGTCGGTGAGCTCGTAGATGTCCTGGTCGAGCCGGTTGGCCTGTGAAAACTGCTCGGCGCCGGCGATCAGCGTGCGGGTGAGGCGACTCGCGGGGTTCGCCACTGACCCTGTGTCGCTCGTGACGGTGACCTGGACCTGCGGGAACAGCACATTGGGGTCGCGCTTGTCCCGGATGGTCTCGCGTCCGAGGATCACCTCGTTAAACAGGCGACCGCCAAAAGTCGAGTTCAGCTGAAGGACGCTGGAGTTCGTCACGCTCCGGATCACATAGTTGTTCGACGCGAACGAATAGTTGTTGCCACGCGACGTCGTGACGTCGCTCGCCTTCACGTAATTGTGGCGGAACGTGAGCACATGGTTCTGCCCCACCTGCCAGTCGAGCCGGCCGAACAGGTTGGTGTTGGGGTTTTCGAGCGACACCTGCCCAAAGCCGCCGGGATTCAAGGTGTACGTGTTCTGAAAGATGGAAGTGAATCGCGCAGCCGAATCGGGGTTGACGCCCGTCGCGGTCACCGGATCGATGCCGATGTTGGCGCCCGAATTCGGACGGTTCCGCGCCTGGCCTTCACCCGCCAGAAAGATGTGCAGCTTGTCGCGGAACAGCGGCCCCCCGATCGAGCCGCCGTACTGGTTCTCGGTGAACTTGCCGAACGGCTTGGTGGTCAGGCCTCCTCCGACGAGGTTTTCGTTCTGGTGGAACTCGAAGAAGGAGCCGTGAATCTGGTTCGTGCCGCGGCGGGTGATCGCGTTGATCAACCCGCCCGTGAACCCGCCCTGACGCACGTCGAAGGGAGCGATCAGCACCTGGTACTGTGAGATCGCGTCGAGTGGAATTGCCTTCGCCCCGACCTGGCCCCCAGGCTGACCGGTACTGCCGAGGCCGAACAGGTCGTTGTTCACCGCTCCATCGATCTGGATGTTGTTGAACCGGTTGTTCTGCCCCGCAGCGGACGTGCGGGCAATCTGTGGCGTGGTCTCCACGAAGTCCGTGAAGTTGCGGGCCAAGGTCGGCAGGCGAGCCACCAGGCTGTCGGAGACGTACTGACTGGCGCCCGTCCGACTGGGCGAGCGCAGCGGGTCGGCTTGTGCCTCGGCTGTCACCGCACCGAGCTCCACGGCGGCGCGGCGCAGCGTCACATCGGCCACGCGGCGCTGCCCCAGGATCAGCACGATGTCGGGCATGCGGCCCGGCTCGTGGCCCAGCGCCCTCGCGTCGAGCACGTAGGGGCCGCCTACCTGCACGTTCTCGAAGAAGAAGCGTCCGTCGTCGGCGGACCGCGCGGTGTACCGTACCCCGGTCACCGTGTTAGTGAGGGTCAGGGACGCGGACGGCACAGGCTCCCCCGCATCGTCGCTGATCCTGCCCGCAACTGCCGCCGAAGTCACCCCCTGCGCCACCGCCGAGCGAAACGGGAGGAGGCCGGCAAGGACGCCAAGCACGCACAACGACCGGACGAAAGTCTTCATCATGAATCTCCGGAGGGATTTCGATTGCAACGGGGTGGTCAGGGCGCGGTAAATGTGTCCCGGCCCCGGAGGGTCGTCAAGCAGGATGACACGCTCGCTCGACCATGACCTCCGTCTTTTTCTTCTGACAGCGCCACGCGGCTTGTCATCCTGAGCGAAGCGAAGGATCTGTTGTTGAATCAGCGTCGCCACGTCCACAGTCGGTATGCAGGGATGCCGGCGAGAATAATGCCGAACGCGAGGCCGGTGAAGAGCGGGTCCTGCCACAGCGCGTTCCCGAGCATGTACAGCGTCGCCACTATGAAGAGCGCGGGTACCACAGGATACCCGACCACGCGGACGGGCCGGGGCAGCACCGCGGGTGGCCGGCGCCGCCGCAGCGTGAACACCGCCG
>WNGI01009936.1_pt1 | contig 12298 bp, 13 predicted proteins | sample 5400621 | NCBI WGS metagenome assembly WNGI01 (sample SAMN13153374, study PRJNA577476) | soil metagenome | isolation source: 20 cm soil or saprolite under Garry oak tree replicate 1 | place: USA:California | collected 2016-06-15 | reverse complement strand
GGGTTTGTCATCACCACGTGGCCGCCTTCGCGGATCGCGGTCCTGCGGCCAGGAGGCGTGTCGCCGTCGTACGTGTCGACGCGGACTTCGATCGGGAGACCAGACTTCAGCGCCCCAAGCTCGGCGAGCTGGTCCTGCGCCAGCGCCTTCGTCGGATATAAGTAGAGCGCGCGTTTCTCCGGGTGCTCGAGCAGTCGCTGCAGGACGGGGAGGTTGTAACAGAGCGTCTTTCCGCTGGCCGTGGGGGTGACGACGACCAGGTTCCGGCCGCGACGGACGGCTTCGTAAGCCTCCGCCTGGTGCGAGTAGAGCCGGTCGACGCCGCGCCGGGCGAGAGCCGCGACCAACTCAGGATGGAGGTCGCCGGGGAGCGGCGCGAAGGTTGCCTCTGATGCCGGAACTAGGTGGTCCAACGTTATGTCACCTAGGAAGTCGGCTGGGTCGAACCGGGGTCCAGCGGACATATGTTCGGGAGGTTAGACGAACATTCGTTTGCAGTCAATAGGCGTGCCGCCCGTCAGAGCTGAGTCCGAGCCTTACGAGCCTGGCTCGGAGGCCGACTTCGAACGCCTTTACCGCAACACGTATCGGCGCATCCTCGGCACCCTGATCACTCTGGTGCGCGATCGTCCGACCGCCGAGGACTGCACGCAGGAGACCTTCGAGCGGGCCTACCGCGGCTGGGCCGCCTGGAGGCCTGACGCACCTGTCGAGGCCTGGCTGCACCGGATTGCGATCAACGTGGCGATCTCGAACGGCCGCCGCCAGCGGCTGCGCCAGGCCGGGGAGCTGATCCGGCGCCTCGGCCGGCCCGATCCCGGCCCGGACCCAGCCGTGGTCGCCGAGCGATCCGACCTGGTCGATGCGATCAAAAAGCTCCCAACCAGGCAGGCTGCCGCGCTTGTGCTGCGGCACTTCCACGGCTACAGCAACCGCGAGATCGCGACGGCGCTCGGGATTCCCGAGCCGACGGTCGCTTCCAGGCTGTCCGCTGCGCGCAAGCACCTCCAGGCGGTATTGGGCCGCTAGGCAAAAATGGTTGGTCGCGGCAGGGGCGGCGTTATGGCTTGCTGCAGATGAGTGATCTCGAGCGGGAGCTGGAACAGGAGCTCCACCGGGTGCTGGATCCGATCGCGGGCCTGCCGATTCCACCCCGCCGCATGATCCGGGACCGCCGTGCCGCGCAAGCCCTCCTGGGAGGCGCCGGAGCGGCGCTTATGTTGAAGTTGCTGACAGGCGTCGCTGTCGCCGCGGCCGCCCTCACTGTGGCCGGAGCAGCGACCACCGGCAGCCTGGACCCGAACGTGTGGGGCCAGCAGGTGAAAACCCGCGTGGCGGAATGCAAGGACAAGCTCGCCGACGGGCAGCACGGCATCGGTGAGTGCGTCAGCTCCTTCGCGAGCCAGCATGGGGCTTCGGTTGCGAGTGCCGCCCGGCAGCACGGCAACGGCAATCAGAACGGCCACGGCAACGGAAATGCCAACGGCCATGACAAGGACAAGAACCACCCAACGCCGAAGGGCCAGACCGGCTCGGTTCCCACCCTCGAGCCCGAGCCTGTCGATCAAGCGGGGGCTCACCAGCCCGTCAACATCAAGCCTGGCCGTTAGCGTCACTTGCTTTCTGACCCCTTCCTCTCGTGGGGCCGGGCCGCAAGGTTCGGCTCCTATCTTTTAATGTGCTGTCCAGCCGCCGTGTCTAGCACCTTGACGCCAAGCGCCGCCAGCTCTTCACGCAGCTGATCCGACCTCGCGAAGTCCTTCGCGGCCCGTGCTTTCTCTCGCGCCTCGAGGAGCTCCGCGGCGCCATCGGGCAGCGGCCCCTCCGGCGTCGCGCGATCGAGGTCGAGGCCGAGGACTGCGTCCCATCGCTTGAGGAGGGATGCCTTCGTGGGCGCCGGAGTAGACGACCGCATGAGGTCCGCGACGAGGGCCATCGCCGCCGGCATGTCGATGTCGTTGCCGATCGCGGCTCGGAACCGTGAATCCCACTCTTCGCCGGACGCGCTCATCTCGGGCGCGGATTGGCCCGACCAGGCAGCAACCCGCTCTCTCAGCTGTCTCAGCGCACGATCGGCCCCCGCAAGCCTCTCCGTGCTGAAGTTGAGGGGCGCCCTGTACTTCGCCTGGAGCGCGAGGTAGCGAAACGCGAGCGGGTCGAACCCCTGGTCTTCCAGCTCGGTGATGCGGAAGAAGTTGCCGGCCGACTTGGCCATCCGGGCCCCGGAGAGCATGAGCAACCCTCCGTGCATCCACAGGCCGACAACGCGATGGCCTGTCACGGCCTCGGACTGCGCGATCTCCGCCTCGTGGTGGGGGAAGACGTTGTCGGCGCCTCCAGTGTGGACGTCGAAGTGGTCGCCGAGCAGTGACAGCGACATCGCGGAGCACTCGATGTGCCAGCCCGGAAATCCTTCGCCCCACAGACTTGGCCAGACCTGCTGCCGGTGCTCGCCGGCAGCCTTCCAGAGCGTGAAGTCACCGGGATGCTTCTTGCGCGGGTCGGGGTCGCCGCGCACCCCGGTGAGCAGCTTGTCAGTCGTGTTCCGCGACAGCCGGCCGTAGGCGGGAAAAGTCGCTATGTCGTAATAAACCGTGGCGCCGATCTCGTATGCGTGGCCTTGAACGATCAGCTTCTCGATCAGCTCGATCATCTGCGGGATGTACTGCGTGGCGCGGGGATACTCGACCGCAGGTCGGATGTTCACCTTGCGGATGTCGGTCATGAACGCGTCGGTGTAGTAGGCGGAGATCTCGTCGGTCGACTTGTTCTCCAAACGGGCGGAGACGAGCATCTTGTCCTCGCCTCGGTCGAACGTGTCATCGGTGAGGTGGCCGACATCTGTGATGTTCATGACCTGGTGGGTTTGATAGCCGAGGTAGGTCAGGCAGCGGCAAAGGAGGTCCGGCACCATGAACGTCCGCAGGTTGCCGACGTGCACGTAGCGATACACCGTCGGCCCGCAGGAGTAGATCCGCACCACGCCGTCGTCGAGTGGCCTGAGCTCTTGCCGCGAGCGGGTGAAGGTGTTGTACAGCCGGACCGGTGGCCGACTCATTCGAATCTATCCTCTCCATTACATGAAGGCGATCCGCCTCGACGGGAAGGCCGTGACCGAGGCCGACATAAAAGGACGCGTACTCGTCCACGACCTCGGGCCGGAGCTTCGCAAGGGAAGCATCCTCCGAGCGGCAGACCTAGCGCGTGTACAGCAGGCCGGCGAGATCCATGTCATCGAGCTGGAGCCTGGTGATGTTCATGAGGATGAGGCCGCCGCGCGGCTGGCAGCCGCGCTGACAGTCCCCGGACTCGAAGTCCGGCCACCGGTGCAGAGCCAGTCGCGCCTTATCGCCCGGCGCCGCGGCCTGGTACGCGTCCGCGGGGAGGTCGTCGACGCGATCAACAGGCTCGGATACATGTCTGTGTTCACCCTGATGGACGGTCAGGCCGTAGCCGAGGGCGAAGAGGTGGTCGGCTGCAAGGTCACCCCGGTGGCGGTTCCGGGTGCTTTGATCGAGCAGGCCGAGCGCCTGTGCCGAGAAAACGGACCGGTCGTCGAGCTGCTGCCGTTCCGGCCGCTGAAAACTTTTGTCGTCGCCACCGAGCGGCTGAAGCCCAAAGCGCGCGACCTGTTTCGGGCCGCCGTAACGGCCAAGCTCGGTTGGTACGGCGCGGAGCTGATCGCCGTGCGTGAGGTCGCTCGGACGGGCGAAGCCGTGGCGGCCGCATATCAGGAAGCGATCGACAGCGGCGCTGATCTCGTCCTGTTCGCGGGCGCGTCCGCGATCGATCCGCTCGATCCGGCCTACGCGGAGCTGACGCAGGCGGGAGGAGACCTTCTCCAGCTCGGTGCGCCGATGCACCCTGGCAGCATGCTTTGGCTCGGACGCTTGCGCCAGGCCGCGGTGGTGGGTGTTGCGTCGTGTGCCGGGTTCGGGCGCAACAGCTCTCTCGACCTGCTCCTGCCCTTCGTGTTCGCCTACGGTCGGGCCGACGCCGGCGATCTCCTTCGCCTCGGTCACGGAGGCCTGATCGAGACCGCCGCCGGGAGGCGATTCCCTCCCTATTCCTGACGGATCGCCGGCATCGTCAGCTCGGGCCATTCCCGCCCTGACATCGCCTCGAGGAAGCCCTCGACGGATCGCACTAGAGAGTCGAGGCCCAGTCCGTGGTGGCGTGGAAGATACGGCTTCAGGTAATCCGCACCGCTGCGCCATTTGTTGACGGCGCCCCGCCTGTTGTGGCGTGTGTAGTGCAGGCAACCGGCAGCCACCTGGATCAGGCCCTTGTAGAAGCCACTGTCCGGACCCTTCCGGTCGGGCATCCATTCGCGTTCCCAGGCTTCGTGCGCGTCCCAGTAGCGGCCGCTGTTAAAAAGCTCGACGCCCTCTCCCAGCAGCTCGGTCATGGGCACGGCAATAATCGCTTCGTGGACGAGGCTCGTTCCGAGTATTCACGCGTCAATCTCTCGAGCGATCCCATCTACCGATACCTTCGCATCACGAAGGGTGGGCCCGGTGGGGTCGCCGGCCGGGCCGCGGAGCAGGACCTCGTCGACGCGGCGTGGCTGCAGCGCCTGCGCCGGATCCACCAGCTCCAGAGCGCGTGGTGGGTCTTCGCGACGGCTGAGCATTCACGGTTTCAGCACGCTCTCGGCGCGATGCATCTCGCCGGCGAGTGGGCGCGTCATCTCTACCCGTCGCTGAAGGTGTCGTGTGAGGACGTGCCCTCGCCACAGCTCGTCGAAGAGACGATGCGAATCGCCGGTCTGCTTCATGACGTCGGACACGGACCGTTCGGCCATTTCTTCGACGAGAACTATCTCGACACGTGGGGCATCGACCATGAGGTCGTCGGAAGAGCCCTGATCACGGGGCCGCTCGCCGGCCCCATCGGCGATCTGGGCGCGGCGCCATCCGCCGATTTCGAATCGGGGGAACGCATCGATCCGCGCTGGGTCGCCTACCTCATCTCCTCGGCGGCGCTAGGAGGCTTCGAGCCGCCGCCCTGGCTGGCCGTGCTGCGTCCGGCGTTGGTCGGCCCCTTTTCGGCCGACAACATGGACTACGTCCCTCGCGATTCCTATATATGTGGTGTGTCGGCCGGCCCGGTCGACGTGCAGCGGATCATCCACTACTCGTTCATCTCGGAGCGCGGCCTGACGCTACATGCGCACGGGGCCGAGGCGCTGTACATGTTCCTCAACTCGCGCCTGTACCTCTACCACCAGGTTTACTTTCACCGCACGGTGCGGCGGATCGACCTCCAGCTCCGCGAGGTGTTCCGCCCGACCATCCAGCTCCTGCTCGGAGGCAATCCACTGGAGCATCTCGACCGCTACCTGGCCCTGACCGAATGGTCGCTACTGTCCGACGTCGATCGCTGGACGCGCGATTCGCAGGACGCGCACCGCCGCGAGCTCGGCGACGCATGGGCCGCGGTGGTGGCGCGAAAGCTCAAGTGGAAGCTGATCTACCAGGGCCACACCGACGCCCGAGACCTCCCCAGCGGCGCCTTGAGCGTCACGCGCGAGCAGTTCGCGAGCCGGCTGCGCGAGCGTCTGCCGGCGCATCTGAGGGACATCGCTTTCGAGGTCGACGTCGCGGCCCAGGAGTCGCGCGCCTTCAACCCGATGACGGAAACCGCCGACATCCTTTTTTACGAACCGCTCGAAGACAGCTACCGGCAGAGCCGCGTTCTCGATCTGTTCAAACGGCTGCCGGTGCGGATGGCGCTGTTCCGGATCTTCGCCCACGACGAAACACACCGGCACGACCTGATCAAGGCGGCGAACGAGGTCCTGGGTCTGGCTACCTAGGCTCGCGGTCGGAGCCTAGAAGTCGTCGTCTCCGCCGCCGAAGTCGCCGCCACCCAGGTCGTCATCGCCACCGCCGAAGTCGTCCCCACCGCCAAAATCGTCGTCGGCCTCGCCTGAGCTGACCGTGGCAAAGGTCGACACAAGACGGCGCAGCGCTTGCTTGCCGCAGTGAGGGCAGGCTGGGTCGGGCGAAGAAAAACGTGCCAGCAGGACCGAAGACCGCTTGCCGCACTCCTCGCACCGGTACTCGTAAATCGGCACGAATACGATTATCGGCGTGAAGCCGATATGGCGCTGGCGCACCACACCGGCGTGATCACGATCCAGCGCGTGAGCGCAGCTGCCGAGCGAGCGGCGCCTCACGTGCTGAGGTCGCCGATGGTCCCCGTCGAGGGCGCCCTGCTCAAGCTCGAATGCCTGCAGCCGACCGGCAGCTTCAAGGTGCGAGGCTTCTTTGCCGCGGCGCTCGCCCTGCCGCCCGAGCGGCTGGGTCGCGGGCTGCTCACGGTCAGCGCGGGCAACGCCGCCCAGGCATGCGCGTATGTGGCGATGAGGCTTGGGGTTTCGTGCCGCGTCGTGATGTTCGACAACGCGCCGGAGACGAAAGTCGCGGGGGTGAAGCGATGGGGCGCCACGCCGATCCCGATGCCACGCGATCAGCTGTTCAGCTGGATCGCGAACCAGGGTTGGAACGACGACCCGGAATCCTTCATTCATCCATTCGCCGACGACGAGGTGATGGCCGGGCATGGCGGCATCGGATTGGAACTGCTCGATGACGTGCCTGACCTCGAGCGGGTGGTGGTTCCTGTAGGCGGCGGGGGCCTGATCAGCGGAATCGCAGCCGCGATCAAGGGAATGCGGCCGGAGGTCGAGGTGATCGGCGTTCAGTCCGACGGCTACGCGCTGTGGGACCGCGCGTTCGCTGCCGGCGGCTTCGTTTCGATCCAGCCCGCGACCATCGCCGACGGCACGACCGCGCCGTTCGATCAGCGCATGCACGACCTGCTTAAGGAAGGCGTCGATCGCTGGCTCATCGTGCCCGAGCCTCGGCTCAAGGCAGCTGTGCCACAGCTCGCGTCAGCGGCCAAGGTGGTCGCCGAGGGCGCGGGTGCGCTGGCCTACGCGGCACTCGAACAGCTGACGCCCGGTCCGACCACGGTTGCGATCGTCAGCGGAGGCAATATCGACACGGCCCTTCTGGCAAGCCTTCTCAGCTAGCAAGACGAGCCATCGCCCACGGCCCGCGCTTGATCGCGGCGACGAGCATCCAGACGAAGAGCGCAGCCCCCGGAATCCACAGGATCAGGCTCGTCACGTACAAACCGGTCGGCAAGCTGAAACCGACCGCGGCATCATATGCACGGCTGTCAACGATGTTGATCAGGTTCAGCGGAGCTGTGATAGAACCGAGCCCGAGAAGCACGAGCACGACGTAAAAGGCCCACCTCCATCGCTTGAGCGCGCCCACGATGAGCAAGGCGCAGATCGCGACCCCCACGAGCGTGGAGACCCAAAGCGCCCCATTCATGAATGTAGTCATGGTCTGGATGAACTCCGGCGGCGGTGGTGTCATGTTGGGATTCAGCCGCTCCTGGCGCTGAAGGCTCTGGGCCATGATCGTCGACATCATGCCGCCCATCCAGAACGGAAGGGTCAGCGTGTACACCGCGGAGATCGCGTACCAACCGGCCACCGCGTACTGCATCGGTAGCGTCCACGAGGTTGGTTCGCGAGCCGTGGGCCGAGCCTGGTACGAGACAGGCGCAAACGGCCGGTTTGCGACGGGAGTCCACGCCGTTCCATTCCACCGGTATCGGCCGTCATTCGAAAGCGTGCTGACCCAGCTCTGACCGTCCCAGTAGTACATCCCGTCCGGGGACACGCGCGTGCTCACGCGGTCAGCACTTCCTCGCATGTCTTCAGCGCGGACTGGATGTCCTCCGCGTCGATGCCGTAGTGCGTTACGAAGCGGATGCTGCGAGGCCCCGTCGAGTCGCTGAGCAGTCCCTGTTTCGCGCACTCAGCGACGAACGCGCCGGCGGACATCTTCTCGAGGTCGAAGTAGACGAGGTTCGTCTGAACACGATTCAGGTCGCACCGAACACCCGGCAGCTCGGCGAGCCCTTCGGCAAGAGTGCGCGCGTTTGCGTGGTCGTCGGCGAGCCGGTCGACCATCTTCTCGAGTGCGATGAGACCGGCGGACGCGAGCACGCCGACCTGGCGCATTCCTCCCCCGAGGCGCTTGCGCCAGCGGCGCGCCTCCTCCACGTCCTGCGCGGATCCGCAGAAGATGCTGCCGACCGGGCATGCGAGCCCTTTCGACAGGCAGAAAGTGACCGTGTCGGCGCAGCCTGCGATCGCCGACGCTTCGACGCCCAGCGCCACCGCGGCGTTGAAGATGCGCGCGCCGTCGAGGTGGACGCGCAACCCCTGCTCATGCGCCGTGTCACTCGCCGCGCGAAGGGCGTCTAGCGGCCACACGATGCCGCCATGCCGGTTGTGCGTGTTTTCGAAAGTGATGGCGGAGGTGATCGGCTGGTGGGGGTCGTCACGGGGCCGGACCGCCCCCACGACCTGCTCAGGCGACATCACGCCCGCCTCTGTCGCCACGGGCCGGATCTGCACGCCGCAAACGGCCGCGGCGCCTGCGGTCTCGTAATAGAAGACGTGCGAATCGGCGTCCGCGATGAGCTCCTGTCCGCTCTGTGCGTTGACGGCGATCCCGATCAGATTGCCCATGGTTCCACTGGGCACGAAGGTCGCCGCCGCCTTGCCCATCCGCTTTGCGGCCACCTCCATCAGTCGGTTGGTGGTCGGGTCGTCGCCGAAGACATCGTCACCTAGCGGTGCCGTGACCATCGCCTGGCGCATCTCCGGGCTTGGCATGGATCTAACCCCCGAGTGTTCGCGGAAATGATCCTGGCGGGCGGGCGAATCCGCACGCTGGGGCGGACCGGCCTGAACCCCCAGAGCCATCTCGCGATCGCCGGCGGCAAAGTCTGCGCGTGCGGCGGGCCGGAGGTCATGAAGCTGCGCGGGCCCCGAACGAAGGTCGTTGAGCTCAAAGGATCCGCCGTGCTGCCCGGGTTCAATGACGCGCACGCTCACGTCGTCTACTACGGGCTGACGCGCTTTGCCGCCGACCTCGGCGGGGCCCGGGGGGTCGATGACATCCTCGACCGCCTCTTTGAGCACGGCCGGAGCCTGAAGCCTGGCGAGTGGCAGCAGGGCATGGGCTACCGCACCGACGAGCTGACCGAGCGGCGCCAACCTCACCGCACCGAGCTCGACCGCGTCACCGGGGAGCGGCCGGCCTTCATCGACGAACGCGGCGGTCACTCGCGCGTCGCCAACTCCGCCGCCCTTGCGGCGGCAGGGATCACGTCCGAGACGCCGAATCCGCCAGGTGGCAGGATCGGCCGTGACCTCAACCGCATTCCGAACGGTCTTTTGCTCGAGTCGGCGATGCGGCTCGTCGCTGACGTCCAGCCATTGCCCGGCCTCGGGCGCCGGATCGAAGGCGTGCTGAAAGCCCAGGACCTATTGGTGTCGCGAGGCATCACCTCTGTCGGAGCGGCCGTCAACCGAGGGTTTGCCGATGACCTCCGCGCCTACGAACGACTTGCTTGCGACGGAAAGCTGCGGATCCGCGTCAACGAGTTCCTGTCGTGGGAGCTGCTTGAGGCGACCTCGCAGCTCGGCGTGCAAAGCGGGTTCGGCGGCTCGCTGGTCAGGGCAGGACCGATCAAGGTCTTCGTCGACGGGGGGGCCGAACGCGTCGCGATGCGCTCAGGAGGCGGCGTATGGCGCACGACGCCGGAGGAACTGCGAGACATCGTCGCGCGCGCCACGGCCGCGGGCCTGCAAGTCGCCGCTCACGCGATTGTGGACGCCGCGATCGAGGCGATGTGCGATGCCGTCGAAACCGCGCATGGGGAGCACATGCGACATCGCGTCGAGCACTGCACCATCTGCCCACCGGACCTTCAGGCGAGGCTGGCGCAGCTCGGAATGGTCGCCGTCATGCAGCCAATGGCAGCGCGATTCGGCCGCGTCGCGTCGACGATCTTCTTTCCGGTCCGCGACCGCACGCACCTTGCGCCTCATCGCGGATTGCTGCGGGCAAAGGTCCCCGTCGCATTCAGCTCCGACCTGCCGGTCTCGGCCGATCCGAGCCCGTGGCCAGGGATCCGCGTCGCGGTCGACGACCAGGTCAACGGGATCAGCCTCCTGGCCGCACTGCGCGCTTACACGTCAGGAGGCGCTTACACGAGCTTTGAGGAGAACGTCAAGGGCACGCTGGAGCCGGGGATGCTGGCCGACCTGCAGGTCTACAGCGGCGACCCGCTGGACGAGGAGGCCGAGGTTGTGTGGGACGAGCTCCGCCCAAGAGCCGTCGTCCTGGGCGGAGCGGTTGTCTCGGGTTCCCTCAGGTCTCGCTGATCTCGCCCATCTCGACGGCGCCACCGGCGTCCGGCGCCATCGTCTCCGGCATCGCCGGCAAGCTCTCGCCCGAGGGCGGGCGCCTCGGTGTGGAGCGGCGCCGAGGGGCGGCAGCACGCGGAACGGGGGTCGTCGCGCGAGCGGCGGCGCGCCGCGTCGAGGTGGCACGGCTCGAAGCCTTGCGCCGAGCGGTTCCCGCGGCCTTCTTCACATTTGTCGCTGCGCGGCGGGTCTTGGTCGCTGCACGCTTGGTGGTGCTTGCCGCGCGACGCCGTGTCGACGACGCGCGCGTACCGGTCCCGCGCGCGACCTGGCGCGCTTGTTTGGTCAGCCCGTCGATGCGCTTCAAGACACTGTTGACGTCGGCCCGCGTGCTCGCTTTCTTGGCCTGCGCCTGAAGCTGCTTGATCGCGGCGCGTGCCGTCTTGTCAGCGTCTTTGATCCTCCGCTCGACCTGACGTCGGAGGTCAGGCGGAACGCGCTTTTCCGCTTCGCGCAGCGCCCGCCGGCCTGCGCTCACCGCGCGTCCGACAATGCCTGATCGCCTGGTTGCGCGTTTCCTCGTTGCCATGCAGCACCTCCATGAAAGCAAGCCGCGCGGAGCGATTAACGCACCGCGTTAAAATGGGCCACCCGTGACATCAGCCCCCGAACGACACCTTATCAAGAAGTACGCAAACCGCAAGCTCTACGACACTCGCACGAGCCGTTACATCACGCTCGATCAAATCGCACAGCTCGTGCGCGCCGGCGACGAGATCAAAGTGGTCGACCGCGACAACGGCGGCGACCTCACCCAGGTCACCCTTTCTCAGATCGTGCTGTCGGAGGAGAAACGCGGGCCTGCGCGAATCGTTGATGCCGGCGGCGAGATGCTCCACGATCGCGGCCAGGCTCTGCTGGACTACGTGCGGAAGACGCTCAACGTGCCAGCCGATTTGCGGACCGAGGTTGGACGCCGGCGCGAAGGCCTGGAGACGATGGCCGACGACGCGATCGAGCGCGCACTCCGAAGATTGCGTATCCCGACACGTCGCGACATCGACCGCATCAACGATCGCCTGGATCGCCTGACGACGCAGCTGAAAAGGGCAGGACTCTCTAACGGTTCTGTGACGCGACCGCGTAGACGAAAGGCTTCTCGCTGATCACGGACCGGATCACGACGTCGGCTTCCACGCGATAGGTCGCCGACCGCACCCGCCGGTCGGCACGCAGCTGCTGTGACATCAGGTCAGCCACGCCGGAGAGCCGGTCGGCATCGCCGATCACGGAGATCTTCCACGGCGGGACGACGACCACTCCATCCACCGCCACGCCGTTGGTCGTCTCGGCGATCGGCACTCCGGTGACGACGCGGCGGTCGTTGACATCGATCGCCTCCGCGCTTCCCGCCGCCAGGTTGTTCAGCGCGTCCTGCAGGTCGACCGCCGTGAGCCCGCTCGCATCGATCAGCATGACGATCCCCGGCCCGTGGACCCGGATCAGTCCCTCCAGGGCGCGCAGCCGCACGGCTTCATCCGTGAGAACCTGATCGGCGGCTCCGCCGCCCCCGGACTGCAGCGTCGCCCGTCGCTGCGACAGATCGGCTTTCTCGACACTGAGTGAGTCGTTGGCGCGATGCAGGTCGTCGATCAAGAACGCGAGCGACGTCGCGTCAACACCCGCCAGGCTTCGCTCGACCTCGGCCTCGCTGCGGATCTGGACCGTCGCCACGAGAGCCACCAGCAACGCGATCAGCCACACCCCGACCGCCCGATTGCGGCTGGGCGCGGTGCGCGCGGTCTTAGGCCGGGTGGACATTGGGGATCTGGAGGCTTGAGTCGTAGGCGGGCAGGGAGACATCCGGGCTGCCGGTAAACGTCAGCCGCAGGTGAAACTGGACCTCGCGGGCATGGACGTCAGGCAGAGAAGATTGGTCGCCGAGGGCATCCGACATCCGGTTGCGATCACCGACCGCAGCCACCGTGATCGGTGACGACAGTGGCGGTCCCTGGTCGATCACGATCTGTCCCTCCGAGCCGGAAAACGCGG
>WNGI01004638.1_pt1 | contig 12300 bp, 11 predicted proteins | sample 5400621 | NCBI WGS metagenome assembly WNGI01 (sample SAMN13153374, study PRJNA577476) | soil metagenome | isolation source: 20 cm soil or saprolite under Garry oak tree replicate 1 | place: USA:California | collected 2016-06-15 | reverse complement strand
TCCAGGCGTATCTGCGGGAGCAGATGCCAGTGTGGCGGGGACGGTACTCGGGCGTCGAGACGCTGCGCGTGGCGGTGATGGGGTGCGTGGTGAACGGGCCGGGCGAGTCGAAGCACGCCGACATCGGGATCTCGCTCCCGGGGACGGCCGAGGAACCGAAGGCGCCGGTGTACGTCGATGGGCAGCTGCGCGTGACGCTGAAGGGAGAGTCGATCGTCGCCGATTTCCTCAAGATTCTCGAAGAGTATGTAGAGAGCCGGTACGGGTAGTCGCGCGATTCCGATCCGCCCCGCGCGACTTCGCATACCACCTCCCCAGTCCCTCGGCCCTAACGTCCCGTGTGCTCGCCCGCGTTCGCTCCGCCGCCGTGCTCGGTATCGACGCCTATCTCGTGGATGTCGAGACCGACATCGCGAACGGCCTGCCGAGCTTCGCCACCGTCGGTCTGCCGCAGGGTGCGGTGAAAGAGGGACGCGAGCGCGTGTACGCCGCCGTCGCGAACACCGGCTACACCTTCCCCTTGAAACGCATCACCGTGAACCTCGCCCCCGCCGACATCCGCAAAGAGGGCTCGGCATTCGACCTGCCGATCGCCGTTGGCATCCTCGCCGCGACCGAGCAGATCTCGGGAGAGCGCCTGGGAAGCGTCGTGGTGCTGGGAGAGCTGGGCCTGGAAGGCGCCATCCGGCCGGTGCGCGGTGCGCTCCCGGTCGCGCTCGCGGCGCGGGCCGCCGGCGTCGATGCGTTGGTGCTGCCGCGCGAGAACCTGCCCGAGGCGGGTGTGGTGTCGGGGATACGCGTCCTCGGCGCTGCGAGCCTCGCCGAGCTGGGCGATTTCCTCGACCGCCGCGCAGAGCTCCCCGCGGCCGATGTGGACGTCGCCCGCCTGTTCGAGGAGCGGCAGGTAGCCGACGTGGACTTCGCGGAGGTGAAGGGCCAGCCACACGCGAAGCGCGCTCTCGAGGTGGCGGCGGCGGGCGGGCACAACATTGTGATGGTCGGCCCGCCGGGCTCCGGCAAGACGATGCTCGCCCGCCGCCTCCCCACCATTCTCCCCAAGATGAGCCTCGAGGAGGCGCTCGAGACGACCAAGATCCACTCGGTCGCGGGCACGCTGCCGCTCGGCGAATCGCTCGTGGCGCGGCGGCCGTTCCGCGCGCCACACCACACGATCTCGGACGCCGGCCTGATCGGTGGCGGCTCCTATCCTCGACCGGGAGAAGTGAGTCTCGCGCACGGCGGCGTGCTGTTTCTCGACGAGCTGCCGGAGTTCCGCAAGAACGTGCTCGAGGTGCTGCGCCAGCCGATGGAGGACGGCGTCGTGACGATCGCCCGGGCGGCGATGAGCTTGTCGTATCCCGCCCGCTTCATGCTCGCCGCCGCGATGAATCCGTGTCCGTGCGGCTACTTCGGCGACGCGCAGCACAACTGCTCCTGCGGCCCGCCGCTCGTGCAGCGCTACCTCGCCAAGGTGTCCGGGCCGCTGCTCGACCGGATCGACATCCACCTCGAGGTGCCGGCCGTGAAGTACCGCGCCCTCGCCGAGCAGGGCGGGGGTGAGGCGAGCGAGGCGGTGCGGGAGCGCGTGGATCGGGCGCGCGTGGTGCAGCGGGAGCGGTTCGCGCGGCGGGCCGGCGTGTATGCGAACGCCCACATGGCGCCGCGCGACATTCGGGCCTTCTGCCGCGTCTCGGACGGCGCGGACGCGCTGCTGCGCACCGCGATCACGCGGCTCGGCCTCTCGGCGCGCGCCTACCATCGGATTCTCAAGATCGCCCGCACCATCGCCGATCTCGACGGCGCCGCCCAGCTGGCGGGCAAGCACGTGAGCGAGGCGATCCAGTATCGGAGTCTGGATCGGCGAGGCGTCACCGCCTAACCCCGTCCGCCCGTCATGACCTCACCCCCTGACCCCTCCCGTCGTGACCTCACCCCCTGACCCCCTCTCCCTGTCGGGAGGAGAGACGCGAAAAGGGGGCGTCATTCGTGAAAGGGCGACGCGATCCCATCGCCACGACGCCGGTCGAGCGAGCGCGCGCATTGCGGCGCACCTCGGCGGCGGCTGAGCGCACCGCGTGGCGCCTGCTCCGCAAGCGCCGACTGCTCGGCCTCAAGTTTCGCCGCCAGCACGTCATTGGGAGGTTCGTTGTGGATTTCTACTGCGCCGAGTTACGCGGGTTCTTGAGATTGATGGACCGGTGCATCATGGGATCATCAAGGCTGAGTACGGCGCTGCCCGAACTTCCTGGTTGGAAGCTCGAAACCTTCAAGTCGTGCGCGTGACGCCTGCGGATGTTTCAGAGGCTCACTTGACGCGACTCCTGCGAGATCTACAGTCCCGTCGTCCCCCCTCTCCGCATCGCGGAGAGGGGGTCAGGGGGTGAGGTCCAATCGCGGCGAGGGGGTCAGGGGTGAGGTCCAATCGCGGCGAGGGAGTCAGGGGTGACGCCCCAATCCCGGAGCGGGGGTCAGGGGGTGAGGTTCTGGCCCCATGCGTCGCCGTCGCGTACCTTGGGGGCGCCCACGACCCAGCGCGTCCCATGACCGACTGGCTGCAGGCGCACGGCCTGAGCCCCGAGCTGCAAACCAAGCTGCTCCTCACCGCGATCACGATCGTCGCCCTCTGGGCGGTGCATCGGATCGTGCTGGGGCTCGCCTATCGGCGTGCCACCGACCCGTGGACCCGCTACCGCTGGCGCAAAGGGGTGACGTACGTCACCCTCGGCGTCGGCATCGTCCTCGTCGGCCACACGTGGGTCGCCGGGATGCAGTCGGTCGTGACGTTCTTCGGCCTCCTCTCGGCGGGACTCGCCATCGCGCTCAAGGACCCCGTTGCGAACCTCGCTGCCTGGGCCTACATCATGTGGCGCCGCCCCTTCGAGGTCGGCGAGCGCGTCCAGATCGGTCCGCACGCAGGCGACGTGATCGACCTGCGCCTATTCCAGTTTACCCTGAACGAAATCGGGAACTGGGTGGACGCCGACCAGTCCACGGGCCGCATCATCCACATCCCCAACGGCCGCGTGTTCACCGAGCCCCTCGCCAACTACGACAAGGGGTTCAAGTACATCTGGAACGAAGTGCCGGTGCTGGTCACCTTCGAGAGCGACTGGAGGAAGGCGAAGGACGCGCTCACCCGCATCGCCTTCAAGCACGCGGAGCACCTGACCGCCCGCGCGGAGCAGGACCTGCTCGCGGCGTCCCGCCAATACCTCATCAACTACACCAAGCTCAGCCCGATCGTCTACACGAAGGCGACGGACTCGGGTGTGCTGCTCACCATCCGCTACCTGATCGAGCCGCGCAAGCGGCGCGGTACCGAGCACGCCATCTGGGAGGACATCCTTACGGAGTTCAAGCAGTACCCGGACGTGGACCTCGCCTACCATACGGTCCGTGGCTTCAAGAACACCGAGGAAGGGAAGCCCGGAATGCACCCCGGAAAGTCCGGCCGCCGCGCCGGCTCAGCCAAGACTCAGGCCGCCGAACCGACCGTCGACTAGGCCTCGGCTTGCTCGGCTGTCGCAGTGACCGCCCGACCACCCGACCGCCTGACCGCCAGCTTGTGCGAGAACTGGATCCACACGACGGCGCCCAAAATCAACGACGTAGCGACCACCGTGCGTGGCGTGATCGGCTCGTGCAACAGCAGCCAGCCCAGGAACACGGCGATGACGGGGTTGACGTAGGCGTAGGTGCCGACGATGGTGGGCGACGCGTGGTGCAGCGCGTACACGTACGCGCTATATCCGACGATCGAGCCGAACACGACGAGATAGGCCGTCGCCGCGGCTCCCCGGGCGGTGAGATGAAAGGTGCTCCACTCGCCCAGGAGCGTCCCGGCGAGCGCGACCACCGCGCCGCCCACGATCATCTGGATCGCCGCTCCGATGTACGGGCTCGATTGCGTCGGATGGCGCTTGGCGTACACCGACCCGAGCGACCAGGAGGCGCTCGCACACGTGAGCGCGATCGGCCCGCGCAGGTCCGCATGCAGCAGCGCGCGCGGCGACGCGCCGACCAGGAGCGCCGTGCCGATGAAGCCCGCGACGAGACCGATCACCACGCGCCAGTTGAGCTCCCCCGTGCCCCCCGGAATGACGGCGTCGAAGAACGCCATCCACAGGGCCACGGTGACGACGAACAGACTGGCGACGCCCGATGCGGTGTATTGCTCAGCCCACACCACGAACGAGTTGCCCCCGCCCAGAAGCAGCACCCCGACGATGGCGGCCGTCCTCCAGTCGACGGCCCGGCGGGGCAGGTGGTCGCCCAAAGCGAGGGCGACGGCGGCGAGCACGCCTCCGGCGATGAGGAAGCGCAGCCCCGCGAACAGGAACGGCGGCAGCTCCCCCACGCCGATCCGGATCGCGAGATAGGTCGAGCCCCACACCACGCAGACGACGAGGTAGGCCGCGAGGGCCCGTCCCTTGAGTGCGCTCATTTGTCTACTAACCATAGCAGGTTCCTAGGCCGGCCATCTATCCGTTTCGGGCGGCGCAATTGCCTTTGACCGGCGCTTCTAAGTCGTTACTATTTCGCCATGTCCGACACGGGTCCCGCCCCGCTCGCTCGCCTCCGCTCCCTGGTCCGGACGTTCTCGAGCGCCCTGCTCGGCTACTCGGGCGGCGTCGACTCGGCGTGCCTCGCCGTCGTGCTGCGGCAGGAGCTGGGGCGCGACCGGCTGCTCGCCGTGATCGGACGCAGCGCCTCCTACCCGGCGGCGCAATGGGAAGTGGCGCGGCGCGTCGCCGCGCAATTCGACCTGCCGCTGCTCGAGATCGAGACGCAGGAGCTGGACGACCCGGACTACCGCGCCAACCCCACCAACCGCTGCTTCTTCTGCAAGCGCGAGTTATGGGCTCGGCTCAGCGCGGAGGCGCGCGCCCGCGAGCTGGCCGTGGTGTGCGACGGGACGATCACGGACGATCTGCGCGAGCATCGCCCCGGCCGTGCCGCAGGACTGGTGGCGGGGATCCGCTCACCGCTCGCCGAAGCGGGGATGAGCAAAGCTGACGTCCGCGCCGCCGCCCGCGTGCTGGGGCTGCCGATCTGGGACGCTCCCGCCGCGCCCTGCCTCTCGAGCCGGGTCGCCTACGGACTCACGATCACCCCGTCGCGCCTGGGGCAGGTGGAGGCGGCCGAGGCGTTCCTGCGCGGCCTGGGGGTTCCGGGCGACCTGCGGGTGCGGCACCACGGGGATCGGGCCCGCATCGAGGCGGAGCCGGCCTGGATCCCCTGGCTCGTCGAGCGCCTCGCGCCGGTCGCCGCGCGCTTCCAGGCGCTCGGCTTTGCGCGCGTCGAGATCGATCCCCGGGGCTACCGCCGAGGCAGTCTCCTCTGAGGGTCTTCATCGCCCTCAACCTCCCCGATCGCACGCGTCGCGGCGTGTGGGACGCGGCGGCGCCCGTCCGCGATCTCGGTCTCCCGGTGAAATGGGTTCGCCCCGAAGGCCTTCATATGACGGTCAAGTTTCTGGGAGAGGTGGAGCCCGCGCGAGAGCCCGAGCTGCGCGCGGCGTTGACGCGTGCTGCCGGGGGCGGGCGGCCGCTGCCGCTCGGCGTGCGCGGATTCGGCGTATTTCCGGACGCCGCGCGACCGCGCGTGATTTGGGCGGGACTCGATGCCGACCCCGCGCTGGAGCTGTTGCAGCACCGCGTCGAGCAGGAGTTCTCACCGCTCGGGTTTCCGCCGGAGGGACGGCCGTTTCGCCCGCATCTCACGCTGGGGCGCGCGGCGCGCGAGGCCCGGCCGCGCGACTTCGCCGGACTCGCCGACGCGCTGGAGGGGTTGTCTTACGAAGACGCGGTGCTGGTCGCGTCCGTCGATCTGATGCAGAGCGTCGCCCAGGCGGGCGGGATGGTGTACCAGGTCCGGCACAGTGAACGGCTGTCTTAAGGGCGTGCTGCGGGCGGTCGGCCTGGTCGTCGTCCTCGTGGCGGCGGCCGCGGCGTGGTGGTTCCGCGCGCCGCTCATACGCGCCGCTTCGCGCTACATCGGGCCGCACAGCACCGCGCTCCCCCCCGTGGCGGACACTGCCGTGGGCGCCCCGACTCCCAGAGCGCTCCAAAGCACGCAGGGGAAGATCGAGACGCTCAAGCGGCCCGCCGGTCCGGACTCCGTCGTGCTGTCTCCCAACGAAGTGGCCTCGCTCGTCGGCAGCAGCATGGACTGGTCGGTGCGCAAGAGCTTCGATTCGCTGCGGGTGGAGCTGCTCGAGGGTTCGGTCGCCGTGTACTGCAGGCTCGACACGCGCGTGATCCCGCGGGATGCGCTCGGCCCCCTCGCCATGATGCTGAATCCGATGGAGCCCCTCCGCATCGCGGGCCCCCTCTCAATCGCGCGGCCCGGCATCGCACGGTGGAAGATCGAGGAGCTGAGCCTGCGCGGTTTCCCGTTCCCACCCCCGATGATCGCGGAGCTGGCCCGGCGGATGGCCGGGGCCGATTCGACGGGCGCCGTGCCGTTGCGCGTATCGCCGGCGTTCCGGGCCGTCGTGATTCACCCCACGGGCGTGATTCTGTACCGCTCCAGCCGAGGGGCGCGGTGAGGCGGCGCGTTCTGGTGGTGGACGATGAGAAGGGGATCCGCGAGGCGTTGAAGCAGCTGCTCGAATATGAGCAGATCGAGGTGCAAACCAGCGCCTCAGGGGGAGAGGCGCTGCGCCTCTATGCCGATTTCCGGCCTCACCTCGTGTTTCTCGACGTCAAGATGCAAGGCATGGACGGGCTCGCGACGCTGCGCGCGTTGCGCGAGCTCGATCCGCACGCGCAGGTGGTGATGATCTCGGGGCATGGCACGATTCAGACGGCCGTGGAGGCGACCCAGCTCGGCGCCTACGACTTCCTCGAGAAGCCGCTCGACACCGATCGGGTGCTGCTCACGCTGCGCAATGCGCTCCAGCATGTGGCGCTGGCGATCGAGAACGTGCGGCTGCGCGACGAGGTGCACGCACGGCACGAGATCGTAGGTTCGAGCAAGGCGATCAAACAGGTGATCGAGCGCATCGAGAAGGTGGCGCCGACGGCGGCGCGCGTCTTGATCACCGGCGAGAACGGCACGGGGAAGGAGCTCGTGGCGCGCGCTCTGCACGCATTGTCGCCGCGGGGGAAGGCGCCGTTCGTCGAAGTGAATTGCGCCGCCATCCCGGGGGAGCTGATCGAGAGCGAGCTGTTCGGGCACGTGAAGGGGAGTTTCACCGGCGCCTTCGCCGACCGCGCGGGCAAGTTCGAGCTGGCGGACGGGGGCACGCTGTTCCTGGACGAGATCGGCGACATGAGCCTCGCCGCGCAGGCGAAGGTGCTGCGCGCGCTGGAGGACGGCGTAATCTCGCGCGTGGGGTCGGAGAAGACGCTGCCGGTGGACGTACGCGTGATCGCCGCGACCAACAAGACCCTCACGGCTGAGATTGCGGCCGGGCGGTTCCGCGAGGATCTCCTGTACCGGCTGAACGTGGTGCCGATCGATGTGCCGCCGCTGCGGGCGCGGCGCAGCGACATCCCCCAGCTGATCGAGCATTTCGTACAACAGCTCGCCCGCCATACCGGTCTCGAGCCCAAGCCGCTGGAACGTGACGCCATCACGCGTCTCACGGCCTACGACTGGCCGGGCAACGTGCGCGAGCTGCGGAACACGGTCGAGCGCCTGTTGATTCTCGCCGCGGGCGACCGCATCACTGCGGCGGACGTCGAGCGCCTGGCGGGCGCCGACCTGCCTGGCGGGGGGAGTGGCCTGGATGGGGGCGCCGGCTGGATGCGGGCCGCCACGTTCGAGGAGTTCAAGCAGGCGGCCGAGCGCGCCTACCTCCTCGCCAAGCTCAAGGAGAACGACTGGAACGTCTCCGAGACGGCGCGCACACTGGCGATGCCGCGCAGCAACCTGTACAAGAAGATCGAGCGCTATCAGCTGGCGCGGGAGACGTCGTGACGGACAAGGTCCCCGAGAAGGATCGCGACTGGGACAAGGAGATGCGGGAGGTGGATCGCCTGCTCTCCAAGCTGCCGTATGCCGAGCCCAAGCCCGGCGGCGACGCGACCCTGCGAAAGCCGGTCGCGGCTGTGGGCGGGGCGCGATCCGGTCCGCCGACATGGGCCGCCACCTGGGGCCGCGTGGCGCTCGGCCTCGCCATCGGCATCGGGATGACGCAATGGCCCTACACGCACGGCTGCGGCCTGCGCCTGGGCGCATATCTCGCCGGAGTCGCTGCGGTGGTCGCGGCGGGCATCTGGAGCAGTATCTCGTCGTGGAAGGGGCGCCTCGCGCTCGCACACATCCTCTCCGAGCTGCTCATCATCTGGGGGCTCGTCCTCGCGGCGCGGGAAGTCCTGCCACGCGTCGGGTACGCGAAAGCAATGGCTCCATGGCTGTGTCCCTGATGCCTACCTTCAAGAACTTCATCGCCGGCGCCTGGGTCGAGCCGTCCACGGGCGCGTACTTCGAGAACCGCAATCCCGCCGACTGGAACGACCTGATCGGACGGTTTCCGAGATCCGGGCCCGAGGACGTCCGCCGCGCGATAGCGTCGGCGCAGCGCGGCTTCGCCGCCTGGTCTCGCACGCCCGCGCCGGTGCGCGGCCAGGTACTCCAGCGCGTGGGCGATCTGCTGGTCCGGAACAAGGAGCCGCTGGCGCGCGCCATGACGCGCGAGATGGGGAAGGTGCTGCTCGAAACCCAGGGCGACGTGCAGGAAGGGATCGACACCGCCTATTATGCCCACACGGAGGGGCGGCGCTTGTTCGGCCGCACCGTCCCGTCGGAGCTGCGCCGCAAATGGGCCATGAGCTACCGCCGGCCCATCGGTGTGGCGGGAATCATCACGCCCTTCAACTTCCCGCTCGCCGTGCCCACCTGGAAGCTCTTCCCCGCGCTGCTGTGCGGCAACGCATGCGTCTGGAAGCCGTCGGAGGACGTCCCCCACACCGCCCACCTGCTCGCCGAGCTGCTGCTCGAGGCGGGGCTCCCGCCCGAGGCGTTCCAGCTGGTGCACGGGCTGGGCGGTGAGGTCGGGAAGGCTCTGGTCGAGCATCCCGACGTTCAGGTGATCTCGTTCACGGGCTCGACGGCCACCGGCGCGGAGATCGGCGCCACCTGCGGGCGCATGCACAAGCGGCTCTCCCTCGAGATGGGCGGCAAGAACGCCACCATTGTGATGGCCGATGCCGATCTGGACCTGGCGCTCGAAGGCGTGCTCTGGGGCGCGTTCGGAACCACGGGCCAGCGCTGCACCGCGACCAGCAGGCTCATTCTCCATGAGCGGATCCACGACCGCTTCGTCGAGGCCGTGGCCGACCGCGCCGGGCGCCTGCGCCTCGGGCCCGGCCTCGAGGCGGGGACGGATGTGGGCCCCTTGATCCACGAAGCGGCCCGCAACAAGGTCGAGCGCTATCTGGAGATCGGCCGCCGGGAGGACGCCACCGTGGTCGTCGGAGGCAAGCGGCCCGGACGCAAGGATCTCGACTGCGGCTGGTTCTACGAGCCCACCGTGCTCGTTGGCGTGAAGCCGGGGATGCGCGTCGAGCAGGAAGAGATATTCGGGCCCGTGCTCGTCGTCCTCAAGGTGGGCTCGCTCGACGAAGCGATCCAGGTGAACAACGACGTCAAGTACGGCCTCTCGAGCGCGCTGTACACGCGCGACGTGGATGCCGCGTTCCGGGCGATGACGGACCTCGATACGGGCATCACCTACGTCAACGCACCGACGATCGGCGCCGAAGCCCACCTCCCGTTCGGCGGAGTGAAGCAAACCGGGAACGGGCACCGCGAGGGGGGTTGGGAGGTCTACGACTTCTACTCCGAGACGAAAGTGGTGTACGTGGACTTCTCGGGGAAGCTGCAGCGGGCGCAGATCGACACGGAAGGCGGCTGATGGGCCCGGCTCGCGGCGAAACGGTGACGTGGTTGCTGGGCGCCCCCGCTATCCTCGCGGGTCGTGGCTCACGAATCCTTGGTGATCATCCTCTCTGTCGGCGGGTCACCGCTCGGCTTGGCCGCGCTCATCGAGCTGCCGGATGCGACGGTGTGCTGGCAGCGGGTCGAGTCCGAAGGGAGCGCGGCGTGCCTCGCCGCTCGCGTCCGTCACCGGGAGCCCCCGGGGGAGTTCGGGGCCCGGGTCCGAGGGTGGGGGAGGGCCCGCGGGTGGACAGTCACTGTTGCGCCGTGCGAGCCCCTTAGCTAGGGTAAGAGGCATGCATGACTTGGGGGCCCCGCGGAACGGCTCCGGCGGACAGGCGACGCCGGCGTCCGATCGCCCCCACGAGAAACATCAGTCAAAACTGTCGCGTTGGTTCGACAGTTGGATGCGTTCCGTGGGTATGGCGTTCGTCCTCTTCGTCATCATCAAGACGTTCCTCGTAGAAGCCTTTCAAATCCCCTCGGGCAGTATGGAACGGACGCTCCTCGTGGGGGACTTCTTGTTCGTGAACAAGGCGGTGTACGGGGCGCAAATTCCCGGCACCAAGACGCGGGTCCCGGGCTTCGAAAGCCCGCGGCGCGGGGAAGTGATCGTGTTTGCCTATCCGCGGAACCCGGAACAGAACTACGTGAAGCGCGTGATCGGCGTCCCCGGGGACACGGTCGAAATGCGGAGGGGGCGCGTGCTCGTCAACGGCCGGCCCCTCGTGGAGCCCTACGTGCAGCGGGTGGACCCGATGCGCGATGTAACGGATCCGGAATTCAACTGGCAGCGCGACTATTTCGCGGGGGAGCCCGACGACCCTCGTCGCTTGCACCCTACGCGGGACGAATGGGGGCCCCTGGCCGTGCCCGGCAGCAAGTACTTCGTGCTGGGCGACAACCGGGACAACTCCTCGGATTCGCGCTATTGGGGGTTCGTGGACGCGACGGCCGTGAAGGGACGGCCCTGGGTGGTGTATTTCAGCTACGACCGGGAAGCGCGCGACGTGCTTCCCTGGCTGACCGATATTCGCTGGCGCCGGCTCGGTTCTATCATTCATTGAGCCCGCAGCGTCGTCTCGCCTTCGTGGAGGGTTAACGAGGCCATGCAACTGAACGCGGCGAAACGGTCGTCTTACGACGAAGGGTCCCTGGACCAATACCTCCGCGAGATCAGCCAGTATCCGCTGATCAACCGCAAGGAGGAGGTGACGCTTGCCCAGCGCATCAAGCTCGGCGACCCCGAGGCGCTCGACAAGCTGGTCCGCTCGAACCTCCGGTTCGTGGTCTCGGTGGCCAAGAAGTACCAGAACCAGGGCGTGTTGCTCTCCGACCTCATCAACGAGGGCAACCTCGGCCTGATCCGGGCGGCGCACAAGTTCGACGAGACGAAGGGAATCAAGTTCATCTCCTACGCGGTGTGGTGGATCCGGCAGGCGATCCTCCAGGCGCTGGCTGAGCAGTCGCGCATCGTACGGGTGCCGCTCAACCGGGCCGGCACGTTGCACCGCATCGGCAAGCGCTCGGCGAGCCTGCTCCAGGAGCTGGGCCGCGAGCCTACGGTCGAAGAGATCGCCGAGGGGATGGACATCTCCCAGGACGAGGTGGCGAAGACGCTGTCGATCTCCCAGGCCCACCTCTCGCTCGATGCTCCGCTCACCCCGGGTGAAGACAACAAGCTCCTCGATTACCTCCCCGATACGCAGAATCCCGGTCCGGACGACGAGATCTTCGAGCACGCGCTCACCGAGTCGATCGAAGAGGTGCTCAAGACGCTAAAGGAGCGCGAGGGGAAGATCCTGAGGCTGTACTTCGGGCTCGACGGCCAGGAGCCGATGACGCTGGAGGAAATCGGCTCGCTGCTCGGGATCACACGCGAGCGCGTGCGGCAGATCAAGGAAAAAGCGCTGGCACGCCTGCGGCACGTGTCGAGAGCCCGAGCGCTGGAGAGCTTCCTCTTCTAGAAGGACGACGGCGTAGTGCGTGGTACGTGGTTTGCACCGGTGGCAACCACGTCCAACTCACCACGCCTTTATATTCCCTCCATGCCCGCCCTCGCGTCGTTCGACGTCTCCACCGGCGCCGATCTCCAGGAAGTCGACAACGCCGTCAATCAGGCGAGCAAGGAGATCGCGCAACGTTACGACTTCAAGGGGTCGAAGGCCGCGATCGCGTTCGACCGCCCCAAGGCGACGCTGACACTGGTGGCGGACGACGACTTCAAGATGAAAGCGCTGTTCGACGTGCTGCAGGCGAAGCTCATCAAGCGTAGCGTGCCCGTGAAAAACCTGGAGCTCGGTCCGGTCACTCCCGCCGCGAACGATACGGTACGCCGCGAGATCAAGCTCACCCAGGGCATCCCCCAGGAGAAGGCGAAGGCGATCGTCAAGGCGATCAAGGACAAGAAAT
>WNGI01004637.1_pt1 | contig 12300 bp, 8 predicted proteins | sample 5400621 | NCBI WGS metagenome assembly WNGI01 (sample SAMN13153374, study PRJNA577476) | soil metagenome | isolation source: 20 cm soil or saprolite under Garry oak tree replicate 1 | place: USA:California | collected 2016-06-15 | reverse complement strand
GCGCCGAGGTCGCGGCCGGCGACCTCCGCTGGCTGCTGATCACTGCGCTCGTCCTGGCGGCGACCCTGGCCTTGTTCTTTGCGGCGCTGTTCGTCTACCGGGCGACAGGTCCGCACGCCATCGGCTGGGCCGTCATCCGGCGGCTGCGTCGGGCTTCCCGGTGGCTGCTCCCCCGCTGGTCGCATCGCTGGCGGGGGACGTAGCCGACGCGGATTGATCGACGGCGTTACGCCGCCGTCAGCAGGCACGCATCGAGCACGCTCGCGAGCGCGTCCGGCTCGATGGGCTTCGTCACCACGTAGCGGACGCCATGCTCGGCCGCCTCGTGCGCCACGTCACGCTCGGGGTAGCCGGTGATCGCGACGACACGCAGGGCCTTGCCGAGCTCAGTCGCTCGGCGGATGCGATCGACGCAGTCCCAGCCGTTGCCGTCGGGAAGACAGATGTCGACGAGGGCCAGGTCCGGCGACGTCGTCCGGACCCGTTCGAGGGCACCCTGCACGGAGTCCGCCGTCTGCACGCGCGCGCCGCAGCTCGCGAGCCAGTCCGACACCGCCTCGGCGCAGCTCTCGTTGTCCTCGACGACGAGTACGAGCCGGCCTGACAGGTCGGGTCGCCGACGCTCCTCCGTGTCCCGCATCCCCCGTCCTGCTCGCAGACTCGCGCCGCGGCCGCAACCCCCGTTCGCGTGAGAGCGGCGGAGGAAAGGCGGGAGCGCAGAGCGCACAACTGTTCAAAAAAGCGGCGTCGTCCGGGCAGGCGGGGTCTTGTATGCGGCGGTCGGCGGCGGCGGCAGCGTCGCATCGAGCTGGGCGTACAGATCGAGCAGGTGCCGCGTGTTGGCGCCGAGATCACCCTTGCCGTCCCGCGCCTCCGCGCGGATCAGGAGGACGGCACCGTCGGTGGCGTCGTCGGGCTCGACGCGCACGTGGACGTCGTCCTGGAATCGCCAGAGTGCCGTCGTCACCACGGCGTGCAGCGCGCCGTGCGCCGGGTCCTGCTCGACGACCCGCCAGCTCGGGAGCTTGGCGATCGCCTGCTGGACGCTCCCGAGGAGCTCGGGCGGCCGTATGTGCTCGTAGTGCCGGGGACGCAGCTCGGGGAACGGGGAGCCCTCGACCGTCTGCGCGACGTGCATGTTCAGGTACGTCCGGATCCGCTGCGCGGCACCCGGCGGCTCCGTCCACAGGAGGCGGTTCTGGATCATCCCCGCCGCGAGCAGCCCCGCGAACACGACGGCCACGAACACGACGAGGCCGATCAGCGTCCGCACGCCGTCACCGCCCGCCGCGCTCGAGGTAGCGCTGCGTGAAGAGATCGGCCTCGAGATTCTGGTCGAACTGCACGTCGGAGGTCTCGATGACCGTCCGCGTCCCGGCGCCGGGCGTCTCCGCGAGGACGTGATAGGCCACGGGGATCTTGCCGACCGGGCGGACGTCGGTCTGCGTGAGCCGCTTCTTCGGCTCCTTGTCGTCCTCGTAGAACTCGAGGCGGCGCGGCACGAGGTCGTCCGCGCCGAGCCACATCACGATCCGCTTGTAACCGATGTCCTCACGCCTCGGCGCGAGTTCGATGACGTGCGACGCCACACCGTCGAGCGTCTCGTCGCCGCGGAGATGCGAGGCGGCGTCGGCCTCGGACCACGACGTCATCTCCTGCACGAGGTCGAGGTCGTGGTACGTCAGGTCCGTCCCGACGAAGCTCTCGTTCCGCGTGCGCGCCGTGATCTGCCGGACGCGCTGCAGCTCGGGCAGGTACAGCCACTGGTCCGCCGCCCGTCCCTTGTGCGTGTAGGCGAGGAACGCCGTTCCCTTCACCTCGGCGGGCGCCAGGAAGAAGAGAATCGTCTTCTGCTCGTCGCCCGGCTCGCGGCGATCGTAGAGCTCGAGCTCCCGGATCCGCTCGCTGCCCCGGCCGCTGATCCGGAGCGTCAGCTTCTCGTGGCGGTCGTTCCAGTGACGGGCGGTGTCGTCGAGCGCCTTTCGCCGGTCGAGGATCTGACGCGCGGTCTCTTCCGCGGGGACGGCGCTACCCACGGCGAGCGTCGCCGCTAGCATGATCGCAAGAGTCCGGGCGGGCATTCGCCGCGCTTCCATAGCAGGGCGTCCGCGGAAAGGAAACGCGCTCAGGCGTGGCGGCGACGCGAAGCGTCGTCGGGCCGCTGCCCGATCTCGACCGACGCGGGCGGCGCTTCGAGCGCGAACCACGCGAGCCCGCGATACATGTACTGCAACCCCGACACGGCGGTGATGCCGCCGGCCAGGTAGAAGACGATGGCGCGGATCGATTCCAGGGCCGGATCCGAACGCTGCAAGGCGACGAGTGCGAGCGCGACGGCCGTCAGCTGCAGGAACGTCGACAGCTTCCCGAAGACGCTCGGCTGCACCTGCATGGTCCGCTGCGTCAGCATGAAGAGCAGGAAGTACCCGAGCACGATGACGACGTCGCGCGAGATGACGACGACGGCAAGCCAGCGCGGCACCGCGTGCATGAACCCGAGCGCGATGAACGCCGAGAGCAGCAGGAGCTTGTCGGCGGCGGGGTCGAGGTAGGCACCCAGCGTGGTCTTCGTGTGCATGAGCCGCGCGATGGCGCCGTCGAGCCCGTCGGTGATCCCCGCCGCGACGAACACCGCGAGCGCCTCGCCGTAGCGGAGGTCCTCGAGCAGGATCAGGAAGAGCGGGATCGCGACGATGCGGAGCAGCGTGAGGAAGTTGGGGAGGTTGAGAACGGTCAGCACGGCCGCGCCGCCGTCTCGGGCAGCCGCTTGCGGAGCTGCCCCGCGACCTTCGGCGGCACGAGCGCTGTGACCGTGACGGCACCGTCGTGGTAGTACTCCTCGATCACCCGTCCGACCCGACGGAGCCACGCCAGCAAGTCGCCCCGTCCCGACGGCAGCGCACAACGCACGCGCTCGAGGCCGGCCGTCAGCCGCGTCTCGATCGCGACGAGGAGCGGCCCCATTCCCTTGCCGGTGCGCGCCGAGATCGTCACGGCGTCGGCGGTGGTGGGCGGCGGCGGCGCGCCGTCGGCGAGCACGTCGGCCTTGTTGAAGACGTGGATGGTGCTGCGGTCGCCGGCGCCGATCTCCTCGAGGACGCTGTCGACGACCTGGACCTGCTCGGGCCATGTGCTCTGCGAGACGTCGACGACGTGCAGCAGGAGGTCCGCCGCCCGCACCTCTTCGAGCGTGCTCTTGAACGCCTCGACGAGCTGGTGGGGCAGCTTGTGAATGAAGCCGACCGTGTCGGCGAGGAGCACGGTGAGCCCTTCGGGAAGGCGGAGCCGCCGCACGGTCGGGTCGAGCGTCGCGAACAGCCGGTCCTCGACGAGCACGCCGGCCTGGGTGAGGCGGTTCATGAGCGTCGACTTGCCGGAGTTCGTGTAACCCACGAGGGCGACGGTCGGAAACGGGACCGTCGCACGCTCGTGCCGGTGCAGGCCTCGGGTCCGCTCGACGTCGCGCAGCCGCCGGTGCAGCTGGCCGATGCGCGTGCGGACGCGCCGCCGGTCGACCTCGAGCTGGGTCTCGCCGGGCCCGCGCGTGCCGACGCCGCCGCCGAGCCGCGAGAGGTGCGTCCACTGGCGGGTGAGACGCGGCAGCAGATACTGGAGCTGGGCGAGCTCGACCTGCATCTTGCCCTCGAGACTCCGGGCGCGCTGGGCGAAGATGTCGAGGATGAGCGCGCTCCGGTCGATGACCTTCCGGTTGAGCTCGCGCTCGAGGTTGCGCTGCTGGGCGGGCGAGAGCGGCTCGTCGAAGATGACGACGTCCGCGCGCGCATCCTCGGCCCGGCCGCGCACCTCCTCGACCTTGCCGTGGCCGATGAACAACGCCGCGTTGATCCGCCGCACGGTCTGGACCGCCTCGCCGACGACCTCGAGTCCGGCGGTGTCGGCGAGCCGGGCAAGCTCGCGGACCGACTCGCCGACCGGCACGAGCATCCGCGGCAGATCGGCGGCGACGAGGAATCCGCGCTCGCGTCGCGCGGCCGTGGTGTGCGTCCGCTCGCTCACCGGAAGGATGTCACTCCGGTGCCCAGCACCCGCTCGACAGCATTCACCATCTGGTCCGTCGCCGCAACCCGCAACGTGGAGGGCAGTGCGAGGATCGTCTCGTTCTGGTCCTCGTCCTCGCGGCGCTCGAGATGCAGGAAGGCGTCGCAGGATCCCGGATGCGCCGCGAGGATGCCGCGCAGCACCTCGAGACCGTCGCGCCCGAGCATCGACAGCGGCACACGCACGTGCACCTGGCGGATCGCCTGGGCACGTGCCGCGGCCAGCGGCGCGATGTCGTCCACGATCACCTGGCAGCGGTCGTCCGAGACGTCGAGCGCGCCAGCGACGACGATCGGCGCGCCGCTCTGGATGATCGCCTCGTGCCGCCGGTACGCCTCCGGCCAGGCGATGACCTCGACCGCGCCCTCCTTGTCCTCGAGGACGAACGTCGCGTAGCGATCCCCCTTCTTGCTGTTCCGGAGCTTGAGGCTGTGGATGACGCCGCCGAGGCGAACGTGTGGCCGTGGATCCGGCCGGCCGTTGCGCTGCCCGTCGCCCGGCGGCAGCTCGGCCCCGCGTGTGCGCAGCGTGCCCGTCGTGGCATTCGTGAACTTCCGGAGATCCTGTGCGTAGCGGTCGAGCGGGTGGCCGGTGATGAAGAAGCCGATCGCCTCGCGCTCCGCACGGAGCTCCTCCTCGGATGTCCACGCCGGTGCGCCCGGCAGCGCCGGCGGTACGCCGCCACCCGCCGCCTCGCCGAAGAGGCCGATCTGCCGCCCGGCACGCTCCTCGGCCCGCGCCGCCGCCCAGCGAAGCACGTCCTCGAGGCTGCCGAGCAGGCCTGCGCGGTTGCGCTCGAGCGAATCGAAGGCGCCGCACTTGACGAGGCCTTCGACCACGCGTCGGTTCACGAGCTGGCTGCGTACGCGCAGGCAAAAGTCGTGCAGGCTGGTGAAGGATCCGTCGGCGCGGGCCGCGATGATGGTCTCGATGGCCTTCGAGCCGACTCCCTTCACGGCCGCGAGGCCGAAGCGGATCGTCTCGCCCGTGACGGTGAAGTCCTCGCGGCTTTCGTTCACGTCGGGCGGCAGGATCGCGATGCCGCGGTCGCGACACTCGGCGAGGTTCTTGTATGTGCTGTCGGTGTCGCTCGCCTCGAGCGAGAGAAGCCCGGCCATGAACTCGGTCGGGTAGTGCGCCTTCAGGTACGCCGTCTGGTACGTGATGGCGGCGTACGCCGCAGAGTGGCTCTTGTTGAAGCCGTACGCCGCGAAGGTCTCCATCTGATCGAAGATCTCCCCGGCGAGCTTCTCGTCGGTCGTCGCCTGCGCGCGCACGCCGGCGAGGAACCGCCGGCGCTCCACCGCCATCTCCTCTTTCTTCTTCTTGCCCATCGCGCGCCGGAGATTGTCGGCGTCGCCGAGGCTGTAGCCGGCGAGCGCCTGCGCGATCTGCATCACCTGCTCCTGGTAGACGATGACCCCGTAGGTGTCGCGCAGGATCGGCTCGAGCGCGGCGTGCAGATAGCGGATCGGCTCCTTCCCGTGCTTCCGACGGATGAAGGCGTCGACCATCGTCGAGCCGTCGTCGAGCTTGGCGTCGAGCGGCCCGGGCCGGTAGAGCGCCAGAATGGCGACGAGATCGGCGAAGCAGGACGGCCGGAGCTGCGTCAGCAGGCGGCGGATGCCGCCGGATTCCAGCTGGAAGACGCCGATCGTGTCGCCGGCCGCGAGGAGGTCGTAGGTGCGCGCGTCGTCGAGCGGCAGCCGGTCGGCGCGCAGCTCGACGCCTCGGCCCTCGCGGATGCGGCGCACGATGCCGTCGACGAGCGTCAGCGTCTTCAGGCCGAGGAAGTCGAACTTGATGAGGCCGATCGCCTCGACGTCGGTGAAGGTGTACTGCGTGACGACCGCCCCGTCCTTGTCGACCCAGAGCGGCACGACGTCGGCCAGGGCACGATTTGAAATGACGATGCCGGCCGCATGCTTCGACGCGTGGCGGAGGAGCCCTTCGAGGCGCAGCGCGAGATCGAACAAGCGTCGCTCGCGCTCCCCCGAATCGCGCAGCTCGCGGAGGCGCGGCTCCATCTCGAGCGCCTGCTCGAGCGGGAAATCCTTGCCCTGCCGCGGCTCCGGATAGAGCTTGGCGATCCGGTCGGTCTCGGCGAACGTGAAGTCGAGCACGCGCCCGACGTCCTTGATCGCCTGCTTCCCCTTGAGCGTCCCGAACGTGATGATCTGCGCGACGCGGTCCGCGCCGTACTTCTCCCGCACGTAGCGTATGACCTCGTCGCGCCGGACGAAGCAGAAGTCGACGTCGATGTCGGGCAGCGAGCGGCGCTCGGGATTCAGGAAGCGCTCGAACAGGAGCCCGTGCTCGATCGGGTCGAGGTCCGTGATGCGGAGCGCCCACGCGACGAGACTGCCCGCCGCCGAGCCGCGTCCCGGCCCCACGGGGATGCCCTGGTTCTTCGCCCAGTTGATGAAGTCGGCGACGATCAGGAAGTAGCCCGCGAAGCCCATCGACGTGATGATCGCGAGCTCGACGCGGGCCCGCTCCTCGTACAGCGGCTCGCGCGCGACATCCCATCCGAGGGTCCGCGCCTCGTTCAGCCGCTCGTCGAGCCCCGCGCGGACCCCGCGCTCGAGCACCGCCTCGAGCGTCTCGCCCTCGGGCACCCGGTAGACGGGAAACTGGCGCTCCTCGGTCAGCTCGAGGTTGCAGCGGCGCGCAATCTCGAGCGTGTTGGCGACGGCCTCCGGCACGTGGGCGAAGGCCGCGGCCATCTCGGCCGCGTCCTTCACGTAGAGCTGATCGGTCTCGAACTTCCACCGCCGCTCGTCCGAGAACGTCTTTCCCGTCTGGATGCAGAGCAGGACCTCGTGCGCGGCGGCATCCTCGGGCTGGAGGTAATGGCAGTCGTTCGTGCCGACGATCGGCAGGCCGAGCTCGCGGGCGAGCCGCACGAGCTCGGCATTCACCCGCTCTTGCGCGGGCAGGCGGTTGTCCTGGATCTCGATGTAGAAGCGGCCGTCGAAGATGCGCGCCAGCTCCTCGGCGGCGGCGCGCGCCTTCTCCGGCTGGCCCGTTACGAAGCTGTGCGCCACCTCGCCGCGCAGGCACCCGGAGAGCGCGATCAGGCCGCCGCCGAGCTCCCGCAGCAGCTCCTTGTCGACGCGCGGCTTGTAGTGGAACCCTTCCTGGAAGCCCGCGCTCACGAGGCGGCAGAGATGCCGGTAGCCGTCCTGGTTCGTGGCGAGCAGGATCAGGTGGTAGTTGCCGCCCGCCTCGTAGTCGTCGATCCGTCCGGCCTTCTCGAACCGGCTCTGCGGCGCGACGTACATCTCGCAGCCGATGATCGGCTGCACGCCGTGGCGCCGCGCCTCCTGCGTGAACTGGACCGCGCCGAACATGTTGCCGTGGTCCGTGATGGCGCACGCCGGCATGCCGGCGGCGTGCACGCGCGGCATGAGCTCCTTGATCTTGTTGGCGCCGTCGAGCAGCGAGAACTGCGTGTGCAGATGCAGGTGGACGAAGGACATCGACCCGAACCCCTCCCCAGCGCACGCCGTCGTCCCGAGCGCGGCGCACCGTAGCGCGGAGGACGGCGGGGGTCAATGGAAGAAGCGGGTTCAATGCGATCGTTGATCTGCGCCGGCGATGCCTGGTCGCGGCGGGACCCATGCCGGCCGCAGCAGCATAGCGGAGCGCCCTCGGCGTCAGGAACGCGAGCGGTCGCGGCCACGATCCGCGCGCCGCTGCGCTTTCGCGTCCGCCTCCCGCCGCTGTCGCGCCCACTCCGCCGCCGTCGGTGATCGACGCTCCTCTGCCCAGGCGTCACGGTGACGAAGCATGGGGACGTGCGCGTCCCAGCACGGCACCGAGCAAAAGACCAACGGCGCGCGCAAACGGTTGCAGGTCGACACGTTGCACGCCCAGTACACCGTGACGAACGGCAGCTCCTTCTTGCAGGTGGAGCACCGCTTCCAGAACGACCCCTCAGCACTCATTTGAAACCCCCGCCCCCATGCACATCCGTGACGCGTAGGATGCCTGCGCGGTGGACGTCAAGGGGTAGCTCGCGGTGCACCCGGGCTGGTGCAACCGCACGGGTCAGCGCGCGGACACGGCCGCCGGACGGAGCCCGATGAAACCGTTCGGCTGCTTCTCGAGCTCGTAGGACTCGCGCTGCGACGCCAGCACGCGGCCGTGCCGGTCGAGCTCCGTACGATTGACTGCGACCCTCGCGAAGCGTCCCTGCAGGCGGATCGTCTCGTTGCCGATCATCACCCGCCCGCCGTCGGCGTGCGCGAGACGCTTGCGGAGTGCGCTCGCCTCGGCGTCGGAGGTGACGACACCGTAGAGGCGAAGGGTCGAGACGTCGCGACGCTCCCAGGCGCCCGCGAGACGGCCGAGCCAGTCGCGCACGTTGACGTCCGTCATGCGCGGCGTCACCTCGACGTGCCACGTGAGACGGGGCGCCTGCAGGCCGCCGCCGTCGGATGCGCGCGCCTCCACCGTGTGGCTCGTGGCGAGGCCGGCGAGCGGCGCGACGAAGCGCCAGCTCGGGCGCTGGCTCACGCGCCGCCCGTCGAGGAACCAGGCGTACGAAACGGTCTCGTTCAGGTCCTGATCCGTGGCACGCACGCTGAAGTCGACGGGGCCGCCCTCCATCACGCTGAGCCCATCGCGTCGCCGTGGCTGGTAGCCGACGATCTGCGGGGCGGTGTTCGGCGGCGGGCGGATCCCCGTGGCGTCGGACCCGCCGACCGCCGCGGGCGATCCGTCCTGCGGAGCGGCAGATGCGAGGGCGGTCTCGGCCGGCACTTCCGGCTCGCCCGGCGCCGGTGCGGCGGCCTCGGCGACGAGGACCGGGGGCGGCACGCTCTGCTCAGCGGCGGCCGGGACTGCGGCGACCGCGGCCGCCTCGGGCATCGTCGCCCGATGCGGCGCGGCCCTCACCACCGCGCGTACGAGCGGCCAGCCGAGGGCGACCAGGACGGCGGCGATGAGGGCGACCCCGGCGATCGGGGTCCTCCGCGGTGCGACACCGGTCCGCACGAGCACGCGCGGCGCGACGACCGTCGCCGGCGCGGGCCGCTCCGGAGCCGCATCCTCAGCCTCGGGCGACGGCATCCGCACGACGACGCGCTTCTTCGGCTCCGCGGGGGTGCTGACCGCGGGAGTGGGTGGCGCCGGCGCTGCTGCCTTGGGCACGCGCGTCACCGGCGCCGCCGTCCGGCGCGGCAAGCAAGCCTCGATCTCGCTCCGCACGCGCACCATGCTCGAGCGGGTGGCGGCTTTGCGACGGATCATCCGCGCCACCAGCGCCGAGAGCCCGGGTGGCAGGATGCTCGAGAACTGCGGCAGGAGCGGTCCGGTCTGCTCGAGCAGCAACGCCCGCAGCTCCTGCTCGTCGGCGGACGCGAAGAATGGCCGGCCCTCGAGCATCTCGAAGAGCACGAGCCCAAGGCCGAAGACGTCGGCGCGGGGCTCGAGCTCGTCGCCCTTGAGACGCTCGGGAGCGACGTACGGAAGGATAATCCCGGTGCTGCCGAAGCCCGCGAGCATCGCGCGCGGCCGAGCGGCGTCCTGGATCACGACCGCGGCGGGCGACACGCAGCCGTGGACGACGCCGTGCTCGTGGGCATAGACGAGCGCGTCTGCCAGCTGGCGGACGATCGAGAGCGCCTCGACCGGGGACAGGGCGCGGCGCTCCTCGAGCAGGACGTCGAGCCGCTCCCCCTCGACCGGCTCCTCGACGACGTACTGCCCGCTTCCTCGCCGGGCGAGCCCGAGCACGGGCACGATGTGGTCGTGCTGCAGGCGGCACGCCTGCTCCACTCGTCGCTCGACGTCGGGACCAACGACGCAGCGATCGGAGCCGAGCCTCACGCGGACCAGGGAATCACCGCGGGTATCGCGGACCTCGTGGGCGGCTCCCGCCCCGCCGGGCGCGATCTCGTCCATCAGCTCGTACATCCCTGCCGTCAGTTCCCGCATGCGTGTCTCCCAAGTATCGCGAGCCGGAGGTGCTACCACCCCCGAGCCGTGCGAAGCCAGACGTTTATCCCCGAACGTGATGTGAGCCGCGATGCGCTCGCGGTTGCGATCAACGGGGGCAAGAGGCGTGCCAGTCCGCCAGGGAAAAAGCTGGGTTAGTAGGACACCATCACGGCCGCTCGACGGGTGAACCTGCATCACCGCGCGAGGCTGCAAGCGGTGGCCGGCGTCCGCCGCCGCACGCGCCGTGCGGCCGTCGCCGCACATCCTCGTGCGGCGCCGACGTCCCCGTTCTGCACGATCGCGCAGCGGCGCAGCGCGCCTCACCGCCGCACCTCATGCGGTCCGCCGCCGCAGCGCAGATCGCGCGCGGCGAACGCCGTGGAGAACACCGGCGGCACCTCCCGCGCGCTCACCCCGGAGTCGGGCGCAGCGCCTGCATCACGACCGCGCCGCACCGGCGGTTGTCGCGAAACATCGCGCAGGGTGCCGGCGTTTGCTGCGGCGGACGCTCGCGGGACCGACAGTGCACCCGCGCCCCTGGCACGCACCTTGATCTACGACGGACGCAGCACCGCGGCCAAGGCCGTCTGCGCGGTGCCGGGTGAGTTCACCCGAACGTTGAAGGACAGGAAGATAATTATGACACGTCGCCAGCGCATCTTGTCGTCAGCCGTGGCTGTGTGCCTCGGCTCCGGTCTCCTCCAAGCCGCCGTGGGGCCGCCCGCGGCGAGCTACCTCCGGTTCTTCGAGGTCGAGCGGAAGAGCCTGGGCGACCACCCGCCCCTCAACGGCGCCGCAGGGGTCGCCGTGAGCGCCGACGGCCGGAACGTGTACGCCACCGGTGAGCTGGACGACACGCTCGTGGTCTTCGGCCGCGACTCGGCGAGCGGCGCGCTCACCCTCGTCGAGACGCAGCAGAATGCCCCCGACGGCCTCGCCGGCCTGCAACCCCTGTGGCGGCTGAAGGGCGCGCATGGCGTGGCCGTCAGCCCCGACGGCGCGCTCGTCTATGTGACCTCGAAGGTCGGCGACGCGCTCACCGTCTACGCACGTGATCCCGCGACGGGCGCGCTCACTTTCGTACAGGCGAAGCACGACAGCGTCGGTGGGGTGAACGGCCTCGACGGTGCCGAGGGCGTCGCCGTGAGCCCGGACGGCGCCGACGTCTACGTGGCCGGCCGCAATGACAACGCGATCGCCGTCTTCGCGCGTGAGGCGGGCACGGGTGCGCTCACCTTCGTCGAAATGGAGCGGAACGGCATCGCAGGCGTCGCCGGCCTCGGCGGCGCCAAGGGCGTCGCGGTCAGCCCCGACGGGGCGCACGTCTATGCGGCGGGATCGCTCGACAACGCCGTCACGGTCTTCGCCCGCGACGCGCAGAGCGGCAAGCTCGCCTTCATCGAGGTCCAGCAAGAGGGCGTGAACGGTGTGACCGGCCTCTTGCGCGCCCGCGCCGTCACCGTCAGCCCCGATGGGCTCAACATCTACGTCGCCGGCGGCTACGACGACGCGCTGGTGGTCTTCGGCCGGAACCCGGAGACGGGCATGCTCGTGTTCCTCCAGCTCCTCGAGGACAGCGTCGGCGGCATCAACGGGCTCAACGGGGCCGATGCCGTCGCGGTGAGCCCCGACGGCACGCACGTCTACGTCACCGCCTCGGTCGACGATGCGCTCGCGGTCTTCGACCGCGACCCGGTCACCGGCGGCCTCACCTACGTCGAGCGCCTGCGGGACGGCATCGCCGACATCGACGGCCTCAACAAAGCCGCCGCGGTCGCGGTGAGTCCCGACGGCCAGAGCGTCTACGCCGCGGGCTACCGCGACGACGGCGTCGCGGTCCTCCGCGTGCGGCGCTGCGGCGACGGCGTCCTCGACCCGGACGAGCAGTGCGACGACGGCAACCTCGAGGACGGCGATTGCTGCTCCTCGACGTGCCAGTTCGAGGACGCGACCACGCTCTGCCGCCCGGCCGCGGGTCCCTGCGACATGGCGGAATTCTGCACCGGCACGAGCGGCAGCTGCCCCGCCGATCGGTTCCAGCCCGCGACGCTCGAATGCCGCGGGGCCGTCGGCCCATGCGACCAGACCGAATTCTGCTCGGGCCGCGACAGCGCGTGCCCGGCCGACGCGTTCAAGCCCGCGACGGCGGTGTGCCGCGCGGCAGCCGGGCCGTGCGACGCGGCCGAGACGTGCACCGGCAGTGACGCAAGCTGCCCCGCCGACCGCAAGAACACCGGGATCTGCCGGCCGGCGGCCGGCGGCTGCGACGTCGCGGAGCGGTGCGACGGGGTGAGC
>WNGI01004636.1_pt1 | contig 12300 bp, 14 predicted proteins | sample 5400621 | NCBI WGS metagenome assembly WNGI01 (sample SAMN13153374, study PRJNA577476) | soil metagenome | isolation source: 20 cm soil or saprolite under Garry oak tree replicate 1 | place: USA:California | collected 2016-06-15 | reverse complement strand
CGACGAACTCGTTGATGGCCGCGAACACGAACAGCGCGCCGATCAGGAAGCCGACGGTCGCGACCGAGGTCAGTGGGTCCGTCTGGTACCGGAGCACGATGACCGCGATGATCATCCATGCGATGCCGGTGATGAGGAACACCCACCACGGGAAATCGACCATCGAACCGGTTCTGCTGCGCGTTTCCATCTGCTCCATCAGCCAGCCCCCTTCGTGTCCGTGACGACCGCACGGCCGCTCGCGCGGATAGTCCCCCAGATAGCGGTTCCGGTCCAATCACCCGCTAAGCGGGGGCGGATCCAGGTCGACGCGGCTACGCGGTTCGCTCGTGCCGTTCGCCGCGCTTCTTGGCGGTGTGCTGCTCACGCGGGATCAGCGTGGGGTTCACCCCGGTCAGGACCACATCACGATCGACGAGGCACCTCGTCACGTCCTCACGGGAGGGCAGCTCGTACATCACGTTGAGCAAGACCTCCTCCATGATCGCCCGGAGTCCGCGGGCGCCCGTCCCGCGTTGGATCGCCTGCTCGGCGATCGCCCGCATCGCGTCGTCGGTGAACTCGAGCTCGACACCGTCGAACTCGAAGAACTTCATGTACTGGCGCACGAGCGCGTTCTTCGGCTTGGTCAGGATGTCGACGAGCGCGTCCTCATCGAGGTTGTTGACGTGGGTCAGCACCGGCAACCGTCCGACGAACTCGGGGATCAAGCCGTACTTCAACAGGTCTTCGGGAAGCACCTGACCGAACAACTCACCCAGGTCCTTGTCCTCCCGGGACACGATCTCCGCACCGAAGCCGACACCCTTGCGGCCGATCCGGCTCTCGATGATCTTGTCGAGCCCGGCGAACGCGCCGCCGCAGATGAACAGGATGTTGGTGGTGTCGATCTGGATGAACTCCTGGTGCGGATGTTTGCGGCCTCCCTGTGGCGGGACGCTCGCCGTCGTTCCCTCGAGGATCTTCAGGAGCGCTTGCTGGACGCCCTCGCCGCTCACGTCGCGCGTGATCGACGGGTTCTCGGACTTGCGGGCGATCTTGTCGATCTCGTCGATGTAGATGATCCCGGTCTCGGCCTTCTTCACGTCGTAGTCGGCGGCCTGGATCAGCTTCAGCAGGATGTTCTCGACATCCTCACCGACGTAGCCGGCCTCGGTGAGCGCGGTGGCGTCGGCGATCGCGAACGGGACGTTGAGCAGGCGAGCCAGCGTCTGGGCGAGGTACGTCTTGCCGCACCCCGTGGGGCCGAGGGTCAGGATGTTCGACTTCTGGAGCTCGACGTCCTGGTCCTTCGCTCCAACCTGGATCCGCTTGTAGTGGTTGTACACGGCCACGGACAGGACCTTCTTCGCGTGCTCCTGGCCGACCACGTACTCGTCGAGGAACGAGAAGATCTCCGCCGGCTTAGGCAGCTCGTCGAGCTTGAGCTCGGCGGTCTCGGAGAGCTCCTCCTCGATGATCTCGTTGCACAGATCGATGCATTCGTCGCAGATGTACACGCCGGGACCGGCGATCAGCTTCTTCACCTGCTTCTGGCTCTTCCCGCAGAACGAGCACTTCAGCAGGTCCGAGTCCCCGAACTTCGCCATCGGCTTCCTCTCCGAACGAACGACCGAGCCAAGAGCTCGGTCGTGGCGCGGATATTACGCCCCGTTGGGGCTCGTTGCTGCTAACTCCGGTGTGATCCCTCGGCGCGTGATGATCTCGTCGAGGATGCCGTACTCGAGGGCCTCATCCGCGGTGAGGATGAAGTCGCGGTCCGTGTCCTTCTCGACCTTCTCGAGCGGCTGACCCGTGTGCTTCGCGATCAGGCTGTCGAGGAGCTTGCGGAGACGGATCATCTCTCGCGCCTGGATCTCGATGTCGACCGCCTGGCCCTGCGCCCCACCGTGCGGCTGGTGGAGCAGGATCCGCGCGTTCGGCAACGCGAAGCGCTTGCCCTTCGAGCCGGCGAGGGCGAGCACCGCGGCCGCGGACGCCGCGAGACCCATCACGATGGTGCTCACGTCCGGCTTGATGTACTGCATCGTGTCGTAGATCGCGAGCAACGCGCTCACGTCACCACCCGGAGAGTTGATGTACAGGTTGATGTCCTTGTCCGGATCCTCGGACTCCAGGTGGAGAAGCTGCGCCATGATCAGGTTCCCGACGGCGTCGTCGATCGGGGTCCCCAGGAAGACGATGCGGTCCTTCAGCAATCGCGAGTAGATGTCGAACGAGCGTTCCCCGCGGCTGGTCTGCTCGACCACCACCGGTACGAGGTAATCCTGCATGGGTTCCATCAGTCGATCTCCTTCGGCTCCTCGGCTGGTTCCGCGGGCGTCGCGTTCACAGCCTCGGGGCTCTCGTCGGTGATATCGGCGTCTCGCACGAGGATGTCGAGCGCCTTCGTACGGATGATATCTCCGGCCAGCGTGACGATCTGGCCGGTCCGGTCGAGCTGCTTCGCCAGCTCCTTGGGGTCGCGGTCGTAGGCCTGTGCGAGGGAACCGATCTCGGCGCCCAGTTCTTCGGCCGTCACTTCGAGCTGCTCGGCCCGAGCGACGGCTTCGAGGACCAGGTCGGCCTTGATCGCGCGGACGGCATGATCCCTGCTGTCGTCGCGGAGCCGGTCGCGGTCCCAGCCCTGGATCTCCAGCATCTGATCCAACGTGAGCCCGTACCTGCCCGCGTTCTCCTCGGCGTGACGCACACGGTGGCTGGTCTCGTCCTCGATCAAGGAGTCGGGGAGGTCGACGTCGACGGTGTCCACCATCGCCTGGAGGACCCGGTCGCGGATCACGCCTTCGATCTCGCGCTCCTTCACTTCGCGAACCTTCTCGCGGAGATCCGCCCGGAGCTCATCCATCGTGTCGAACTCCGACGCCGTCTTCGCGAAGGCGTCGTCGGCGTCCGGAAGCTTCAGCGCCTTGACGTCTTTCACCAGTACCTGGAACGACGCGGGGCCCGCGAGTTCCTCGCCGACCTGTGCGGCCTCGAGGGTGTCGTCGAACCGGAGGATGTCACCCGGCTTCGTGCCGCTCAGTTCCGCGTCCAGGCGTGCACCGAACTCTCCCGAACCGATCGCGTACAGGTAGTCCTCACGGCTGAGGCGTTCGACCTCGGTGCCGTCCTTCGTGACCGTGATGTTCACGGTCACGAAGTCGCCGTCGAGCGCCGCGCGCTCGACGGGCTCCAGCTCGGCGAACTGACGACGCAGACGTTCGACCCAGGAGTCAACCTCGTCGTCGGCCACCTCGGTGGACGGCCTCGTGACGTGCACGCCTTGGTAGTCGGCCTCGGTCAGCTCGAGGCGCGGACGGACCTCGACGGTCGCGGTGAAGATGAAGGCCTTGCCGGGCTCCAGTTGTTCGACGTCGACCTCCGGGTCGCCGATCGGAGCCAGATCCTCGTCCGTAACCGCCGTCCGGAAATACGTTGGCACGGAAGAGTTGACGAACTCCTCGAGGACGGCGTCATGTCCGACCTGCGCATCGATGATGGGCTTGGGAGCCTTGCCCGGACGGAACCCGGGGATCTTCACCTCGCGCGCGATCGCGCGATAGGTCTGGTCCAGGTCCTTGTCCACCTGGTCGGGCGGCACCTCGATCGTGAGCTTCACGGTGTGCTCGGCGGTGCGTTCGACGGTGGTTTGCATGGCTGCGACCAAGGCTACCCGAGATCCCAGGTCACGACCGTTGTGACCTGCAGGTAGGCTGCGCCGCGTGTACGAGCACGAGCGCGCCTCGGCGATCGGATGGGCCGATCGCGCCGCCGAGATCGCGATGGGGTTGTTCCACGGCGACGGCCTGGAGGTCCGTCGCAAGGCGGACATGACCCTCGTGACGCAGGCCGATACGTCGGTGGAGCGGATGCTGCGTGAGCAGATCGCCGCCGCGTTCCCCGACGACGCGATCCTGGGCGAAGAGGAGGGGGGTTCGCACGATCCATCCGGGCGGGTCTGGATCCTGGACCCGATCGACGGCACGGCGAACTTCGCCCGCGGCGTGCAGGTGTGGGCGACCTTGATCGCGCTCCAGGTCGACGGCGTGGGGGTCCTCGCCGTCGTCAACGCGCCGGCGCTCGGCGAGCGGTACATCGCCGTCCGCGGCGAGGGCGCGACGCTGAACGGCAGCCCGATCCACGTGAGCGACGTGGCCGAGATCCGAGGTGCCCACGTCCTCTTCCAGGAGCTCCAGAGCCTGCTCGCCGGGGCCTATTCCGCTGCGACGCAGGCTCTGATCGCCGATTGCTGGCGTCCTCGCGGGTTCGGGGACTTCTGGGCGCACATGCTGGTGGCGCGAGGCTCCGCCGAGGTGATGCTGGAGCCACGGCTGGCGACCTGGGATCTCGCCGCACCCCAGGTCGTCCTCGAAGAAGCGGGCGGGCGGTGCACCACCTTCGAGGGCGGTCCGCTCGGACACGAGCGGAGCATGCTCGCGACGAACGGGCTGGTGCACGACGAGGTCCTTGCGCGGCTGACCGCTCGGTGAGGGGTCACAGCCGGATCCACTCGCCCGCGTCGGGCGCGACGTTCGCGAGCACCGCGTTCGCGGCGGCGACATCTTGCACGCCGACGCCGGTGAGATCGATCACCGTCAGCTGATCGTCGTCCGTTCGCCCGGTCTCCGTTCCGGCACAGATCAGGCCGATCTCGACGGCGCGATCCGCCTGCTCGGGAGCGTGTTGGAGCTCTCCCAGCCGGAGACACTGCTCGAGCGCGTCGACGACGAGCAGGTCGGCACGCCGGAGCAGCTCGGGGTCGAGCTCCTGCTTCCCGACACCATCCGATCCGACGGCCGTCACGTGGGCGCCCGGATGCACGTGGTCGGCCATGAGGATCGGTTCCCGCGACGCCGTGCAGGTGATGACGACGTCGGCGGCGCGCGCGGCCTCCGCGACGGTGGCGGCGACGACACCGCCGACGTCGGAGGCCGCGCGCGCCGCCCGCGCGGGGTCGCGCCCCCAGACACGGATCTCGCGCAGCTGCGGCCGGAGGACCCGGAGCGCCTCGACCTGCTTGCGTGCCTGGAGGCCGGTACCGATCACGCCGACGACCTCCACGCGCTTGGGCGCTAACCGCCGGGCCGCGACCCCGCCGGCCGCCCCCGTTCGCTGGTCCGTCACGAACCCGCCGTCCAACAGGAACGCGATGGGCGAACCGGTCCGGGCGTCGAAGACGAGCACCAGCCCGTCGAGCGCCGGCGGATCCACGCCCGAGAATCCGCTCGACACCTTCACGGCGTAGGCCGGCGCGCCGTCCAGGTGACCCGCCTTCACGTGGATCTCGCCTCCCGCCTCGGGCACCTCGAGGTGGATCACGGCCGGGATCTGGGCACCGCCGGTCGAGTACGCGACGAACGCGGCCTCGACCGCGTCGATGCAGGCCGCCATCGGAAGCGCCGTGCGCACGTCGTCGTGCCGCAGGATCCGAACGCCCGTGGTCATCGTGCGGAGCGTCGCGTGCGGAAGTCCTCGGGTCAACCCGACCGGGCTTGGCGGCTCCCACCGCCCGCGCTAGCGTCACCCCATGACGCACATCGATCCGTTCGAGATGGAGCGGTACCAGTCGCGCTACTGGCACCTCGTCGACTACGACCTTTCGGAGTCCGGCGTCACCCCGCTGACGATCCGCGAACTGCTCGGCCCGGACGCCGATGCGGAGTTCTTCCTCCAGCAGACCCTGGGATACCCGCTGTCCGAGGGTTCGTACGAGACCCGCGCGAACATCGCCCAGTGGTATCCGGAATGCTCGCCGGAGAACGTCACCCTGATGAACGGCGGATCCGAATCGAACCTGCTCTCGCTCTGGTCGCTCCTGGGACCTCGCGACCGGCTCGCCTTCATGCTTCCCAACTACTGCCAGGGGCTCGGCTTGGGTCCGTTCTTCGGCGACGGCGTCGATACCTTCAAGCTGAAACTCCGCGACGGACGCTGGTCCCTGGACGTCGAGGGGCTCGATCGGGCAGTCGGCAAGCGAACCTCGGTGATCATGCTCTGCAACCCGAACAACCCGACCGGCGCCGTGCTGACGGAGGGCGAGATGCAGGCCGTGATCGACGTCGCTGCGCGCGCCGGCGCGTGGATCGTCGCGGACGAGATCTACCGCGGCGCGGAGCTGGACACCGACGTCGCCTCACCGACCTTCTGGGGCCGCTACGACAAGGTGATCGTCACGTCGGGGCTGTCGAAGGCCTTCGCGATGCCGGGGCTCCGGGTCGGGTGGGCGGTGGCTCCCGAGGAGGCGATCGCGAAGATCTGGGCGCGCCACGACTACACGACGCTCACGCCCGGGGTCGTGAGCGACCGCCTCGCGGCACTCACGATGCGACCCGACATCCGGGAGAACGTGCTGGGACGGACGCGCTCGATCGTGCGGGCGAACCTCCCCCGGCTCGAGGCATGGATCGAGGCCCACCCATACTTCCACTACGTGCGACCGCTCGCGGGCGCGATCGCCTACGTCGCGTACGACCTCCCCGTCCGGTCGCCGGAGCTCGCCGAACGGATCCGTGTCGAGCAGAGCGTGCTCCTCGTGCCGGGCGCGATGTTCGGTCTCAAGAAAGGGATCCGCTTCGGGTTCGGCTACGACATCGAATACACGATGAAGGGTCTCGCGAGGGTCGACGGAACGCTCGCCGACGTGGTGTCGTCGATGGCCTCGCATGCGACCTGACGCGACCACGCGGAAGCGCAGCGCTCGCGCCGAGGCCAAGCGCGAGCTCATCGTGGGCTGCGCGATGCGTCATTTCGCTGAGGATGGCTTGCAGGGCGCGCGCATCGAGGACATGGCCCTCGAGCTCGGGATCGCGAAAGGCTCGATCTTCCAGCACTACGGTTCGAAGGCCGGCCTGTTCCTCGCGTGCTACAAGCGCGCCGTCGCCGCGCTCCCCGCATGGCTCGACGCTCCTGCCGAGGTCCAGGAGGCGGGGTTCTTCCCCGTGGTGCGCTACTGGTTGGACCGGACAGAACACTACGTCGAGGACGATCGCATCCCCTACCGGGTCGTCCTGATCGGCAACTACAGCACCGACCTGGAGCTGCGGCGCGACATCAACCGATGGCTCGTGAGCGAGGACCCCTACGGAACCCTCGAGTTCGTCGAATGGGGGCAGCGACGCGGCGAGGTCCGAACGGACGTCGACCTCGAGACGATCGTGTCCCTGGTGGATTGGCTCTCGGGTGCGATCCAGGACGCGCTCGTCACCGAGGAGCTCGATCCCGGTCTGTTCCACCGATGGCGGAACCAGCCCGAGCGACAGCGGATGCGCGTCGATCACTTCGGCGTGCTGCTGCGGAGCGCGATCGGAACCGCGGAGGGCGTTACGCCGGGGACCGGCGGATGAGGGCCGCTTCCGCATCGTCCGCGGTCACCACCCGACGCCGGTAGTTCCGGAGCGCGAACCGATCACACGCGGTCTCCGCTGCGGACTTCTTGCCGAGCCGCTCACGCAGGTACCAGTGCATCCATTCGTGCAGGTAGAGGAACCGGAGCACCTCGCGTTCCGTTCGGAAGGTGACGCCTTCGGTCAGCCAGATGAACTTCAGCCCCTTGCCCGGGCGCCGTTGCGCTCCGTACGGCACGACCTCGCCGAACGGGAGGAAGGGCTCGGGCACCTGCAAGGTGATCGTCCGCTCCGAGAAATCCGTCCAGGCCGACAGGTGCGGCCGCTGACGGTAGCGGAGCGGCTTGACCTCGATCGCGTAGCGCTGAGCTTCGGGCAGGCCGGAGAGGGCGCGACGAACACGCTCGACGGGAAGCTCCGGGCAGCTGGACCGAACCCTCATGGCGCCCACAGGGTACGAGCGGCCGTCGATAGCATCGGCAGATGGCCGAAACCTCGGGCGATCGCGGCTTCCGAGAAGGCGCGGTGGCGGTCGTCCCGATGGCGGTCGCCGTCTTCGGGTTCGGGCTGTCGTACGGGGTCCTCGCACGGGCAGCCGGGATGGGCGGCGTGGCCCCCGTCGTCATGTCGATCACCACGTTCGCGGGATCGGCGCAGTTCGCGGCCGCGTCGGTCCTCCAGGCCGGAGGCGCGGCGGCTACCGCCGCCCTCTCAGCCCTCATGCTCAACGCGCGCTACCTGCCGATCGGTGTGACGGTCGCGCCGTGGCTCCAGGGCAGCATCTGGTCACGTCTGCTCCACGCCCACCTCACGGTCGACGAGTCGTGGGTGATCGCGGCCGAGGGCACGGGCCGGTGGAACCCGCGGGTCCTCCTGGCGGCGGGGATGGGGATCTGGATCGCCTGGGTCCTCGGAACGACCGGCGGCGTGGTCTTCGGCGACGTGATCGGCGATCCCGCCCGGCTCGGTTTGGACGCTGCGTTCCCGGCGCTGTTCCTCGCGCTGCTCGTGCCCCAGCTCCGCAGCACCGAACGCACGACGCAGGTGGCGGGGCTCCGGATCGGAGCCCCGCCACCGGCGATCGCCGCGCTCCTCGGCGCGGCGATCGCCCTCGCGCTCACCCCCTTCACGCCGGCGGGGGTCCCGATCGTGGCCGCCGGGGCCGCGTGTCTGATCGGTCTTCGGAGACGGCCGTGAGTACCGTGTGGATCGTCGTCATCGTGTCCGGGCTCGGCACGCTCGCGCTCAAGGCCGCGGGCCCGGTGCTCTTCGGAGGCAAGCAGCTCCCCGACCGGTTCACGGGGGTCGTCGGCTTGCTGGGCCCGGCGCTGCTGGCCGGCTTGGTCGCGATCGGCACGTTCGCGGACGGTCAGCGTCTGGTGCTCGACGGTCGCGTGCTGGGTGTCGGCGCCGCCGCCGTCGCGATCCGGTTCCATGCGCCGGTGCTCGTGGTGGTGATCATCGCGGCAGCCGTGACGGCCACCGCACGTGTCATCGCCGGGTGATCGGGCTGCGGTCGGGGCGGCGGGATTCGAACCCGCGACCTCGTGCTCCCAAAGCACGCGCGCTACCAGGCTGCGCTACGCCCCGCGGGCAAGCAGCCTACCCGTCGGCGGGAGGGAAGGGTACGCTCCTCCCATGGCCGGTGAGGTGCGACCTTCCCCCGGGTATTACCTCGCGATCGCGTTGCTAGCGGTGGGTCTGCTCGCCGGCGCGAGCCTCTTCTTCCTCCTGGCCACGCGATCGCCGACGGCGGAGGTCCCGATCGACATCAGCGGCCCGCAGCCGACCGCGTGCGCCGTCGGTGGCCATGCTCCGGTCTGCTACAGCTTCGTCGTGACCAACATCCTGCACGGACCGGTGTTCGCGACGTGCCAGCTCACCGCCGCCCCCGGCACGAACGCGACGTTCGACGACGGCCAGGTGATGAAGCCGGTCAGTCTCCTGGAGGGGCAGACGCGCGATCTCTCCGTCCGCGTGCAGGCCGACGGGAGTGACACCGTGGCTGCCCCGAAGATGTCGTGCAACGCGACCGCCGTCTAGAGATCGAACCAGCCCTCGCCGACGATCTGCACGCCTCCCCCCACGGACGCGACCCAGCCAGTGGGGCCTCGCGCGACGTCGACCTCGAGGAACGACGGTCGGCCGACCATCTCACCCTGTGCGATCGTCATGTGCCCGGGCATCCCGGCCCCGCCCCGTTCGGAGAGGTACGCGCCGAGCGGCCCGGCCGCCGACCCGGTCGCCGGGTCCTCTCCGATCTCGGCGGAGCGGTCGAACATCCGAGCCAACACGTCCCCGGGGCGGCGAATCGCGAACAGGTAGAGCGACTCCGCGTCCGCTCGCTCGCAGACGCCCGCACACCCTCGATCGTCCCGGGACGCGCGTCGCAATCCGTCCTCCCCCGCGACGGGAACCATCAGGTGCCAGATCCCCGTGCTGACGCGCATGATCGGGCCGGCACCGAGGTCGTTCGGATCGAGACCGGCGGCCGACGCGACGGCGTCGCGATCGTCGAACGGTTCACCGAACTCGGGCGGAAGCTGCTTCATCGTCGCCATCCCCGCTTCCAGTTCGACCTCGACCGGAACGTCGCCCGCCGCGCTCGTCTGGACGACGCTCGGGGGAACGGCGCTGAGTCGCGCGAGGAGGAACGCCGTGCCGAGCGTCGGATGCCCCGCGAACGGGAGCTCTGAGACCGGCGTGAAGATCCGAACCTCGTAGCCGGCTCCGCGAACGGCGGTGACGTAGGTGGTCTCGGAGAACCCGATCTCCCTCGCGAGGACCTGCATCGCCTCGCCATCGAGGTCCTTCGGAGGCTCGGGCACGACGCACAGCTGGTTCCCGGCGAACGGAACGTCTGTGAAGACGTCGAGCAAGGTGAAACGGACGCGCATCGGTCGAGTGTAGGGGGCGACTATGCTTGGGCTCCTGCGGGCGTAGCTCAATGGCAGAGTTCCAGCCTTCCAAGCTGGCTATGCGGGTTCGATTCCCGTCGCCCGCTCCAGGGGTACCCTCCCGGATGGCGCCGGTAGCTCAGTCCGGATAGAGCGGGGGACTTCTAATCCTCAGGCCGCAGGTTCGAATCCTGCCCGGCGCGCTTCGTACGCATCTCGACGAGCTGACACCGCGGCCCACAGGATCACGGACACCAACGCTCCGACATAGACGACGGCCCATCGACCCATGACGTCGTTGAAGGCACAGAACGTCGTGTCGAGCTCGGCACCGCGCTTGACCTCCGCGACGCTCAGGGGCCCCGAGCAGGACGTGCGCGAGAGGCTCACGAACGCGACGATGAGGCCGGCTCCCGTTATGGCCGCCAGCACTGCACAGCCCACCAGGGATCTGGCGGACGCACGCGGTCGGCCGATCGTCGATCCGATCCACCCACCCACGACGAGACCGGTGAACGATGCCCAGGCGGCCTCGGTCGCCCAGCGCGCGACATCTTCACGCCCAGAGATCGTCTGCGGTGCTGCCACGAGCGAAGCGACCACGAAGCAGACCCACCAGCCGACCAAGGCGAGGCTGACGCCGTTCGCGCGTCGGCGGAAGAACACGACGGCTCCCAAGCTGCAGATCGCGAAGCAGGTCGACAGATCGCCGAGGTACCTCTGCGCATCGGTGGCACCCACGGATCGAACGGTCGTCCAAACGCCTCAGCCCGGACAAGGAGTGCGACGAGACCTCAACGGCCGCGTCACGGAGTCACCATGGACTCACCCGGAAGAGGAGCAGAACGGAGGACGACCACGCGTCCAGACGATCGCCTCCTCGATCGGTCACTTGGCGCGATCCGACGTAGGGTCAGGCCGTGGGCGCAGAAAGCTTCGACATTCGATCCGACCGCATCCGCGCTCGCGCGACCTGCGCCCACACCCGAACACGCGTGGCCTGCTGCGATCCGATTGGAGGCCCACGTGACCAACGTCGTCGATATCCACGGTGATGGAGGCCAACGGAACGCCGGACCCGCCGAACGAGAGAAGCTCGCCGGCCTCTTCGAGGCGATAGGCAACGCGACCAACGCGACCCTCCGGGAGATGCCCGAGTTCTCGGACGAGATGATCCGTCGGCAGATGACGCTCTGTTTCGCAAGTGTTGGAGGCTTCGTGATGTACGCCGATATCTTGCGGCAAGGAACGAAGCCGTCGTATCCGGATGGGATCGGGGCGATCATCCAGCTCGGGCGCGCGCTGGACCGCCGGATCACGCTCAAGCCGTAGCGATCCGGACCCGCCGGGCCGATCTTCGACTCACCGGAACCGGAACAGGACGTACGACGACCATGCACCGAGGTGATCGCCGTCCGAGGCGAAGTACGAGCGGACCCGGAACGTGTACCCGGTGCCACCTGCGACGTGCAAGAAGATCGCGTCCGTCCCGTCGCTGCCGAGCGTGAACGTGTCGACGTCTGACGGGAGCGGGTGCCACCTCCCGCCGGAGCGGTACTGGACCGCGACGCGAACGGTTCCGCCGGGATGCGTCGGCTCGACGAGGAAACGGTAGAAGGCCTTGCAACAGTTGTAGACCGCCGTGTCGTTGCTGCGCGCGACGGGGTGCACCATCGAGCCGACGACCACGACGCGAACCTGGACCGATCGCTGGGGGCTCGCGCTCGGAAGCGCGCCGGCACCGCCCAGGAAGCGCGCCTGGTAGGACGCGTTGCGGCCGGGTGTGATCCTCAGCTTCGCGACACCGCCGCCGTCCACCTGGACGCCGCCGATCAACGTCTTGGTCCCGCCGACGATCCGGTAGAACCCGACCTTCGGCGTGGTCGTCACACCGTGCAGGGTGGCGGTGAGTGTGACCGGGTTCCCGAACACGACGGTTTGCTTGCTGATCGTCAAGCGGAGCGACGTGGCGACCTTCGCGACCGAGATGTCGATCTGCGGGCTGGTCGCGGCATCATGGGTCTCATCCCCCGCCCACGTCGCCCAATACGTGTAGATGCCGCCCGACGGTGGCGTCA
>WNGI01004633.1_pt1 | contig 12306 bp, 8 predicted proteins | sample 5400621 | NCBI WGS metagenome assembly WNGI01 (sample SAMN13153374, study PRJNA577476) | soil metagenome | isolation source: 20 cm soil or saprolite under Garry oak tree replicate 1 | place: USA:California | collected 2016-06-15 | reverse complement strand
GCGATCGAAGTCATGGACGTGACCAACCCGCGGAGCCCGGTGATGCTCGGCTCGCTGGCGATCCGGGCGCGCGCCGTGACCGCCGTCGGCACGCGGCTCTACGTCCTCGACGGCGGGCCGCAGCTCGCGGTCGTCGACGTGAGCTCGCCGTTTGCGCCGGCGCTGCTCGGCACCGCGAACGCCCTCGGCGCGCAATCCCTCGACGCGGCGGGCGGCATCGTGTTCCTCGCGAGCGCGCAGGTCGACAGCCGGCTGAACACGGCCGGGCTCTACGTGATCGACGCCTCCACGCCGAGCGCGCCCCGGCTCATCGCCAACAGCTGGGGCGGCTTCGACGCGTGGGGCGTGTCGGTCTCCGGCTCGCTCGCCGTCGCGGCGGGCAACACCTACGGCATGCGGGTCGTCGACGTGAGCGCGCCCACGTCGCCGCGGACGGTGGGCGCCATCTCGGGCATCATCCGCGACGTGGCGATCGCGGGCCAGTATGCGTACGCGCTGAACCTGATCGCCGGGAACCCCGGTCACACGGACCTGGTCGTCGTCGACCTGCGGGTGCTGGCAACGCCCACCGTCGTGAGCCGGACGACGCTCGGCGGCGGCCTGAGCCTCCGCATGTCGGGCACGCTCCTCTACGTCGCCGCCGAGGGCGCCGGCCTGCAGATCGTCGACGTGCGGAATCCGTTCCTGCCCGCCATCGTCGGCACCGTCGATACGCCCGGGACGGCAACCGCCGTCGCGCTGGGGAACGGCCGCGCGTACGTGGCCGACACCACCGCGCTCCAGGTGATCGACGTCGCGAACCCGGCTCGGCCGGTGATCGTCGGGGCGCTCGCGACGCGCTCCACGGCCGTCGCCGTGGCCGGCACCCGCGCCTACGTCCTCGACGGCGGCCTGCAGCTGAAGATCGTCGACGTGAGCAACGCGACGGCGCCGGCGCTCCTGAGCGCCACGCGCGGCTTCGGGGCCCAGGGCATCGACGTGGCCGGTACGCTCGCCTTCCTGGCGACGCCGGCGCCGAACCACGACCCGGCGGCCGGGCTCTACGTCGTCGACGTCTCGAACGCGGCGCAGCCGCAGCTCGTGCGCCAGGTCATCGTGCCCGGCCTCATCCACACGGTGACCACCGCCAACGGGCTCGTCTACGTCGGCGACGGCGCGGCGACCGTCGACGTCGTCGCGCTCGTGCCGTAGGCGGCGACGGCGCGGCGGCCGCCGTCTACGGACAGGGCTTGTTGTTGATCTCCGGGTGAATCTGGAGATTCCCCCGCGTCGCAATGCCGCCGTCGTCGACGTCGGGCGGCACCGGAGCGTTGATGTCCTCGTCGAGGCTCGCGCCGCAGCTGATGGCCTGCCGTAGATCCAGGTTGCTCGGGCTGTCCACGGCGCTGTCGAGGATCCAGATCCGCATCCGGTAGTGGTCCGGCGGCGGCGTGCCGTTCGTGCCCCCGGGCTCGCTGCGGTCCTCCACGTCGACGCGGAACGCGACGTCGAGGTCTCGCCGGCCGCTGGTCATCGTGTACTTGCCGAGGCCGGTGAAGCAGATCTTGTTCGCCGGCGCGCGCGGCGGCTCGGGGCCGCAGATGCGGTCGCCCGGATTGCAGAGCGAGCCGGCGGGCGGGTCCGGCCGTCCGGCGCACGGGAGACAGCCACAGACGAGGCTGTCGAAGCTCTTCGCATGCAGCGTCCCGCCCTTGTCGTGGCGCACGTGCTCCCAGCTGCCCTGGATGCAGGGGGTCGCGGGACTGAACGCGGTGATGAAGCCCACGGGCGCGCCCACCTGGCCGCCGTGGGTGGCGTAGTCGACCGGCGGCGACGTCGTATCGATGCGGCCGCCGCCGGTCACCCGGCAGCCGCCGGGGGCGGTCGTGGTCGTGGTGCTCGTCGTGGTCGAGGTGACGGTCGTCACGGTCGTGGTGGTGGTCACGGTCGTGACGGTCGTGCTCGTGGTGGTGGTCGTGGGCGGCATCTCCGGCATGGTCGTGGGCGTGACGGTCGTGCTGGTGGTCTCCGTGGTGGAGGTGCTGCTGGTCGTCGTGGTGACGGTCGTGCTCGTCGTCACGGTGGTGGTCGTCGTGGTGATCGTGGTCGTCGTCGAGCACATCAGGTGCGCCTGGTTGCAGACGCCCTGGCCGTCGCAACCGGCCGTCGTGCAGCTGCTGCCGTCGGTGTCGGTACACGGCGTGCTGCTCGGCTTGGGCGGATGGTCGCACATCCCCGTGTGCGGGTTGCACGGGGGATCGTCGGTACACTCGTTCGTATCCGGTGTGCAGGTCTCAACCTGGTGATTTTGGTTGCAGACGCCGTGGCCGTCGCAGCCCGCCGTCGTGCAGGCGTTGCCGTCGGTGTCGGTACACGGCGTGCTGTCGGGCTTCGGCGTGCTCGTGCACGCGCCGGTGTCCTGGTTGCACGTCGAGTCCACGCACTCGGCGATCGGGCACGTGGGGCAGAGCGGGATCGAGGCCGCTTGCTGGCCCGAGGACGTGAGACCGTTGTCACAGCTCGCGTCGTCGGCCGTCGCCAGGTAGCCGGTCGTCTCCTCGATCTGATCGGGCGTCCCGTCGGTGCTCATCCCGAGGACCTTGATGTCGAACTCGAGGTTGCAGAAGCCCGGATCCACCGGCGTGTCCGCCGGGATCTCGAGCGGGCTGCTCGGCGTGAAGACGATCTCGTTCGGCGACGTGCCGACGGCGTGGCCGGAGGACCACGTGATGCGGCACGTCGTCGTGATCGTCGTGTCGCCCTCGTATTCGACGATGGCGCCGTCGTCGACGCACGGAATCCCCAGGGTGGAGTCGCTGTTGCAGTCGAGGTCGAACCGCAGCCGGTCGAGCGTCAACAGCGTGCCGTCCTGGATGCTGCCGGTGCCGAGGGTCAATCGGACGCGGACGGTGTCGCCGGGCAACGCGAAGGCGGGCCCGCCGACGTAGTCGATCGTGATCAAGCCGTTGCACGTGGCGGCGCCGGCGACGGCCGGGGCGAGCCCGGCGAGGATCGCCGTCGCCGAGAGGAGCCTCGCGACGAGCCGCATGTTCGTTCTCCGTGCGGCGGCACGATCGCGGGCACCGTCGCGCGCTGGCGTCTACTGCCGGCCGCGCACGACTGTCAAGGTGGTCATGGCCGCTGAGGTCGTAACCTGTAACGTGCCATGGCACTTCGCAAGATATGTTCAGACGCCAGCGACCGCGCGGTGCGTCACTCCGTCCATGCGACGACGACGCGCCCGCTCGGCGCACTGCTGCCACCGCGGGGCTCCACCGTCACCGTGACCGCATCGGGCAACGTCGCGAGTGCCGGAGCCTCGGCGATCAGGCGCGCGCTCCCGTCGGCATCGGGCCGCGCGGTCCCGAGCGAAATCCACGTGGTGCCCCGACGTGCCCACGCCTGGTACGTCTCTCCCGGGCTCGGGGCGGGGAACGTCGACAACGTCACGACCGCCATGCCGACGCCCGGACGCCCCCGGTAGCGGGCGTGCATGTCCTCGGGCAGGGCGGGCAGGGCGCTCAGGCGCAGGTTCACGCTGTCGCTCGCGGTGAGCATCGACAGCGCTCGGTCGTACCGACCGAGAGTCGCATGCTCGGATCGGTAGCGGACGCCGAGCGCGACGAGCAGACAGAGGGCGGCCAACGCCGCCCATTGCGGCGCGAGGCTCGCGCGGAGCTTCTGGAGCGCGGTACGGATGCGGGTCTTCGCGGTGCCGAGGGGAACACCGAGCTCGGCCGCGACCTCTTCGTGCGTGAGGTCGCCGGTGAAGTGCAACCGGATCGCGTCGCGCTGCGGTGCGGGCAGCTCGTCGACCGCCGAGCCCACGACCCTCCGCCGCTGCTCCGCCGCCGCTGCCTCGGGTGGCCCGGGATCCTGCGCCGGCAGGCTCGCGAGCAGCTCGCCATCCGCGTCGGCCTCGATCGCGGGCTGTCGGCTCCGGCGGCGGAGCTCGTTCAGCACGCGGAAGTGGGCGATCTGCAGGACCCACGCGCGCACCGAGCCGCGTTGCGGGTCGAACGTCGCGGCGTTCCGCCACACCGCGAGGAAGACGTCCTGCACGATGTCCTCGGCCGCGGCGCGATCGAGCGCCTGCAACGCCAGTCCGAAGACGAGACGGGCGAAGCGACGGTGGAGGACGGCGAGCGCCTCCTCGGAGCCTCCGGCGACCTCGAGCATCAGCTCCACGTCGGTCGCGTGCGCGGTCGATGGCATCGGCCGGTATCCGTTCATGCGAGCGTACTATGGCCGGACGGGCGGAACGACCACGGCCCGCACGCCGGCTCACCGGCTACTACACCGCGGGCGCCCCGTTGGATTGGCCGATCCAGCAGCCGGGGCCCGGGGTATCGCCTGTCGCGTGCTGCCGGTCAGTGCGCCTCGAGAAATTCGCGCGGGTTGACCGGCTTGCCTTCCACGAGGACCTCGTAATGGAGATGTGGCCCAGTGCTGCGACCGGTGTTGCCGACGAGTCCGACGACGTCGCCTTTTTCCACTCGCTGACCCACCGTGACGTCGACCTTCTTCAGGTGCGCGTAGCGCGACTCGATGCCGTTGCCGTGATCGAGCACGACGTTCCGCCCGTAGCCTCCGCCCGAGTGTGCCGCGATCACGATCCCCGGTGCGGGCGACCGCACCGGAGTGCCGGGCGGGCTGCCGATGTCGATCCCCTTGTGGTGCTGCCGCTTCCCGCTGAAGGGCGACCGGCGCATCCCGTACTCCGAATCGATCTGGCCGTGGATGGGCCAGCTGAGCGGCAGCGCACTGACGAGTCTCCCCATCCGACCCGTCGCGTGCTCCAGCTCTTTCAGGCGCGGCCCTTCCTCGGCGACGGTGCTCGCGAGCAGCTCGACCTCGCCCGCGGACTGCGGTTCGGCGGCTGCGGCGTCGTCGTCCGCGCGATCCGGTCGCAGACCGAGCGCTTTCCACATCTTCGTGTGGAGTGCCTTCCAGGCGGTGATCTCGCCCCGGACGGTGGCGACCCGTGCCTGCACGGCATCGGCCGCCCGCTGCTCGGCTTCGCGCTGCTGGAGGGCGGCCATTCGGCCGGAGTCGCGCACGAGACGGGCGTAGTCGTCCGAGAGACCGATCGTCGACGCTGCCGCCGTCGCGAACAGTCCGGCCGTGGCGTAGATGATCGACCGTGGCAGGCTCACGCGCAGCACGCGCGAGCCGTCACCGTGGACGAGGATCAGGCTGACGGGCGGCTTCATCCCTTGAAGGGAATCACCAGCGACAGCGACGGCTCCGCGGCCTTCTCCTTGGTCATCTGGCACTGGCCGTCGTGTACGGCGCCCGCCTCCATGACGATGACCGGCGCGTCGATGTCGCCCGTCACCCGCGCGCTGCTTTTGAGCTCGACGCGCTCGCTCGCGGTGACGTTTCCCGCCACGCGGCCGTGCACGATCAGGGTCGCCGTTCGCACGCTCCCCTCGACGACGCCGCGCTCTCCGACGATGAGCGTGTCCTTGGCAGTGACCTCACCACGCAGGGTCGCGTCCAGCATGACGGTGCCGGAGCACGTGTAGTTGCCCTCGATCTCCGAGCCTTCGTCCAGGAAGGCGCCGAGACGACCGGCGCTCGGCGCTTTGCGCTTGCGATTCCTCCACATGATGCCCGTGAGGAGCAAGGGCGATACCAATGTGGCGCCATGCCGGGCGCCACGCGCCGACCGCCCGTCCCAGCAGAGTGTCGAGGAAATGACAGGGCGCGACCGTCCACGGCGTGACGGTCGTGCGCGAGGAGGTGCAGCCCGGGACGCCGGCGTCCGCCCAGGGAAGCGCCTGGGCGTCGTCGGCCGACCACCGGTCAGCGTGTACGAACCCACGCCACCCAGGCCTCCTCCAGGTCCGGGGTGCCCTTCGGAAACGCGCTCCGCTTTCGCACGATCGCGTCCATCGTGGCGCCGTGTCGCAGCGCCTGGCACATCTCGCGGATGAACGTCTGGCCCTCCTTCTCGAGCAGGAACTCGAAGAGGGTGACCGACTCGGCGTAGTACGTCATGTTCCGGATGCCGGTCCGCGAGATGTCCTCGGCGTGGGAGCTGGCGAATGCCGATATCTGGCGATTGAGCTCCTCGACGCCGATCTCGCCCCGCGCGAGCTTCTCGTGCAGCTGAACGGTCAGCTCGACCAGCGGACTCTCCTTCACCGGGTTCCGCATCGTGAAGAGGGTCGCGAGCGGGATGCGGTCGTCGAGATGGTCGCGCATCCATTCGGCGCGATGGCGGCGCGACGCCTCCTTCTCGTGGTGACATGCAACCGCTTCGTGCAGCCAGGCGTTCGACTGATGGAGCCCGCCCTCGTGCATGTACTCGAGGAAATAGATGTGCGCGATCTCGTGCGACAGGTCGCTGAACCGTTGCCCGTCGAGCGGTTCGCCCTCGGCCATCGACCACGCGATCCGATGCGAGGGGCCGCCGGCCGGCGCCTCCGTCCCGGCGTCGGCCGACGATCCACCGCCGGACGCGACGGTGATCACGACCTCGACCGAAGGCGGGTCGACGGCGAAGACGTCGTGAAACGTTCGCCAGGTGGTCTCGAGGTCGGCGGCGATCGCCTGAGGCGTGGGCTTCGTGGCGGTCGAAACGACGCGGAAGTGGCTCGCGTGCATGTCGGCGCTGATGCCCGGGTGGGCGACGAGAAGCAAGAGCGCGACGCCCAGGCCTCGCGCGATCATGATGTCCGCTCGAAGTCGATGAATCCGCGCTCGACGTTCACGCTGACGAGGCGCACGCCGACGCGATCCCCGACGTCGAGTCCCGCCGCGCCTTTGACGACCTTGCCCTCGACGGGCGGGCGCAGCGCGCGGACCCAGGTCCCTTTGTCGGAGACGCCGGTCACGATGCCGTCGAAGCGCTCGCCGATGCGCGAGGAGAGGAGCAGGGCCGCGCACGACTTCCGCACCTGCCGCTCCACCTTCTTCGCGGCGTCCTCCTGCTCCGTACAATGCGTCGCCAGCCCCGCGAGCTCGTCGTCGGCGTACGGCACGGGAGCGCTGCCGAGTGCCGCCTTGAGCAGCCGTTGCGTGACGAGATCCGGGAAGCGGCGGTTCGGCGCCGTCGAGTGGACGTAGTCGCTGACGGCGAGGCCGAAGTGTCCCGCCCCCGGATCGCCGGGGCGCTGCACGACGTACTCGCCCCGTCCGAGCAGCTTGACGATGCTGAGCGAGAGGTCGGGGAACCGGAGGGCGTCGGCCGCGCGTCGCCGGACGAGGAACGCCGACAGCGCCTCGGCATCGGGCGAGGGCGGCAGCGTGTCGCCGAATCCGGCGGCCACCTCGCGGATCTTCTCCCAGCGCTCCGGGGAGCGCACCACGCGGCGAAACGTCGGGAAGCCCTTGTCCTGCAGGTAGCGCGCGGTGACGCCGTTGGCCGCGATCATGAAGTCCTCGATCAGCTGCGTTGCCCGGTTCCGCTCCTCCTGCTGGAGGTCGACGACGTCGCCGTCGGCCACGACCGCGCGCGGCTCGAGCACCTCGAGGTCGAGCGCGCCGTGCTCGTGCCGGCGGGACGCGAGCGTCTGCGCGACGCGATCCTGCAGCCGGATCTGCGCATCGACGCCGGGCGCGGCGGCCATCGCCGCGGGCATGGGTCCCTGGCCGTCGAGCCAGGCCCCGACGCCGCGGTAGGCGAGCTTCGCCTGGTTCCGGACGCGGGCGCGGTAGATGTCGGACGACGCGATCGACCCGTCGTTGCTCACGACGAAGTCGATCACCACGGCGAGCCGCTCCTGGTGGTCCGCGAGCGACGTGAGGTCGGTCGAGAGCTTCTCGGGGAGCATCGGGAAGATGCGCGTCGCGGTGTAGACGGACGTCGTGTTTCGGCCGGCGTGGGCGTCGATCGGGGTGTTGCGGCCGACGAGCGCGTCCACTTCCGCAATGGCGACGAGCACGTGTACCCCGCGACCGGGAAGCTCCTCCGCGACGGTGAGCTGATCGAGGTCGCGCGAGTCGTCGTTGTCGATCGACGCCCATGCGAGTCCTCGGAGGTCGCGCGCCGACGCGTCGGTCGCGGGGCCGCCGAGCGCGTCCGCCTGACGGAGCGCGGCCGCCGGGAAGTCCGGCTCGAGGCCGCGGTCGATCATTGCCTGGCGGGCGATCCGGCCGAGGTCGACGCGGCGTGCGGTCATGACCGTGCTCGCTCGCGATCGCTACGCTCGACCGCGGTCCGGGTCTGGACGGCGTACGCGTCGATCACGAGTCGCGCCGCCTGCGCGGGGTCGTCGGTCAGGACGATGAGATCGAGGTCCGCAGGACATATCTTTCCCTCGCGGAGGACGCGGGCCTGGAGCCAGCGCACGAGGCCGCTCCAGTAGCGCTGTCCGAAGAGGATCACGGGGAAGTGGTAGAGCTTGCCCGTCTGGATCAGCACCAGCGCCTCGAAGAGCTCGTCGAGCGTGCCGAATCCACCCGGGAAGATGAGGAAGGCGGCCGAATACTTCACGAACATCGTCTTCCGCACGAAGAAGTAGCGGAAGTCGATCAGCGTATCGAGATACGGATTCGGCCGCTGCTCGAACGGCAGCTCGATGTTGCAGCCGATGGAGAGCCCGCCGCCCTCCGTCGCGCCCTTGTTCGCCGCCTCCATGATGCCGGGGCCGCCGCCGGTGATGATGGCGAAACCCGCCCGGGCGAGGAGTCGCGCGACCTCCTCCGCGGCGCGGTACTGCGGGTCGCCGGGTGCCACGCGTGCCGAGCCGAAGATGGTCACCGCCTTCTCGACCGACGCGAGCCGATCGAACCCTTCGACGAACTCGCCCGTGATGCGCAGGACGCGCCACGGGTCGGTGTGCGTGAACTCCGTCCGCGGTGCGGGGCGGAGCAGGCGCTCGTCCTCGGTGACGGGGACGACGTCGCGGATAGCGTCGTCGAGCCGGGCCGTCGCGTGGAAGCGGGGGTCCGGTCCGTGGGGTGGAGGCTCGCGGCCGGCGGCGGCGTGGCCGATCTCGTGGCGCTCGCGGGCGGCGGCGACGGCCTTCGCGCCCGCATGGAGCGATTCGGCGGGCCGGTTGCCGGCCGCGGTGTGCGGCGCGTCGTGCGCGGGCGTCGCTCGAGTTCGTCGCGACCGTGCGGCGGAACGCTTCACTTTCGCGGGCATGCGACAGCCTATACGGCAGTAGCTGCGCAGACGCTACAGCATCTGCGCTGGCCATCCCGCGAACTTCCTGAGTGGGTTTCTTGTTGACTCGGCGCCGCTCTCCGTGCCAGAGCGCGAGCCGAGGAAGCAACGATGCAAAAGCGGCTCGTCTGGCTTGAGCGGCGCCTCCTCATATGCACCGTCGCGGTCATGCTGGCGCTGCAGGCGACGGCGCCGCCTGCGACCGGAGCAATGCGCCTGAGTCTATATCTCACCGCACGGAGCCCGGGCGCTCACACACAGGGGCAGGCAACGGTAATCGTCCGGCGCCTGAGGAGGGGCCTCGACGGAACGCTCCTGGTGGTCGTGCGGAACCTCGATGCGCACACGACCTACGAGATCGTCGTCCGCGGCGTCCGGATCGGGACGCTCACGACCAACGGAAGGGGTCGCGGAAGGGCACGCTTCCGGACGCACCCGCGCGGCCATGATCAGCTTCTCGGGGTCGACCCCCGCGGCAAGCGGATCGCCGTGCATACCCTGATCGGGTCCGACACGCTGAAGGGCGTCGTGCCGGAGCATGCCGGGCGCGCGGGCGCCGTCCGCTGCTGCGTGCCCGAAGAAAAGGACGAGGCGCCCGAGTGCGAGCGCGTGACGGCCGAGAAGTGTCAGGCCAAAGAGGGCATGAACCTGGGGGCGGGCTCCTGCATGCCGAGCCCGTGCCCACCCCCCCCACCGCCGCCCCAGAAGACGCGCTGCTGCGTCCCGGAACACGACAACGATGACGAGGAGGAGAGCGAGGTCGAGTGCAAGCAGCGGACGCCCGCCTGGTGCGCCCAGAAGGGCGGCGTCGACATCGGGCCGGGACGGTGCGACGACCGGGCCTGCCCGCCGACGCCCCCGCCGAACCGGATTCAATGCTGCGTGCCCGAGGACGACGAGAACGAGTGTAAGCTCCTGACTCCCGAGAAGTGCCACGCCAGTGACGGCACGAGCCTCGGCACCGGCACCTGCGACCCCGATCCCTGCCCGCCGCCGAAGATCCGCTGCTGCATCCCGGAGGACGAAGAGGACGAGAACGAGATCGAGTGCAAGCAGCGCACGCCGGAGAAATGTGACCAGCAAGGCGGGGCGAACATCGGGCCGGGATCGTGCGAGGACAACCCGTGCGCCGCGGTGTCGACCACCACCACGACCACGTCGACCACCACTACCACCACTCGCACGACGACAACGAGCACCTCTACTTCGACCACCACCACGACGCCGGCGACGACCACCACGACCACCACCACCTCGACGACGACGTCGACCATCACCACCTCCACCTCGACAACGACCACGACGTCGACCGTCATCACGACCACCACCACCACCTCGACGACGACCACGACCATCGACTGCAGGACGCTCTGCGGCAACGGTCAAATCGATCCCGAGTGCAACGAGGCGTGTGACGGCAGCAGCGTTGGCGGCGCCTTCTGCCCCGGCGCGCTCGCAGACGGCACGGCGACCCTCGACACGGCCCAGGAGACCCCCACGCCCTTCCTCTACACGGCCTCGCTCGACGCGGCCCAGGAGGTGCCCACCCCGACGGTCGGCACTCCCCCGCCCACCGGCACGGCCAGCTTCGCGCTGAACGCCGACCACACGCTCCGCTACTCGGTGAGCGTGCAGAACCTGAGCGGCCGGCCGATCGCCGCGCACATCCACCAGGCTCCTGCCGGAACGCCCGGCCCCGTCATCGTGCCGCTCGACGCGAGCGCCGTCACGGGCACCAGCGGCACCTTCAGCGGGACCAGCACCGTGGCGCTGACCGACGCCCAGGTGACCGCCCTGCAGGCGGGCGGGCTCTACGTGAACGTCCACACCACCGCCAACAGTGCCGGGGAGATCCGGGGACAGATCGCCGCGCTCACGCCAGCGACGGGGAGCGCGCAGTTCCGGGTGAACGCGGACAAGACGCTCACGTACACGGTGCGCGTGCAGGACCTGAGCGGGCCGCCGCGCGCCGCGCACGTGCACCAGGGGGATGCGGGGGTCCCGGGTCCCGTGGTCATCCCGCTCGACCCGAGCGCCGTCACGGGGACGAGCGGGACCTTCAGCGGGACGAGCGCCCCGCTCAGCGACGCCCTGGTGAGCGCTTTCAAGGCGGGCGGGCTCTACGTGAACGTCCACACGGCGCTCAACGGCTCCGGCGAGATCCGCGGGCAGATCGCGGTCGTCAACCCCGTCACCTGCAACCCCGACTGCACCCTCAACTTCGAGGGCTGCACCACGACGTCGACCACGACGACAACGACCACCACTACTTCGACCACCACCACAACGCCGGCGATGACTAGCACGATCACATCGACCACGACGACCTCGACGTCGATCACCACCACGACTAGCACGACCACAACGAGCATCACGACCACCACCAGCCTGCCGCAGGCGGTGAGCTTCACCCAGAACGTCGCGCCGATCCTCGCCGCCAACTGCACCTTCCTCGGCTGCCACGCGCCCCCGTTCCTCGCGCAGGGGATGGACCTGAGCAGCGCCGCCTCGGCCTATGCCGTCCTGACGACCAGACTCGGCACGGAGGTGCCGTGCATCGGCACCCCGCTCGTCGTCCCTGGATCGCCGGACGCGAGCGTGCTGGTGATGAAGCTGACCAGCACCACGTGCGGGTTCAGCCAGATGCCGCTCGGCGGGCAGCCGTTGTCGGCGACCGACATCACGACGATCCGCGACTGGATCGCGGAAGGCGCGCCCAACAACTGAGGGCCGTCCCGCTCAGAGCGTCCCCACCTACACGCGGTACAGCGATCGTCGGTGATCGCGCGGCCTGGCGTGCGATCTCCTCCTCCACGTTGCGCAGCCGGTCCTTGCCGAAGAACATCTCGCTGCCGACGAAGAACGTCGGGACGCCGAAGGCGCGGCGCTCGACGCCCGCTGGGTGCTGGCGGCGAGCGCGTCCTTCACGCGCTGATCCTGCGCGCGGACGAGCAGGTGTTCTGCGTCGAGCCCGGATTCGGTCAACGCGACGCGGATGACTTCCGGGTCGTCCATCTTCTTTGGCCGCTCCCACATGTGCTGGAATACGGCCTCGACGTACGCCGCGAGCGCGCCCTCGGCCTCGGCGGCCACCGCCCCGCGCATGAGCTGGAGCGTATTGACCCGAAGGCCTTCGCCTCCCGCTACTGGTACCGTTGCCTCCGGGCGCTCGGCATCCGGGTGCGCGGAATCTACACGACGAAGGACAC
>WNGI01004632.1_pt1 | contig 12306 bp, 7 predicted proteins | sample 5400621 | NCBI WGS metagenome assembly WNGI01 (sample SAMN13153374, study PRJNA577476) | soil metagenome | isolation source: 20 cm soil or saprolite under Garry oak tree replicate 1 | place: USA:California | collected 2016-06-15 | reverse complement strand
GGCGGCGGAGGCTCGACCACGTTTCCCTCGAGCACGAGGTCCGCATCCTCGAGACCCTGAACATCCAGCGAATTGTCGTTGGACACTTGAGGCACCACCGGCTCCGCAGTCGGCTCGAGCTCCGGCAGGGTCTCCAGATCCATATCCCGCGACCCTGCGTCCTCGCGGATCGACGGAGTTTTCGGAGCCGTGGACTGTGTCTCGCCGAAGTCGGCCACAGTCGTCTCGAACCCCTCGAGCATGCCACCACCGGCACCGGCACCCGGGGCTTCGTCCCCGAGACTGGTGGTCTCGATCTGGAGCGATTCATCCGGCTCCGGCTGGATATTCTCGACCAGGCTCTCGGCAATGGGTGGGACTGCCTCCTCAACCGGAGGCTGGGGGGGGGGCGGCGGCGCGGGCGGTGCCGGAGCGGCCTGAGGCGGCTGGGGAGCGCCTCGGGCACCCTTCGGCGTCCGTGGCTCGTCCAAGTCGAGGAACACGAGACTCGACGTCTTCCGCGTTCCCGACTTCGAGGTGTCCTCACCGGACGGTGGCTTCGGAGGCGCGGGTGGGCTGGCCTTGGCCGCCGCCGTCGAGAGCCGCTTGCCGGGATCGCCGCCGTACATCTTCAGCTGCTCGGCGAGCATCTCCCGCAAGCTCGCGCTCTCGGGCGAGATGTCGGTGAACTCCTTCAATGCGGCGAAGGCATGGTCGATCTTGCCGACCCTCTGCATCCGTTCGGCGTACTCGACGAAGTTCTGCTTCGCCTCCGCGATGAACCCCTTGGCGCCGTAGAGCTTGGCCAACTTCAGGTACGTCGCCTGCCGCGCCGGCGCATTGCGCAGCACCTTGTTACACATCGCGATCGCGTTGTTGTGGAAGCCGAGCTCTGCGTACTTGTCCACCGCCTGATCGTAATAGTCCGCCGCCAGGGCCGGTTCCTTCAGCTTGATGTAGAGGTCGCCAATGCGGTTATAGATGGAGAGGTCGGGATTGGCCTCACCATCCGATTCCTGCATGCTCAGCGCTTCGAGCCAGATCTCGACCGCCCTCTTTGGATCCTTGGCTTCGAGACCCTTCGCTTTTGCTATGAGCTGCTCGAGTTTCGACATTGGAACGACTAAGATAGAAGGGGCACTAGGGGTGGACAAGCCGAACCTGCTGTCCACACGGCGCTTACGACGTTAGCCCCCAGCCAATACGCAACTTCCCGCCAGTCCTCCACACCGGCCACGACCAGGTCGGCGATGCAGCCGGCGGCGATCTGACCCCGGTCAGCGGCGAGTCCCAGCGCGGCAGCAGCATTGATCGTCACCGCCGTCACAACTTCCGCGTGACGCATGCCGAGTTGCGAGACCCCCAGTGCCATGACGAGTGGCAGGCTTACCGTCGGAGAGGTTCCAGGATTGTAATCCGTAGCGAGCGCGACCGCCGCGCCGGCCTCGATGAGCCGGCGTGCCGGCGCCTGCGCCCGCTTGCCGAGAAAGACCATCGTGGCCGGCAACAAGACCGCCACCGTGGCACTGGCCGCGAGCGCGCGCACGCCCGCGTCGGAGATGCTCGCGAGATGATCGGCGGAGAGTGCGCCCAGCTCGGCCGCCAGTTCGGCGCCTCCCGACCCTTCGAGCTCGTCAGCATGGAGCTTTCCCGCCAGCCCGTGGCGCTGCGCCGCCGTGAGGATAGCGCGACTCTCGGCGGGCGTGAAGACTCCCGGCTCGCAGAAGACGTCGCAACACAGTGCGAGGCCCTCGCGGGCCACTGCCGGAATCATCTCCTCGCAGACGAGCTGTACATACGCCGCGCGGTTGCCGCGATACTCAGGGGGAATCTCGTGCGCACCGAGGAAAGTCGGGATCAACGTAACGGGCAGCGCGCCTCCGAGGCGCTTGATGACGCGCAGCTGCTTCAACTCGGCTTCGAGCTCCAGCCCGTAACCCGATTTTACTTCGATGGTCGTCGATCCATGCGCCAGCAGGGCGGCAATGCGCGCGCGCGTGAGCGCCTCGAGATCCGCTTCCGAGCGGCTGCGCACGTCACGCACTGATTGCAGGATCCCACCACCGGCCGCGGCAATCGCCTTGTAGTCGACGCCGAGCGCACGGCGCTCGTGATCGTCGAGGCGCGGGGCGCCAAAGACGGCATGCGTATGCGGATCGATGAATCCGGGAAACAGCACACCGGCGATTTCGACGGTACGGTCGGACGGTGGCGCTCCCTTGCGGAGGCCCACCCAGGCGATGCGGTTACCGTCGAGCAGCACCGCGGCGTCACGCAGCACTTCGACCTCGGCCATCTCGCGCCCCCGGCGCGCGCGCGCAGGCCCACGACAGGTGACGACCTGGCGCGCCCCGACGAGCAACGTCTTCAGTCGAGATCCTCGCGCATCGGCAGATGAATGTGATGACGCCGCGCCGTGTCGAGCGCCTCCGGGTACCCGGCATCCGCATGGCGCGCCACTCCGATGCCGGGGTCGTTCGTGAGCACGCGCTCGAGTCGCTGGGCGGCGGCCGGCGTACCATCCGCGACGATCACCTGCCCCGCATGCAGTGAGTTGCCGATACCGACGCCGCCCCCGTTGTGGAACGACACCCACGACGCGCCCGACGCCGTGTTGAGCAACGCGTTGAGAATGGCCCAGTCCGCAATGGGATCCGATCCGTCCCGCATGGCCTCCGTCTCACGAAACGGGGAAGCCACGGAACCGGTGTCGAGGTGATCCCTGCCGATCACGATGGGCGCGGTCAGCTCACCGCTGCGGACCAGATCGTTGAGCGCCAATCCGAAGCGCGCACGCTCCCCCTGCCCCAGCCAGCAGATCCGCGCCGGCAGGCCCTGAAATGCCACGCGCTCGCGAGCGAGCGTGATCCAGCGCCGCAGATGCTCGTCGTCGGGGAACAGCTCCAGCACCAGCGCATCGGTGCGGTACAGGTCCGCAACGTCGCCCGACAGCGCGACCCAGCGAAACGGCCCCTTCCCTTCGCAGAACAGCGGCCGGATGTACTCAGGCACGAAGCCCGGGATGTCGAATGCTTCGGCAACGCCGGCGTCGCGCGCTTCCGTGCGAATGTTGTTCCCGTAATCGAACGCGACCGCGCCCTGCTGCCGCAGCGCGAGCATGGCCCGGACGTGAGTGGCGATACTCGCGCGCGCGGCCGCCAAATAATCATCGGGCTCTTTGCGCCGCAGCAGAGCCGCTTCGTCTGGACTGAAACCCGCCGGGATATAGCCGTTGAGCGGATCGTGCGCCGAGGTCTGATCGGTCACGATATCCGGCGTGAATCCGCGACGCACCAAAGCCGGCAAGACTTCCGCGCAGTTACCCACGAGCCCGATCGAGCGCGGCTCGCCGTGCCGCTTCGCCTCGTCGCACCAGCGCAGCGCTTCGTCGACGGAGCTGGTGGTGCGATCGAGATACCGCGTCTCGATCCGGCGTTGCACGCGCGCGGGATCGACCTCGACCGCCAGGCAGATTCCCTCATTCATGGTCGCCGCGAGTGGCTGGGCGCCGCCCATGCCGCCCAGACCACCGGTGAGCACCACGCGTCCGCGCAACGAGCCCTGGAAGCTCCGCTTCGCGACCGCAGCGAACGTTTCGTACGTACCCTGCAGAATGCCTTGTGTCCCGATGTAGATCCACGACCCCGCCGTCATCTGCCCGTACATGATCAAGCCACGTCGCTCGAGATCGCGGAATACGTCCCACGTCGAATAGCGACCGACGAGATTTGCGTTCGCGATGAGGACGCGAGGCGCGTCGCCGTGCGTCCTGAATACGCCGACCGGCTTGCCCGACTGGACAAGCAGCGTCTCGTCGTCCTGGAGCGCCAGCAACGTTCGGCAGATCGCGTCGAACGACGGCCAGTCGCGCGCCGCCTTTCCGGTCCCGCCGTACACGACGAGGTCCTGCGGCCGCTCGGCGACTTCCGGATCGAGGTTGTTCATCAGCATCCGCAGCGCGGCTTCCTGCACCCATCCCCTGCAGGATTTCTTCGTCCCGCGCGGCGCGCGGACCGGCCGCGGTCCCGTCATGGCGAGAACCGTCCCGCGCGGATCCCCGCGGCGACCCTCTCGATGTCCGCAGTCAGCGGCCGGTCCGCCGTCAGCGACGCCGAATCGTGCCGGACGGCGGCGTACACGCGAGCCACCCCTGTGGCGGGCCGCAGCGGCTTCAGATAATCGAGCCCCTGTGCCCCGGCGAGCAACTCGATCGCGACAATGCGCTCGGCGTTGGCGAGAATGCGATTCGCCTTCCACGCGGCGCTCATCCCCATCGGCACGACGTCTTCCTGGTTGCCCTCGGTGGGTACCGACTGGACGCTCGCCGGCGTCGCCAGCACGCGGCAATCGGCGACGAGTGCGGCCGCCGCGATCTGTACCGTCATGAACCCCGATTCGAGCCCTGGGTCGCGCGCCAGAAAGGCGGGCAGTCCGGACGACAGATCAGGATTCACCACGCGCTCGATGCGGCGCTCCGCCAATCCGGCGAGCGTCGTGATGGCAATTCCCATCACATCGAGCGCGAGCGCGATCGGTTGGCCATGGAAGTTGCCGCCCGAGAGCACATCGTCACCGAAGACGAGCGGATTGTCGGTCGCTGCATTCAGCTCAGTCGTCACGAGGCGCTCGGCAAACGCGAGCGCTTCTCCGACCGCGCCGAGGATCTGTGGACTGCAACGCAGCGAGTATGCGTCCTGTACTCTGGGGTCGTTCTGGCGATGCGATTCTCGAATCTCGCTGTCGGCCAGCAGCTGGCGCAGTAATTCGGCGGAGCGCTGCTGCCACTGATGCGGCCGGGCATCGTGGATGCGCGCATCGAACGGATCAGGCGATCCGCGCACGGCCTCGAGGCTCATGGCCGCCGCCCCGTGCGCCGCGCGCCACAATGTCCAGGCGTCGTGCACCAGCAGAGCCGCGATCCCCGTTTGCGCCTGCGTGCCGTTCACGAACGCGAGGCCCTCCTTGGCCTCCAGGATGATCGGACGTGGCACCTTCACGTCGCCTTCCCCGATCATCGCCAGCGCCAGGTGCGAGAGCGGCGCGAGGTCACCCGACGCGCCGACGCTGCCTTGCGAAGGGACCGAGGGATGAATCTGCCGGTTGAGCATATCGACAAGCAGCTCGGGGAGCACCGGACGCACGCCGCTGGTCCCGCGAACGAGGACGTTCGCGCGCAGCAGCATCATGGCGCGCACGGCGTCCTGCGGGAGCGGCTCCCCGACACCGGAAGCGTGGCTGCGAATGAGATTGAGCTGCAGCTGCCGGGCCTGCTCGGGGGGGATCCGCACGTGCGCGAGTTTGCCGAATCCCGTGTTGACGCCGTACATCGTTTCACCTCGCTCGACCGCCGCTTCGACTGCCTGGCGCGATTGCTTCACGGCCTCGAGCGCCTTGGCATCGAGCGCCACCGGCGCATTGCGCCGGGCGACGGCCACGACATCAGCGATGGAGAGCGAGCGGCCATCCAGCGTCACGGCGGACTGGGACATTGGCTCAAAAGCTAAAGCGCCGGAGTGGTGGTTGACCACTCCGGCGCCAAACTGATCCCAGATTCCCTAGTGTGAGCCTGAAACCCCGGTGCCAGTGGCCATTGCGGTCGACTGCCCGGCGCGGATCTGCAGCTCAGGGTTGCCCTGATCAGTCTGGAAGCTCCAATCCAAGATCAGATAGTCTCGGCCGACATGCGTTACCCGCAGCGCGCCGTAGCGCAGCGTCGACCCTTCCACAATCTGGAAGACGTAGCCATAACCCGGCACCGCCTGGATCATGTTCCGAGAGTACCCGGACGCCGGCGCGAAGTCGATCGACGTCAGGTCCGCGAGCGGTGTGGTGCTATAGAGCCGCATCTGCGTACCGCTGAATTCCGGAACCAGCCAGAGCGAAGAGTCGGTCGAATCGCGGTACACCCAGAAATCGATGTCTGTGCGGTTGCCGTCCTGCACCAGGCCGAGCTCCGAGCTCTGTGCACGCCCGTCGCTGTTCACGTCCTCCCAGAAGCGGAAGCCGGACTGCACCTGATTCGCGCCGTAGGCATACACGAGCGTGTTGCGCGCATCGGGCCGTGGTGTGTCCTGACGTAGCGGCGACCAGAGGCTCTCGTAGCCTTCCCGGCTCACGGCCGACACGCCGAAGCAGCGCGGCACGCCGTTCGACATGGCGCTCGCGAGGAACTCGGGAGCGACGGTTGTGCCCTCGAGCAGCCAGTCGGTACCGCACAGGCCCCGATCGAGGTCGTAGGACGTGCTGTAAATGCGATACCACTTGAAGCGCGTGGGCGCGGCCGCGTACGAGGTGTCGTTCCACTCGAGATGGATGGCGCCATTCAGCGAAATCGAACTGAGCCACGGGGGAGAGACCAGCTGCAGCCGCTCATCGACGGTGATCGCGTTGCTGCTCCCGCTCTCGTTGCCATCCACGTCCACGGCAGTGACGAGATACTGCAGGTGCGGCACGCCGTTGTCGTGGAAGGTGTTCGAGGTCGTTTCCCCCCGCAGCCCGTAGGAATCACTGGTCGAGGCGCGAGAGTAGACGCGATAGCTGGCGAGACCGGGATCGGTGACATCGTCCCAGAAGAGCAGGATGCCGAGTGGGCGGTTCGGATCGCCGCTCGGTTCGAGCTCGTAATCCAGGTTGGCCGGAGCCGAGATGTTGCCACCGCCACCAGGCGCAACGGTGTCGTAGTGGCAAGCACCGACGGTCAGCACCACGAGCAAGCAGAGCACGACGCGCATATCAGAGCCTTTGTACGGGGATTCGCCCGGGGTGTAAGCACGGGCCATGCCTGAAGCGAAGTCTCGGTTTTGTCGCGAGTTACGTTGAGGGGACGAAACGGTCTGTCACCGCCAGAGGACAGCGCCGCTACCGCACGTAGCTGCGCTGGTCGTAATCGAACCGGATATCCGGCTGGTCGTTCAACGCGATGTTGAACGTGAAAGAGAAGTTTCCCGCTCCAGTCTTTTGGAAGACAAAGCTCGCGCGCCAGCGGCGCAAGTCACGCTGGAAGCTGACGTAGTGGTAGGCAAACTGGCCTGTCGCGAAGTCGTATTGCGTCCCCCAGTTGGCCGTCCAGTTGCGAGTGGGATTGAATGACAGCGTCAGATTCGTGGTCCGGCGGCCGGGGACGTTCCTGAGCGCCGGCAGCGTGTCAAAGCGGCTGCGCGTGCTCGAGAACCCCACGCTGAGCGAGAACCCGCGCCCACCGCCGCCCAATGGACCTCCTCCCCCATGCGCCAGATCGTTCCGCGTTCCCCCCTGATACTGGCGATACTCGGGTGAACCCGCGCCCGGTAGCTGGTTTTGTGTTGTCGTGTCGGGAGCGGGAGGTGGTGGCGCGGGACGCGCGCGCAGACCGAACAGCTGTGCCACGCCCTGCAACGTCGCAGGCGTGACCTGGAACGATGCCGTCAGGCTTTGTAGGAACGGGTCGAACTTCGCGCTATCGGTTCCCACCTGCCCTTTGAAGAGATCGTGCGTCATCCCCAGCGAAAACCCGGGGAGTAGATCCGATAGGAACGTGTTGGTCAGCGAGGAGGTCTGCCAGCCGGTCCGGTGCGGCTGCTTGGCTTGCTCGAAGTTGTAGGCGACGCCACTCGTGTTGATGCTCAAGATGCGGAGTTTTCGCGGCTGCGCACTGGACGACGTATCCCCCGGAGGCGGCTTCATCTTTGCTTCGAAGTTCTGCGAGAGTCCGATGTTGATGGTTTGTTGCGGGTCGGTCCGCGAGTTGAGCGTGAGACCGAACGGATCGATCGCCCGGGCGTACGCGTCGGGCACCGTCACGCCCGGCGCGTACTGCCAACTGATGAGCGGTGAGAAGGAATGCCGGATCCGCGCGAAGGGTCCGAAACCCGGGAGGAATCCGAAGAAGGTAGGAGACGCACTGGCCGAAAACGCGAGCCGCTTGCCCTGCTGCACCCAGTTGCCTCCGGTGAATTGATTGCGGATCATGAATGGACCCGCCCCGGTCGTGTTCACGATCGCGACCCCCGGCTGAATCTTCCACGTGCCACTGAAGAGCGGCGGCAGATTGATCCCGGTCTGCCACTCGACCTTGGTGGAAAACGTCTCCGCGAACAACACGTTGTGCACGGCACCGGTCGTATCGGTGAAACGGAATTCCGTGCGGCCGTGGTTCACGTCGTCTTCGTAGCTGAGGTTGTTTGCCCAGTTCCACCGTCCAATGCGAATCGGCGTGTCGAACCGCATCGTGGTTGTGCGCGAGCTGGAGAACAGGGCCAAGGTCTTCAGGGTGGTGTCGGTCGGGCCTCCCGGCACGATCAGGCTGCCGGCCGCTGCGTGAAACACCTGTGAGTTCGCGTAGCTGAACGTCGGCGTCCAGATGATCGCCGGTGTGATCGTGATGGAGGTGGGCGTCAGGTTGATGCTGGGGAACGTCTGGTTCGTCGTGTTTTGCGACAGCTCCTGGCTTCGCGTGCCACCGATGTTCAGTGTGCCCCAGGAAAACCGTTTGTTGAAACTGCCGCTCGAGCTGATGCGGGAGTTGACTTCAAACGGGTTGAGCGAGTTTCGCTGGATCACGCGGCTGTTGGTCGAGTAATCGAGGTTCGCATTGAAGTCGGTGCGGGAATCGAAGCGCTGCGAGTGATTCCAGCCGATCCGCGTATTGGTGGACCCGCCCCCTTCTCCCAGCTCGGTGGTGTGCGTGTAGGTCAGGCTCCCCTGCATGAAGCGGTCGAGCCAGCGATACCCTCCCTGCGCGTGAAACGACGTGCTCCTGCCGCTGAACCAGTCGCCCGAGATGAGCAAATCCAGATAGTCGTTGATCGCGAAGTAGTAACCCAGATCGGAAAGGTGACGCGAGTAGTGGCGCGTGGGGCGGACGAGATCGTTGATACCGAACCGCGGCAACAAAATGCCGCTGCGCCGCCCGCCGCGGATGTCCTGAAAGATGAACGGCAGCCACATCACGGGGACATCGCGCACGTACAGGACCGCGGGTCGCGCAACCATCGTCCGTTTGTTGATCCACTTTGCCTCGCCCGACTGGAAATGATAGTCCGGCACGGGTTGCGGATCCGACGTGACCTTCGCGGAGCGCGCGTAGACGCGCCTCGACCCCGAGTCCACGGCCAGGTTGCCGCGCATGTACCAGGTCACGCCGCCCTGCTGAAAGTCGGTGAGCGCGTCTTTCACCGTCCCGCGCCGCACGCAGGTATCGTAGCGCAACCTTTCCCCGATGAGCACCGTGCCGTGATCGAACAGGTGCGGATCACCAGTCGCGTTCAGCTGGCAGCTGGCCTGGTGATAGCGGATCGAATCCGCCTCCAGCTGCGTGCCGTCGCGGTCGACGAAGCCCTCGCGCCGCAGGAAGATGGTTTGACTGTCGCCCTGCACGACCAGCGTCTCGGCGACGTATCGCGTGACGCTAAAGCCCTCGATCTTGAGCAGCGAATCAATGACGGAATCGGAAGGGGGAAAGCTGCGAGAGGGTCCGGTCGGCAATCCGAGGCGGCGGGCAGTCGCGGTGTCCATGCTGCCGCCGCCCCGCAACGTGTCTTGCGGAGCCCCCCCCCCTCCGGTGGGCGGCCGCGCGCGCGTCGTATCACCCCGCACGGCTGGCGGATGGGGCGGCGGTGGCGGAGGCGGTGGATTCTGCGCAGCCAGCGAGCCGCTCATCAACACGAACAGTACCACAACCGCGGCCGCCATCCGTCGGGCGCGGCGGCGACTCGCCACCCAGGCACACCAGATGCTGATCTCGTACAGCAGAAGCAGTGGCCCGAGCATGAGCATCATCGAGACGGCGTCGGGCGGCGTGAGGATCGCGGCGAGAAACGCCGCGATTACGATGGCATAGCGCCGTTGGCGGGTGAGGAACTGCGGGGTGACAACGCCGAGCGCCGCGAGGATCGTCACGACCAGCGGCAGCTCGGCGATGAGGCCACATCCAATGACGAAGGGCACCGCCATACCGAAGTAGCGGTCGATCGTGATCATGGCCGAGAGGTCGCTGCGTTGGAAGCTCATGAACACCCGGAGCGCCGCCGGCAGGAGCCACCGATAACAGGCGAGCCCCCCGCCCAGGAACAAGATCACGCCGACCGCGAGCGAGGGCACGATCAGGCGTTTTTCGCGCTCGTACAGCGCCGGAGCAAGAAAAGCCCAGATCTGATAGATCACGACCGGCGATGCCAGGAGGCAGCCGAGTGCAAACGCCACCTTCACGGTCAGCATGAACGGCTCGGCGGGACTCGTGAAGACGAGTCGCCCGCCCGGGAGGTACGGCGCAATTGGCCGTTTCAGGAGCTCGATGATATCGACGTGGCCCAGCAGCAACCACCCGACGACACTGCCGATCAGAATCGCGAGCAGGCTCCAGAGAATGCGCCAACGGAGCTCCTCGAGATGGTCGAGAAACGGCATCTCACCGCGGGCAGTCATTTTCGGGAACGGCTCAGGGGGCCGGGGGGGGCCGGGGGGGGGACCGGCTACGGCCGGAGGCGTTGCTGATTTTGGCGCGCGAGATCGGCCTCAGGCGACCGCGGGTAGGCGGAAATCACCCGAGCGTAGTAGTTCCGCGCCGAGGTCTTGTCGCCTCGCTGCTCGGCGAAGCGGCCCAGCTTGTACAGCGCGGATGCGGCGCGCGGAGAATTGGGGTAGCCCTTCACAAGTTGTTCGTACACCGCAGCGGCGGAATCGGGAGCTGATTGTTCGAAGCTCTCCCCCACATAGTAGAAGGCGTCGGGGGCGCGTTCGTGCGTGGGGAACACTCGCAGGAACTCGCGGAAGCCCTGCCGCGCCGTGGCGGTGCTGCCACGGCGGTATTGTTGCAGCGAGGCGTCGTACATCTGATCGGGCCCCGGCCCCGCCGGATTGCCGGAGGGACCTACTGGCACCGCGTTGGGATCCGGCTGCTGCGACCGCGTTTCGAGACGGGACCGCAATTCCGTCAGGCGCTGCTGGCTTTGGCCGGTCAACTCCTGTATCGCGACCAGCTGTTGCTCGACCGAGATGAGCTCGGTGCGCAGGTCGCCCCGCATCTGCACCAAGTAGGCCTGCTGCGTGGCGAGGGCTTGCTGCAGCACCCGGACGGCGGCCCGGACCGTGTCCTGCTCCGCCGCCCGTGCCGTGTCGCTTTTGGCGAGCTGGGCCTGCAGCGCCTGAACCTGGAGCTCCACTTTCCGGACGTCGCCTTTGAGGGCGCATCCGGCAAGGAGCCCCAGGATCAGGGCAAGCGGGCTACGGACGGCGGATGTTGTCGCCACCGCTGATTACTTCGAACTCGTCGCGCCGGTTCTGCGACCAGGCCGATTCATCATGCCCGTCCACCAGCGGCCGCTCCTCACCCCACGACTGCGTCTCGATCCGGCCGGCATCGATGCCGTGGCTCACGAGATACTGCTTGGCGGCCTGCGCGCGACGGTTGCCGAGCGCGAGGTTGTACTCGTCCGACCCGCGCTCGTCGCAGTGCCCGGAGATCCGGATCCGCAGGTTGGGATTCGCCTGCAGGATCCCGACCTTCTGATCGAGCGTCCCGGCGTCGACCGGCCGGATGTTCGCCTTGTCGAAGTCGAAGTGGATCATGGCGGCGAGCATCGTGCGCACGGCTTCCGTCGTGTGCCCCATGGCGGCGAGCGAATCGGCCGCCCGCTGCCGGGCCACCCGCTCGGCCTCCTCGCGCGCCCGCGCATCGGCCTCGGCCCGCGCGATGGAATCCTGGCGGGCCCGCTCGGCCGCCGCGATCGAATCGGCATTGGCCTGGGGACCCGGTTGGGCCGGCGGCGGGTTGCCGCCGCACGCGGCCAACGCGGCCGCGGCGAGACCGGCGAGCACCAGCAATGGTAGGCGTCTCATCGTGACCCTCTCTCCCAGGTTTACGGGGTGGAAGCAGCAGTCTCCGGAAGCCGCGGAGACCATGCCGGCAGCCGCGCGCCACTCTGCTGCAGCAGCGGGCGGATACGACCGGTTTCCAAATCGATAATCCAGAGCTGCCGATACCCCGAGCGGTCCGACACGAAGCAGAGATGACGGCTGTCGGGCGCCCAGGTTGGATCCTCGTTCCGCCCGACCGAGGTGAGTTGCCGTACGGTGCGCGTCCGCACGTCGAGCACGAAGACCTGCAGCGTGCCGGCGACGTCGCGGTGAAACGCGACCGACTGTCCGTCGGGCGACCACTCCGGCGCATTGGACGAACCCGTGACGCCGTAGTCGAACGGCGCGAACAACTGCTGGTCCGTCCCATCCGCCGCCATCACATAGATCTGCGGCAACCCCGCACGCGTCGAGACGAACGCAATCCGCTGTCCGTCCGGACTGTAGGTCGGTGACAAGTTGTCTGAAAAGCGCCCCACGGTCAAGCGCTGCAAG
>WNGI01004631.1_pt1 | contig 12308 bp, 8 predicted proteins | sample 5400621 | NCBI WGS metagenome assembly WNGI01 (sample SAMN13153374, study PRJNA577476) | soil metagenome | isolation source: 20 cm soil or saprolite under Garry oak tree replicate 1 | place: USA:California | collected 2016-06-15 | reverse complement strand
TGGGGAGGTCGCCGGTGGGGATTCGGCGGTGGATTTGGCGACGCAACGACGACGGTCGAAACCTACAAAGTGGGAACCTTAGTGGTCGATCTCTTCGATGCCAAGACAGAGAAAGTGATCTGGCGAAGCTCATCCAGCGATACGCTCTCCGACAAGGCGGACAAGAACACCAAGAACCTCAACAAAGGCGTGAGCAAAATGTTCGAGCATTTTCCTCCCGCGCCGCCGAAGTCAAACTAATGAGGACGAGATGAACCGCTATCTCACCTTTCCACTCGCTATCTCAGTGACTCTGAGTACGCTGGCCACTCCCTCGCGCGCGGCAAACAAGCCGCGCGGAGGGGAGATGGAAAAGACTACTGCGGTATGGACGAACGAAGACCTGGAGAGACTCAGAGCCCCGGGCCTGATTTCTATCGTCGGTCAACCCGCCACGGTGGAGGAGGCAAGTCCTGCCGCAACGCCTTCACCTTACGTGGCGATACACGACTATGAATGGTACGCCGAGGAAGCAGCAACCCTGCGCGGCGAACTTGAACGAAGGCAGGCTCGGCTCACTGAGTACCAGCGGACACTTGAAGATGTCCGAAGTCTCCGGGAGACGACGGGCGGAATTAATCTCGATGAGGGAGGTGTAGGCATTACCCCCGAAGCCGGTATTGAAATTCTGCGGCAGCGCGTAGAGGAAACACAATCGAACCTCGATGCACTCGAGGACTTGGCCCGCCTTAACGATATCGAGCCGGGCGTACTGCGCGGTCAGTGAAGTTTCCTTGGCTTGGTTGACAAGGGTTCGCGAAGTTTTTTCGGCACAAGTTTGCTACCAAGGGAATCCCAATTTTGTACTGGAGAATATGCAATGAAGTTGTCCAAACAGGTTTTAGTCTTGCTAGTTTGTTATTCGCTTGTGGGTCTCACTGCGCAAGCCGAATCTCTTGGCCCTACGAGCCAATCCAACGAGCAGCCGTCGGCGCCGCCCGTGCAAAATTCCCCTCAAGAGCTTCAGCAACTGGTCGCTCCGATCGCCCTATACCCGGACGCCCTCATTGCACAGGTTCTCGCCGCTTCCACCTATCCCACGCAGATTGTCGAGGCGGAACGGTGGATGCAAAGTCATTCCAATCTGCAAGGTGAAGAACTGGCAAAGGAAGTCGACAAGCAGGACTGGGACCCGAGCGTAAAGGCCCTAGCACAATTCCCGTCGGTTCTCGAAAACATGGATAAGAACCTATCCTGGACCTCCTCCCTCGGCGAGGCATATGTGACCCATCCGCAGGATGTGACCGATGCCGTCCAAGCGCTGCGTCAGCAGGCGAAGAAGTCCGGCCACCTGGACAGCAACGACAAAGAAAAGGTAACGACGCAAGGCAACACGATCGTCATCGAACCCGCCAACCCCGAGGTGGTCTACGTGCCTGCCTATGATCCTTGGCTCGTCTACGGGGCGCCCATCATTGCCTACCCGGGCTGGTACCCGGTGCCCGGGATTTTTTGGGATGGCGCCGGATTGTCCTTCGGTATTGGATTTGGAATTGGCTTCTTCGGAGGTTTTGGATGGGGCTGGGGTCACTGGGGGTACGACTGGCATGACCGTCGAACATTCTTCGATCATCATGAATGGGTCTCCCACAGCCGGGATTTTGGTCACGACGGGTTCCACCACGGTGATTTCGGCCACGGCGGTGACTTCATCCATGGCAATGCGTTCCACGGAGGCAGACCTGGCGGCGGAGGTTCAGGGTTCCACGGCTCTTCGGCGCCTCATTTTCAGCCAGGAACTCGCTCCGGTGCGTTCAGTGGGTTTGATCACGGCGGAAACGTCCGAGGCTTTTCCTCCCGCGGGCGGTCGAGTTTTGGAGGTGGACCCCATGGAGGCGGTTTCCATGGTGGCGGTGGTGGACGCCATAGGTGATGGGACAAACCAGCCGTAGAGCTTGTCGAGAAATCAAAAATGGAGAAGAACACCATGCTGCACAGAATTTCATGCTTTGCTCAACTTGAACGAAAGGCTCTGGTTCGATTTGCAGGGTCCCTTCTGTTCGCGCTTTCCCTGGGTTGTTCGTCTGCACGGACGTTCGCTCAGGAGCCGGGACAGCGGACCTTTACCTCGGCCGAAGATGCCGGCCGTGCTCTCTTTGACGCGGTGCATCTGAAGGACGAACAAGCTCCCTTGAGCATCCTCGGACCAGCCGGGAAGGAGGTCCTTTTGTCCGGTGACCCAACAGAAGACTCGGATGCCCGCGCCGGATTCGTCGTCAAATACCAGGAGATGCATCGGTTCGTGACCGAACCGGACGGGACTGTCACGCTCGTTGTGGGGGCCGATAACTGGCCGTTTCCGATTCCGTTGGTGAACCACCACGGCACGTGGTATTTCGACACGGACTCAGGGAAAGACGAGATCATATTCCGGCGCATTGGCAAAAATGAACTTGCAGCCATGGATGCGTGCCGCGAATTGGTTGAAGCGCAAAAGCAATACTTTGCGTGGCCGCCAGTTGGCCAGCCCAAGCAATTCGCCCAGAAACTGGTCAGCGATGACGGCCGCCACAATGGTCTGTACTGGCACGGTGCTACCGATGAGTTTGATAGCCCGATCAATCCTCTCATCGCTTACGCGCGCCAGAATATCCCAACGGACCAGGTCGGCGAGCATGTTCCGTTCAATGGATATATGTTCCGGATCCTCACAAACCAAGGACCACATGCACCGGGCGGAGCCAAAAACTATATCGTCGATGGCAAGATGAACGGAGGTTTCGCCTTCGTTGCTTACCCTGTGGACTACCGCTCCTCCGGCGTAATGACTTTTATTGTCGACGAATCCGGAACCATTTACGAAAAGGATCTTGGTCCTAACACGACAAAGCTTGCACAAGAGATGACCGCCTATGACCCGGATTCTTCCTGGCACAAAGTGGAATGAGCGATGGCTTGGAAGTCATCAATGCCGAGCTTTGTGTCTGTTCCACGAATCGCCGCTGCTGCCATTGTCGTCGTGGCGGCCGCGGCTTTTTGTTCGATGGAATTGATAGGGAAGGCGCCACGCCGAATCTCGAATCCTCCGGAGCTTCACGCAAAGGACCACACGCTGCTACTCGCACTGCACGCTGGCATCGCGAGTGACGGAAAGGATTCCTTTTACTTTGACGGCCAGCCAAACGCTCCAACACTGCGGTTTTCACCGGGAGACCAACTGAAGATCATCTACATCAACGATCTCCCGGCTAAGGCAAAGGAGAGTTGCGCGATTACTCCGTGCATGGACATGACAAATCTGCATTTTCACGGCCTGACAGTTTCTCCCGACGCTCCCCAAGACGACGTCCTGGACATGATGGCCATGCCTGGTGAATTCCTCCGCTACACGGTCCAGATCCCGAAAGACCATCCGCCGGGATTGTATTGGTACCACACTCATCCGCACGGAGAGAGCTATCGTCAAGTGCTCGATGGCATGTCAGGTGCTTTGGTGATTGAAGGAATCGAATCCTATCTTCCCGCGCTCGCCGACTTGCCGGAACGCGTTCTAGTTGTGCGCGGTCGATCCATTGAGCACGATCCTCACTCTGGAGATTTGAAGCGGCTCGTTGAACTCAGTTCGGACACTTGTGGTGCGGAGCCAGAGACACCAGAAGAGATCTTCACGTTGAACGGGTCGGTGCGGCCTCAAATTGAAATCGCTCCCGGCGAGCGCCAGTTCTGGCGTCTTGTGAATGCTTCCGCGGATCGTTATCTTGACCTGCAGCTTGAGGGTCAAACGTTTGAAGTCGGCCATGGACGGGATGCCCACCGCCCTGCACGATCCGAATCACCCAACGCACATCGTCGATCACGTTTTGTTGCCACCCGCGGGCAGGCTTGAAGCCATTGTCACAGGTCCGGCAGCCGGCACGCCACGGCGCCTGATTTCGCGCTGCGTAGATACCGGGCCAGAAGGCGATCCGAATCCAGCGATGGTGTTGGCTGATATAGTTCTGCGGTCTACGGCAAACTCACCGGCCAAGGCTGCAAAGAGTTCGCTCAAACCTGAATTCAAAACGCTCGACCTTGCGGCGGAAGAAAAAGCTCCTCCTCGATTCACGGTGACATTCACGGAAGACAAGAAGGGTTTTTACATCAACGGAGAAAAATATGCGCCTGACGCCACTCCGATGGTGCGCGCAAAGATTGGGACGCTCCAGCATTGGAGGATCGTCAATGCAACGAGAGAACTGCATCCTATGCACATCCATCAAGTCCACTTCTTGGCGTACGCCGAAAACGATAAACCGATTGCCACCCCCTTGTGGCTGGACACCGTGAACGTTCCGTATGGCGGCTCCGTCGACGTCATTATGGACTTCACCGATCCCGTTATCAGGGGCATGTCCGTCTTTCACTGTCATCTCCTAAATCATGAAGACAAGGGAATGATGGCAAAGATTCTCTTCGAATGAGTGACCTAGCACATCCTGCCGTCAGAGGATCGAGGCCTGGCGAGTTGCGCCGCCTTCGCGAAGGGGTTCCGTTGCTGTCCCTTCTGCGTAAGGATGTGGCTTCCAATGGACCAGCTTGGCTGCCACTTCTATTGGTCCTGGGGGCGACTGCTGCGGTCGCGTATGCCGATCACGCCGTTGCTTCGATTTCGCTCGTGTATTTATATATCCTGCCCCTTGCCGTCGGCGCTATTTTTCTGCGCAAGCGGGTCAGCTACAGTCTGATCGTCGTTTGTGTCCTGTTCCATGATTATGACTCTCCGCGCACCATCAATCCGCAGCTTCGCATTTTCCACAATCTCTCCGCGATGTTGTGCTTCGCCCTTGTTGTTTATGTCATACGGCGTTATATGGAACAGAGGGAAGCGCTAGCCAGGGTCGTTCGGCAGCAGCGTGATGACCTCCTCAAGGACGTAGAGCTGGCCGCGCAGGTCCAGCGCTTGTTTCTTCCCTCGGCCAAACCAGGTATCCCTGGACTCGAAATGGCCGGGATGATGCACCCTGCGCGAGGCGTAGGTGGCGATTACTACGACTACTTCTCCATCGACGCGCACCGCACTCAGCTCGTCATTGCAGACGTGGCCGGAAAAGGTGTTCCCGCCGCGCTCCTGATGTCGGCGACGGCTGCGGCCATGCGGCTTGAGGCGAACCATGACCGAAACATGCTCGAGCAAGTGGAACGATTGAACACGGGAATCCACTCCGTGTCGGACTCCGACCGCTTCGTGACATTACTCGTTGCCGAGATCGATGCTCAAAAGCGGATGCTTCGCTATGTCAACTGTGGCCACAATCCCGCCCTTCTGTTTCGAGCAAAGACGGGCACGCTCTCGCTCATGAATTCGTCTTGTCCTCCCATCGGATTATCTCCAGAAGAGATTTGTGAGCTTGCCTCGGAAGACCTCATGGCCGGCGATGTCTTGGTTTTCTATACCGATGGTGTCACTGAGGCAGAGAACCAGCTTGGTGAAGAATTCGGCATGGAGCGCCTTTCCGCGACAGTGCTCCGCGGTTCTCCGCTGTCTGCCGAGGAACTTATGATCAGTATCTATAACGCCGCGGCAGAGTTTTGCGGCGATAACTTCAACGATGATGTAACCATTCTCGTTGTCAAATGCAATTTCGACGGCTCCCCGACTGTGAGTTCGTAAAACATCCCGCAATAGGTGTTCCGATACCCGCCTGCCCAAGCTGGGGTTGAGGCCTCTCACCCACTCTCGAAAGCCGGTTTCCATCCTGAAAGACACTTTGTCAGCGTGTTGACAATCATCCAATGCGCTGGACTCTTAGTTCTTCGGGTCCCTGCGTCTAATTTCAGTCCGATCTTCCTAAGGATATGTGTTTTCAATCACTTCAAGAAATTCTCGCTCACTCTTCACAGTGGCATCCCGGCTGCATTGTCTAGTGTCCGAGACAAGAAAAACTACTTGAGGGAAATCACATGCGAAAGTTTTTGACCTGTTTGAGCTGCATTCTGTTTGCCGCTGCACCATTCCTCGCCGAGGTGGCGAACGCATCAGACCAAACTAAAGAGGACGACCGATTGAGAAATTGCGGAACGGTCTTGAAGGAGATTCTCGACGTTCCTGATGACATTCCGCAGGACTTGCTCGACAAGGCAGATTGCGTCGTTGTCTTTCCCTCCGTCATAAAAGCCGCATTTATAGTTGGCGGAAGCTATGGGCGGGGCGCCATGTCCTGCCGCCAGGGTGAGGACTTTCGGGGGCCATGGGGCGCTCCAACGATGATGGCTCTCGAGGGCGGGAGCTTCGGCTTTCAGATCGGAGGCCAAGCCACGGATTTTGTTTTGCTCGTTATGAATGAAAGTGGCGCGAGGGGCATTCTCGCCAGCAAAGTTAAGCTCGGAGGCGACGCTTCTGTGGCCGCCGGCCCCGTCGGCCGCGATTCGTCGGCCGAAACGGACGCGACTCTGCGTTCCGAAATCTTGAGCTACTCACGGGCCCGTGGCCTGTTTGCCGGAGTCTCGCTCGAAGGCTCCACAATCCGTCCGGACAATGGCGACAACCGCCGCGTGTACGGCAAGAAGATACCTGCGAGGGACATTGTTCTGTCCGGAACAGTTGCTGTGCCCCCAGCGGCCCAGCAACTCGTCTCGACTTTGGATGCCAAGACTCCGAACCACAAACCGTAGGTCGATTTCGTTGACGTAGTCCGGCGAAGCCGGACGGAAAGATTAGTGGGATTGAAAAATGTGGATTGTTCGACTCGCGTTGCGGCGGCCCTATACATTCGTGGTGATGTCCATACTCATCGTGATTATGGGGACGCTTGCGATTTTTCGCACCCCAACCGACATTTTTCCGAACATCAACATTCCTGTTGTCAGCATCATCTGGAATTATAACGGCCTCGTGCCTGAGGATATGGCCGACCGCGTCGTTAGCATCACGGAGCGAGCCCTTACCACCACTGTTGATAATATCGAGCACATCGAATCGCAATCGCTCTATGGAATTGCCGTTGTCAAAGTGTTTCTGCAGCCGAACGCGAACATTCAACAAGGCATTGCGCAAATTACGGCTGTTTCTCAGACTCAACTGAAGCAGTTGCCTGCGGGATCAACGCCGCCTCTCATTCTTGCCTACAGCGCATCGAGTGTGCCGGTTCTCCAGTTAGCTCTATCGGGGCAAAACCTGTCGGAGCAAGAACTCAACGACTATGGCCTGAATTTTATTCGGACGCAGCTCATCACCGTGCCTGGCGCATCGGTGCCTTATCCCTATGGCGGTAAACAACGCCAAGTGCAGGTGGATCTGAATACCACTGCGTTGCAGTCAAAGGGCCTGTCTGCACTGGATGTAGTCAACGCCATCAGCGTTCAAAATCTGATCCTGCCAACAGGAACGTCCAAGATAGGGTCTAAGGAATACGATGTTTCCATTCCCAACGCCGCACCCCAGACGATTGCCGACCTAAACCGAATCCCGATCAAGACGATTGGCGGAACTACGATCTACATCAAAGATGTCGCCTGGGTGCGCGATGGCTTCCCCCCGCAGACGAATATTGTGCGCGTCAACGGACAACGCTCCGTTTTGCTGACGATTCAAAAGGCGGGGAATGCATCAACGCTCGACGTCATCGCCGGCATCAAGGCTCTTCTTCCTCAAATTAAGACCACGGTTCCACCACAGCTCGATATAGCACCGCTGGCTGATCAATCCATTTTTGTTCGTGGCGCGATCAGTGGTGTCGTTCGGGAAACGCTGATTGCCGCGTGCTTGACCGCTTTCATGATTCTCGCTTTTCTGGGCAGTTGGCGAAGCACTGTTATCATTGCGACTTCCATCCCTCTGGCAATCTTGACCTCCATCATTGTGCTTAGCGCGATCGGAGAGACGATCAATATTATGACGCTTGGCGGACTCGCTCTCGCCGTCGGCATTCTCGTTGACGATGCCACTGTCGAGGTCGAGAACATCAATCGCAACCGGGAGGCGGAACCGGACAAGGACATGGATGAAATTGTCCTCGACAGCGCTTCGCAAATCGCGACACCTGCCTTCGTGTCCACACTGTCGATCTGCATCGTGTTTGCTCCGATGTTCTTGCTGTCCGGCGTCGCGCGCTACCTCTTTGTGCCGCTCGCCGAAGCAGTGGTTTTCGCTATGTTGGCCTCTTACATGCTTTCCCGGACCATCGTCCCAACCATGGCCAAATACTTGTTGCGGGGAGATAAACACGAAGTCGGTGCCCCAAGCCGCAATCCGCTGATACTACTTCAGAAGCGTTTTGAAGAGTCCTTTGAGAGATTTCGTCACAGCTATCGCTGCCTGCTGGAGATTTGCCTCCGCCACCGGCGCGCTTTCCTAGTTGCGTTCTTCGCGAGCTGCCTTGGCTCTCTCGCGATTCTGATTCCTTGGCTAGGCCGGGACTTCTTTCCAAACGTTGACAGCGGCTCCTTCAAGCTTCATCTGCGTGCGCCCACCGGAATGCGCATCGAGGAAACCGCCAACCTTTGCGATCAGGTCGAGCGGTCGATTCGGCAGCAGATTCCAGCAAGCGAGGTCCAAAACGTCATTGACAACATAGGCTTGCCCTTCAGCGGCATCAATCTCTCCTATAGCAATTCGGCTCCAGTCGGCTCCTCGGATGCCGACATCCTCGTGACTCTTTCTGCCAACCATCATCCCACGGATGGCTACATTCACCAGCTTCGTCTGAGGCTCCCAAAGCAGTTTCCAGGCGTGAGCTTCGCATTCTTGCCTGCCGACATGACCAGCCAAATCCTTAATTTTGGCCTGCCGGCTCCAATCGATGTGCAGGTTGTGGGAAACGACTTGGAGGGAAACCAGCGCTACGCAAATGCGCTCCTCAGCAAGCTGAAATACGTCACGGGAACGGCAGACTTGCGGATCCAGCAGCCCTTCGATCAGCCTTACCTGCGCTTGAGGGTCGAGCGTACCAAAGCAGAGCAACTTGGTTTCACAGCTCACGATATTGCGCAAAACCTTCTCGTATCGTTGAGCGGCAGCTTCCAAACCTCACCAACATTCTGGGTTGACCCGAAGAATCGTGTTAGCTATCAAATTGCTACGCAGACGCCGCAATATCGGACCGACACACTACAGGATGTGGAGAACATCCCGATCACAGGCACAGATCCAACGGCTCCTCCGTCGCTCATGGCCAGTCTAGTATCAACCCAACGAGGCGCCGGAATGGCAGTGGTTTCTCATTACAACGTAGCGCCCGTCATTGACATCTTTGGCGCCGCCACCGGACGCGATCTGGGCAGCGTAGCTGGCGACATCAACAAAATTATTGACGATACTCGCCAGCAATTACCGCGTGGCTCTCGCGTCGTTGTCCGTGGGCAGGTTCAGACGATGCGTTCCTCTTACACCGGTCTTCTGAGCGGACTTGCCTTCTCGATCGTGCTCGTATACCTGCTGATCGTGGTCAACTTTCAGTCTTGGCTGGATCCTTTCATCATGATTTCCGCGCTGCCCGCCGCACTCGCCGGGATTGCGTGGTTTTTGTTTATAACGCACACCACTCTCAGCGTACCCGCACTCATGGGAGCCATCATGTGCATGGGCGTGGCCACCTCAAATAGTATCTTGGTCGTGAGCTTTGCTACTGAAAAAATGCTGGAAGGAAGTGATTCCGTCAGCGCCGCATTGGAGGCAGGTTTCACGCGCTTTCGGCCCGTCCTGATGACCGCTCTAGCCATGATCATCGGCATGGTGCCAATGGCTCTCGGACTAGGCGACGGAGGTGAACAAAATGCTCCTCTTGGCCGGGCGGTCATAGGTGGCTTGATTTTCGCTACGGTTTCGACGCTGTTCTTTGTCCCGGCATTTTTCAGCCTTCTGCAGGGTTCGCGCAGGCATCCAGCCCAAACGGGATATCAACACTAAGCAAAAATCTGTGTGGAGTCACTATGTCGCAAGAAACCGATGAGAGAAAACAAATTGGCGGGCAAACGCTTCCATCGAACGATGTCGAGAGACGGCAGCGTTGGCACAGAGGGTGGTTGAGTCTGGCAATTGCGTTGATCGCCGTCGCCGCCCTGTTGGTCTCGGGCATTTGGTCCCGCGTCAGGGCCCGCACAACGCTGAAGGCGGAAACGGCGCAAGTCGCCCTCACCGCAGTATCAGTTGTTTCGCCAAAGCAAGCTGCGCCCGCCCAGGAGATCATTCTTCCTGGAAATGTGCAGCCATTCATCACCGCGCCCATGTATGCCCGCACTAACGGATATTTGAAAAAATGGTACGTCGACATTGGAGGGCGCGTCAAGCAAGGCCAACTGCTTGCCGTTATCGAAACTCCGGAAGTCGACCAGCAACTCCAGCAGGCCCGCAGCAACCTACTAACCGCGAAGGCAAATCTCGAGCTCGCTGCCATCACCAAATCCCGATATCAGGGACTTTTGAAAAGCAATGCTGTCTCCCAGCAAGACGTCGATAATGCCGTCGGTACTTACAATGCTAACAAGGCGATCGTCGAAGCAGACCAGGCAGCCGTGGAGCAGTACTCCGCACTGGCGTCTTTTGAGAAGGTCTACGCCCCGTTCGATGGCATTGTCACTGCGCGAAATACTGATATCGGCGATCTGATCAATTCTGGCAGCGGTGGCGGAGTAAAAACCGATCTCTTTCACATCGCCCAACCTGGAAAGCTGCGTGTTTACGTAAACGTACCGGAGGAATACTCGCAAGGGGTCAAAGTCGGCATGACCGCGGATCTCAGTCTGGCCGAGTTTCCAGGCCGCAGGTTTCGCGGAAAACTGGTCCGCACTGCCGATGCCATCACAGTGACAACCCGCACCTTGCTGATTGAAATCGATGTGGACAATCCTACGGGCACGCTGCTCACCGGCTCTTATGCAGAGGTCCACTTGGCTGTCCCGGCGCAGACCTCCACCTTGCTCCTTCCAGTCAATACTTTGCTATTCCGCTCGGAGGGTTTACGTGTGGGCATTGTGAAGGATGGGAAAGTTGCGCTGACCGCCGTGATTCCTGGGCACGATTTCGGCAATCAGATCGAGATCGTCTCCGGCCTAAAGCCGGACGATCAAGTCATTATCAATCCGCCCGACTCAATCATTACCGGACAGCAAGTCCAAATTGTTCAAGCGGCATTGCCGGGGGATACCAAGTGAAACGCGCTCGAAAGTTGACCGGGGTTGCGCGCGGGCGTCAGACATCTCGACGGATGGTTCTGCTCGTGATCGCTGTGTTCCAGCTGACCGGATGCACGGTTGGACCAAAATATCAGCGCCCGGCTGCAGAGGTTCCTCCAGTTTACAAAGAGGTGGGCGATTGGAAACCGGCCCAGCCGAATGACCAGAATCTCGGCGGCAACTGGTGGGAAATTTTTCAGGATCCTCAGCTCAATGCTCTCGAAGCTCAGGTCAACGTCTCCAACCAAAACTTGAGGGTCGCTGAAGCCCAATATACCCAGGCTCGTGCCATCCTCCGCTACCACAGGGCCGATTACTTTCCAACTGTAACTGCAGATCCCGTCGCCACCCGCACCAAGACGTCCGGCAACCGTCAGCCTCACAGCCCAACGTTCAATGGCATTACCTACAACGACTACCAAATTCCTTTCGAATTGTCCTACCAGATCGACGTTTGGGGCCGCGTACGCCGCACCGTTGAGTCTTATCGCGAGCAGGCACAAGCCAGCGCAGCCGACTTGGCTACAGTGAACTTGTCAATGCATTCCCAGTTGGCCTTGTTCTACTTCCAGGCCCGCATGCTTGATGCCGAGGAACAGCTTTTGAACTCGACCGTCACGCAGTACGAACAAGCCTTGGAGTTAATCCAGAGTCGCTTTGCAGGAGGTATTGCTTCCGATGTGGAAGTGCAGCAATCCGAGACTCAACTGGAAACAACCCGCACGCAGGCCATTGATGTTGGAGTTGCCCGCGCGCAATACGAGCACGCAGTAGCAGTCTTAATTGGCAAACCTCCAGCCTCTTTCAGTCTCGCTCCCCTTCCTCTCATCATGCCTCCTCCCCCGATTCCAGTGGGCCTGCCCTCGGAATTGCTGGAGCGGCGACCTGACATCGCAGCCGCCGAGCGCCTCATGGCCTCTGCCAATGCGCAGATTGGGGTCGCCAAGTCCGCCTATTATCCGCTCGTCAACTTGGCAGCCCTGGGAGGCTTTGAGAGTGGCTCTCCGACAACGTTGCTCTCCGGCCCCAGCATTTTGTGGTCGGCCGGGCCATCTGCTCTGTTTACTATCTTCGACGTAGGGAGGCGGCGCGCTGCCTCAGATCAGGCCGTCGCCGCGTACGATCAGGCCGTCGCCAATTATCGCCAAACCGTGCTGACGGGATTCCAGCAGGTCGAGGAC